>JACCDG011185541.1_pt1 | contig 103691 bp, 92 predicted proteins | sample 7442471 | NCBI WGS metagenome assembly JACCDG01 (sample SAMN15323444, study PRJNA562643) | freshwater metagenome | isolation source: river surface water | place: USA:Blue River Watershed | collected 2017-08-17
CTCGCGACTCTCGTGAACTTTGTATTCATGGTGGGCGCGGTCATGATTCTCGCGCTCGGAATCTCGGCTCTAGGGTGGGCGTCTAAACAATTTATCGGACGCAAGATTCTCGATCTTCTCGCAGACCTGATCCAACGCATCCCCGTTCTACGAGGAGTGTATAGTTCGCTCGATCAATTGCTCAAAACGCTCGTGTCTGGCAATGGTCAGCAATTTAGCCGCGTCGTCTATGTCGAATATCCGCGCAAGGGAGTCTGGGTCATTGCCTTCGTTACGGGTCCTGCCAAAGGCCCTGCCATCCCGCCCGCTCATCTCAACATCTACGTCCCAACGACTCCTAATCCGACCTCTGGATTTCACCTGATCGTTCCCGAAACCGATGTGCGCGAAACGCAAATGAAAGTCGAAGAAGCATTCAAAACCTTGCTCTCGCTCGGTATCGCTCAATCTGAGAGCCCGACCGGGGGCGGGTCACGATGACCGCGGACAGAAAGAAAGATCAGGGCGAAAAACTGATCGGAACCAATCCTCAGGCTCATTCGAATTATTTTATCGAAGAGGTTGTAGAAGCAGGTCTTGTCCTCACTGGCACTGAAGTCAAAAGTCTTCGGCTACAAGCACCCAATCTGCGCGACGCCTACGTAGAGGTCAGCGGCCGCAAAAACGATCTGGCGGAAGCCTGGCTCCTCAACGCTCATATCGGCCCCTACTCTCACGGCAATATCTGGAATCACGAGGCCGTGCGCAAGCGCAAGCTTCTGCTCCACCGTCACCAGATCAAACACCTCCACGAGGCGCTGACCCAAAAAGGGCTGCAAGCCATTCCGATTCGCATGTATTTCAAGCAGGGGCGCGCGAAAATCGAGCTAGGCCTAGGCAAGGGCAAGAAGAAGTATGACAAGCGTGAAACGTTGAAAAAGAAAGATGCTCAGCGCGATATGGAAGTCGCTCGCGCCGCACGTCGAAAAGGCCGAGAAGATTGACGAGAAGGCTGATGCATTGCGCCTCGTGACTTGCAAACTTTAGAACTCCCAAGCTATAAATTAGAGAATTCATAGTCTTCCTGGGGGATTTCTTCTATGTCAGCGCGCTTGATTCTCAATAAAACGGTTAGTCGGATTTTTCTCGATCGCGTGCACAGCACTCCCAACTTGGTTGGATTTCAATTCAAAACGAACTCCACGACTCATGCTTGGAAGCAAATCAACTTCAGGCAGTTCTACGATGAGTGCAAACTCGTCTCTTTTGGCCTGATGGGCCTGGGCATTCAAAAGGGGGACAAAGTCGTCATCCTCTCGAACACTCGTTACGAGTGGTCACTGACCGACATGGCTATCCTTGGAGCCAGCGCAGTCACGGTACCGGTCTACGCCTCCAACACTGCAGACGACGTCGTTTACATCCTGAATCACAGCGAAGCCAAAGTCGCTGTGCTCGAAGATGCCAAGCAGCTGCAAAAGATCCTCGATAAACGCTTAGAAAACCCAGAGTGCCTTCCCCTACTACAAAAAGTCGTCGTGCTCGATCCCGCCGCTATGACGTTGGCCGCTCGACACCAAGACGCGACCAAAGACGTCATGACCTACGACGCGCTCAAGGAGCTGGGTCGTCGCGAAGACGCGAAAAGTCCGAGTCGTTTTGATGATAATCTAAAGTCAGCGCTACCCGGAGATCTAATCACCATTTGCTACACTTCCGGAACCACTGGAGTCCCCAAAGGAGCCATGATCACCCAAGACAATATGGTGAGCATGCTTGAGGACTGCGTGGCTTCGATCGGCCGCTTCGTGACTCCTGACGGAGAAGTCGTGCTATCATTTCTGCCCTTCTCGCACATCCTCGGCAAGGCCGAGTCGATGTCAGTCTACACCTTTGGCTGGAGACAAGCCTTCGCCGAAAACATCGACAAGCTCATGGCAAACATCGGCGAAGTGCGGCCAACTGTGATCTTCTGTGTGCCTAGAATTTTTGAAAAAGCCTACAACCGCATCCAAGGCATGGTCGACTCGGGCCCTCCGGTCAAGCGCAAGCTGTTTAATTGGGCGTTTAGGGTCGGCAAACGCTACTTTAAAGCCATTTGGAACAAGCGCAACCCGAACGTCACCGACGTTGCCAAATATGAGCTCGCAAAACGATTGGTGTTCAAAAATGTCTCTCAGCGCTTTGGCGGAAGACTGCGTTTCGCCGTCTGCGGCGGAGCTCCTCTCCCTCGCGATATCGGCGAGTTTTTTCAGATTGTCGGAATCAAGATCCTCGAGGGATACGGACTCACCGAGACTTGCGCGCCCGTTGCCTTGAACACGCCTGACGACGCCCGCTTTGGAGTCGTTGGTCGCCCATTGCCCGAAGTCCAAATCAAGATTGCAGATGATGGCGAGATCCTGGTGTCCTCGCGCAAGGTTTTCTTGGGCTATTATAAGATGCCAAAAGAAACAGCCGAGGTGATCGATGAGAGCGGCTGGTTCCATACGGGCGATATTGGTCACTTGGATGAGGACGGATTTCTCCACATCACGGACCGCAAAAAGGACCTTATCGTTACGAGCGGCGGCAAGAACGTCGCACCTCAAAAGATCGAGAATCTGGCTAAGGCCCACAATGTGATTAGCCAGTTTGTCGTTCACGGGGACCGTCGTCACTTCTTAACCGCGCTAGTGACCCTCGATCGCGACCAAACCATCAAATATGCAAGTGATAATCAGATTCTCTTTAGCGAGTACAGGGAGCTGGTCAAGCACCAGAAGATTCGGGGCCTAGTGCAGAAGGCCATCGATGAGGTGAATCAGCAGCTAGCAAGCTTTGAAACCGTTAAGAAATTTGTGATTCTGCCGTCAGATTTCTCGGTCGAGTCCGGCGAATTAACCCCTTCTCTTAAAGTCCGCCGCAGTTTAGTCAATAAACGCTTCAAGACCGAGCTCGACAGCATGTACACTTGACTCTCAATTACAGAATAGGGTAAGCAATTAAGTCCTCTTATTCACAGGAGTATTTTCAATGGCTCGTGTTACGATCGAAGATTGCCTCAAGAACGTCGACAATATGTATGAACTGGTCCATCTGGCTACCCGCCGATCACGCCAGCTCTACAAGGGGTCCGAGCCCCTGGTGAAGAGCAAGAATCGCATCATCGTGACCGCACTTCGCGAAATCGCTGCGGGCCGAGTGACGATGATTCGCGGCAGCGCGGGCGATGCAAACGACGATTTGCCGCCGATGGCGAACTGAGAAAACCACCGAGCAAGCTTATTGGGGTTTCGCGTACGTTTTGAGACGTACGATGGAAACGTACAGGCTTCTTGCCAAATACTATCCATGACGACGGATTTGTTTTCTATCCTCTCGGATCGGAAAGCGCGTGTCCGGTTAGCGATGACGGGTGAGCTTTCGCTTCAGGGCAAAGCGCTGCCAGTGCGGCATCAAAGAGAAGATCTTAGTTGCATGCCAGACAGGGACTTCGACGATCATCCTGTCTCAGATCAAACTACTTCAAAGCGGGTGCCCGGTTTCTTCGAGTGAAGTGAGGATTCCATTCCGCAAATCGATGTAGACGGACAAACTTGAGATGACTTGATTTGCAGAATTAAGCTCATCTTCCTTAAAAAAGATTCCGGGAATGAAGCAATTGTCGAGTTTACCATCTCGGAAGTCTTGAAATTGCCTATAGCAATCATCGATGGAATTACAGGAAACCGTATGTTTAGTGCGACGCCGATCCAAATCATCGCAACGGGCATAGACTAATTGACTCGCCACTGATTGCGCGTTGGCAAGAATTTTGACTCCATACTTCAAATCAAACTCAGCAACACCAGTACAGGAGGTAGCAGATGCAAATGCGACTGCCCCAAGGGTTGCGCTTACAAGCGCAGAACACAAAAACCATTTAAATAATTTCATTCTATTCAACTCCAGCTCAATACAGGTTTCAGCTGAGTGATTCATATTATAGTTTACTTAATAAGTACACTATTTATTTTGAGAGCAATTTTATTTTGCTCACCTCATTTCTCAACAGGGCGCAAAAGGATTCTGCTCGCAACTTACAGTGGTCAACTGCAAGTTCACCCCGAACTCAGTTCATCACCCAGGTCGAACCCTTCTCAAAACTTCAATGCGGGCACATCCCCCTGCCCTTGATCGCTCCTGCCCCAACACTTGACCTTCTGACCCACGATAACGCATGCGTACACAGGGTCCGCATTCATTTGATGAGGGCCTCTAGAGAATGGCGCGCCAGCTCCTAGTGGCAGGAGCACTCTTGGCAAACCAGCTCTCAGTGTTTCGCGCCAGGACGACCGTGCGCAAGCTTTGCGCTCTTCACTCGCCCGCGCTTCGATTTAACCACTGTCTTCGACTTCGTCACCGCCCGTGGCTTAGGTAGCAGTATCGCCGAGCTTGCAGGCCTGTAGCGAGGCTCACCGCTCTTCTCCAGCGCTAGCTCAAGCACCTCATCCACATGGCTCACCAGATGAAGCTGGATGCCCTTCAGCGCGTACTCAGGCACCTCGTGCAGATCCTTCTCATTGAGCTTAGGCATGATGATCGTCGAAATCCCAGCCCGACGTGCCGCTAAGATCTTCTCTTTGATGCCGCCCACTGGCAGCACCTTGCCCTGAAGCGAAAGCTCACCTGTCATCGCTAACCGATTGCGCGCCTTCCGACCCGACAGGAGCGAAAACAAAGCCGTCGCCATGGTGACTCCAGCGGAGGGACCATCCTTGGGGATGGCTCCAGCGGGGATGTGCAAATGCAGATCATGTGCCTTGAAGTATTTGCGATCGAACCTGAGAGGCTCAGCAGATACTTTCTTTTTGACATACGTCCAAGCAATGGCGGCGCTCTCCGTCATTACCTCGCCCATCTGACCTGTGAACTTGAGATTGCCCGAGCCCGGAAGATCCGTCGCTTCAATGAAGAGGATATCTCCACCCATCGCCGTCCAAGCCAGCCCCGTGACCACCCCTGGGGACGTCACGCGCTCTGCTAACTCGTTATAGAACCGCTTAGGCCCAAGCCACTCTACCAGCTTGTCTTCGGTGATCATAATGGCCTTGGGCTTAACCGCTGAAGCTTTGTCCGTAGCTTTTTCTAGCTGAGCCTTCTCGCGCACGATCCGAGCCGCCGCTTTGCGAGCGATGCGACCGACAAGCTGCTGCAGGGACCTAAGTCCCGGCTCTCGCGCATAGTCCGTCATCATCTTGCGAAGGGCAGTGCGCTCGATCTTGAGCTGCGAAGGGCGCACACCATTGGCCTCGAGCTCACGAGGGATCACGTAGCGGAGAGCGATGTCCTCTTTCTCTTCGAGCGTATAGCCAGGAATCTCGATGATCTCCATGCGGTCGAGCAAAGGAGCCGGGATCGTCGAGGTCGTATTGGCAGTCGTGATGAACAAGACCTTGGAGAGATCAAACGGCACGTCGAGGTAATGATCCAAGAAGGCGTTGTTTTGCTCGGGATCGAGCACCTCAAGAAGCGCGCTGGCGGGATCGCCGTGGTAGCTATTGCCGAGCTTATCGATCTCATCGAGCATGAGAACGGCGTTCTTGGTGCCCGCACGGCGCATGCCCTGCAAAACTTTGCCGGGCATCGCGCCCACGTAAGTGCGGCGATGACCTTTGATCTCGGCTTCGTCGCGCATCCCACCCAACGAGAATCTAAAGAAGGAGCGTCCCAAGGTCTTTGCGATGGATTTGCCGATCGATGTCTTGCCGACTCCGGGAGGACCCACCAAGCAGATGATCGAACCCTTAGGGTCTTGCTTGAGGTCCCGCACAGCCAGAAACTCGATGATGCGGTCCTTGACCTTATCGAGGCCGTAGTGCTCAGCATCGAGCACCTGTTGGGCGTGCGCAAGATCAAGGTTGTCTTTGGATTCCTTGCTCCACGGCAGCGAGCAGAGAGTCTCGAGATAATTGCGAGTGATATTGTACTCGGGCGAGTTCTCCGAGATCGTCTCGAACTTCTCGAGCTCCTCGAACGCCACCTTTTTTACTTCTTCAGGCATTCCAGCGGTTTCGATGCGCTCGCGAAAAGTGCGGCCCGTCTTTTCCTGGCCATCCTCGGCATTGCCCAACTCGCGGCGGATCGTCTTGATCTGTTCTTTTAAAAAGAACTCGCGCTGCATCTTATTGATCTTGGTATTGACCTCGTCATTGATCTTGCGCTGGATATCAGCAACATCCTGCTCGCGACGAAGGTGAATGAGCAGCTTTTCGAAGCGAGTCTTGACTGAAAGCGTCTCTAAAAACTCTTGAGCATCCGCCTTTGGAAGCGTGAGCGAAAACGCAACCAAGTCCGCGACCGTACCGGGCCCTGGCGCATTGATCATCGCCAAGCGCATTTCTTCGGTGAAAAACGGATTGACCTCAGAGAGCTTTTTTACATGACTGATCACCGAGCGAGTCAAGGCGTCCATTTCGATGGACTTCTCGCTGATGTCCTCGAGGTACTCGGTCTCTGCGACAATATAAGGCTGCTCAGAAAGAACACGTCGCATTCTAAAACGCTTCATGCTGTGAATAAGCAAATTGACGGATCCGTCTGGCATCTTGAGGCGCTTGACGATCTTAGCAGCGACGCCGACTCCAAAAAGGTCCTCGGGCTTGGTATCATCGGTGACTTCGTTGCCGCGAACCAAGACCAAGCCAATCATGCGCTGACGATTGATCGCTTCTTCGATCATGGCAACCTGCTTGGGATGATTGATCAGAAGCGGCGCCAGTAGCGTCGGAAATACGATAGGGTGATTGATGGGCAAGACAAAAAGATTGGGTGGGAGAACCTGGTCCGGCAAAATCAGCCCGCCCGCTTGTTTAACAGGGAACTTTGTCGAATTGTCTGAAGATTCTGGGTTGTCCGTCATGCGAATAAAGATGGGCAGTAACGGCTCATTGGCAAGAAAACCAAGAATTTCTTGTCTAACCCAAGGCGATTGCCTTTGGTTTCGATAACTTACGGTGCTGCCGAGAGAATCGCTTGATTGAGCTTCTCCAATACCTCGTTAGCCCGCGATGAGTCGGAGGTAGAAACGCTTTCCCATCCTTTTGATGACCCATCTTTATTGAGCCGCTCAACCTCCTCATCGGTTTTCACGGTGACTTCAGTCCCGCCTAGGGTTGACTTCGCCTCGATGTGAAACTTCACCCGCGTCTGGAGATACACTTTACGAGGTGAGCCATTGACCTTATACTCCTCGTATTTGTCGCGCGACTGACCAATCACCCAATCCGTGTCGAGTGTACGGCCGCTGAGTTTACGCATTTCCATCTCATCCACATCCGAAGGGTTGCGGTCTGTCACTTTGTAATTGCGAAAGACGCTTTCAATCCCCTTCCACACTACTGGAAACTCACTTTCAAACATGCGTTGATTTGAAAGCTTGGCGTAGGCCTGCGTCTTTACGGCGGGCGCACTCGAGCAAGCGGACAAAACTAGGAGAGATACGAGCGCCAACAATGCAGAGATCTTCATGTTTATTCTTCCTCAGAATGAGATTTGCCGTGAGTGGGCATAGGGGGAGCATCGATCTTGCCACCAACCGGGGTGTCGACTGGATCGTGTGAGGGGACCGAATGATCATCTTCCTCGACCATGGATTCGAGCTGATGGACGGTAGGCTTTGGAGCCTGCTTCTTAGGCGCTCGAACCGGCGCATGGGCTTTTGCTTGAGAGTGAGCCACAACCGGCTTGCGGCCTGAGCTCTTGACATCAAGAATCACACGGACAGGATTTGAAAGCTCAAACACTTCGACAGGAGTGTTGCCTTTGAGCTCAAACACAAAAGTCCAAGTGTCTTCTTCAAGCCTGGGCAACAAAGTCACGGCCTTGATCACGTCACTTTTCTTGAAAGCTTCGATCACCTTGCGCGAATCGAAGCTGAGCTTGGGTTTACCCCAGAGCGTAAAGACCAAGCGCTTCTCATCGGGAGTCACAGAAAGCTGAAAGTAGGGAGGTCTCTGAATCGCCGTTGGCTCGCCATTACGAGTGCCTTCGAGGTCGATCACAATCCGCTCGAATCCCGTGTTGGGGGCGCGCCGAATATCTTTAACAACGACCTCATCGATCGCTTTGTCGCCTCCAATAAAAAGTCCGTCACGGATATAGGAGAGATTTTTTTTGGAATCAGCGACGTGAATCTTGTCAGGCCTGATCTCGGCGCTAGCCGTAGCAGAGTAGCAAAGTGAAAGGACCCAGACGAGCCGTGTCAGATTTCGTCGCATTCATAGAAGTTAACTTCGTTAGGCGAGGGGCGCAACTTTTCCGTGCACAACTCTGCGGCGCATCATTCGCAGCGCAACCATCATGGTCGCCCACGGAAGAAACCAGCCTGCAATACTTGCAGGCGAGGGCCCACTTCCCCCACCTTTAGGGCGATTTGAGATGTCGATCGTCCCACAGAACCAGCCTCCCCCATCTTCCTCTTCTTGTTCGACCTGGTTTCTAGGCGGATTGCCACCTGGGCTCGAGTAACCGGCAAAGCGCTCATCCATTCTGCATCGAGCATTGACCGGGATCGAGTTCGCAAGAGGGGGAGCCCCTTCATTGACAGAGCCAGCGAGCAAAACAAAAGGCACTGTATCGATGGCGATCTGACCGGCAGGAAAACGAGATACGTCGAGCGAGCGAGAGGTCACTCGCACATAGTAGTCTCCAGGAGGAAGCCCATCGGCCACCAAACTTGCATCATAGTTGGAGTATCCGGAGTCACCAACGTAGACCGGGCTGATCATTTGGGCGTTCACTGGTGAGCCACCGGCATCCGCAAGAGTCAACGAGAGGCTCACGGGAGAATAGAGGCTGTATCCGATCGCGTGGACTTCGATCCGACCGCTGATGGAGGTCAATCGATAGTAACTCGGACCAGAGGGCGACATACGATCGAACACTCCAAAGCCGTTTCGATCTCGCGCTCCATCGTAAATTTGCGGCGCAGAAGACGCTCTCGTCGCATTTGGGTCAGAATAAACAAGCGCCCCGTTTGATGATCCGCAGTGAGCGACCAACTGTGGTGCGCTGGTATTGGAGTTAGGGTTGACTCGCACGGTTTGTGGCCGGCTCGTTCCAGCGGTCGTTAACATGGACCGCGAAAACTCTACACGGCCCGGACACACGGCAGGATTGATATCGTTATAGTAAGCAGGCAAAGCAGAGGCGCCCGCAAAAAAAGGCTCAACCATCAGAAAGTAGTCGCCCGGCTCAAGCGCTGAAATCCGATAGTTGCCAGACGGGTCAGTCATCGCGCTTGCCAATACGGTTCCGCGCTGCCGAGAGATCGCCGAAACATGCGCCCCAAAAACCGCACCGCCCCGATCCAGCGACACGGAGCCTACGATCGAGCCGCGTGAGCTCTGATCGCCTGCGGGATAAAGCGCATGAATTCCGACTGTTTCATCACAACCCAAATGCGCTTGCTCAGGCGACTCCATAAAGAGCATCGTCGCCTGTAGCCCGCCACTGTGCGAAAGGCCGTAAGCATGTCCCATCTCGTGAGTCAGAACGTTTTGAATGTAGACGCTGCCGCGCCCGCCCGGTCCAGATGACGACCCAAAGCCAGAGGTGTCGCGCGGATCGAGCGTAAAGCGAAAATCCCGGTCGTTAAGCACGATATCAGTTTCGAGGATATCACCCGTGTCAGTGTTGTACCAAACCTGGGTCAAGCCCAAGACGTTAGCTGAGAGGAAGTTTGCTCCCCGCACATTGCTCGAAAAATAAATGCTCGATAGTCCGTTATAGTTGCTGTTGGGCTCATAGATGCCGGGGTCAGTGCCTTGCCAGTAGTCAAAGGTCACGGCCCCATTGGACGCTCGCTGCCAGCGCTGCAAGCTCGTGACAACCGCACTAAATACGTTACCTGGATCCAGGCCGTTTTGGTTGCTCGAATTGCCTGCGAAGTTGATCTTAGGCTGGCTGTTCCAACGCACGGCTTTGCCTGTCTCAGTCATGGTTGGAGTGTAAGCCTGCGCCAGAGTGGCACTTGCAGCAAATAAAACTAGGCCAAAAATTGCGCGTCCCATCCGTGAGACTCCTTCAAAAAAATGCGATCACCATGAGGCAGTCGCACGGCTGTCAGATCAGCTTCCTGCCGATTCAACAGAACCTATTTAATAGCTTAAACGATTACCCACGCTTCTTAACGATAAAAACCAAGATAGCGACAAGCACCGCAGCGACAAGGCCCCAGACCACCCGGGCACGATCGGGTTGCCCAGAGTCCAGAGGCTCTTCGAACGGCCTCTCAGGAGATGAAGGTTGCAATTGAGATGCCGCCTGGCTGGGGGTCGGATCGTCCGTTGGCGAGGGAGCGGACGAAGCGGCAACCTCTGGCTTTATGGGCAAATTCGCTGCGCTGCTTGGAGCATCGCCCTGTGAAGCAACCAAGCGCCTCAATGCCTCCAGTGTCCATTTTGGCGCAGGGCGAGTGTCACCGTGGCCCTCGTGCTCATCTCGGATCTGAGAGGCCGTCAAACTATTGATTGCTGGGCCCGCAAGAGTCTCTTCACCCTGCGCGTCTCTCTGGACGATGAGCTTGCCCATCATCATGCCCCAGACATCATGATTGCCCTCGCCGTTCTTATCGCTCAAGAAGACGACGACATCTTCGTCTTTGGAGAAGCGTGCGGTACCGGAGATCTGCATTCCGACGCCGTCTTTCTCGCCACCCATTTCTCGCATGATCAGCATGCCCCCCGCTCCCGAGGCCGAGCCCTTGATGAGCTCAGTGACCCTGAGCTCCCAGTAAGTATAGACTCGCTGATGAGTATCCTGGCCATGACCCCAGTCGGCGTAGGTTTGAGCGATCTTGCCACGAACAATGACGGGTGAGTCTTTTACGGTCTCCGCAAAGGGGCGCTCTAAAAAGCTCGTAGCGCGAGCCATGGGCTGAAAGCCTGGCGCGGTGATGAGCACAGACTGGAGGGCCAATAGCCCGGTGCAAACCCACGAAAACTTGCGCATGCCCAAAAGTATAGCATAACCCTTGCGCTTGCCAGAGGACGATGCTATCCCGGCCTTTCCGGATCGATAGCTCAGTTGGTAGAGCAGATGACTCTTAATCATCGGGTCGTGGGTTCGATTCCCTCTCGATCCACCATTTTTTGAAGGGCGCTTAAGAGGCGCCCTTTTTTTTGACTAGCTGAGAGGGGGCACCCAAATCGGTTCTTCTCGTTCCATGGTGGGTTGCCCCCAAATCGTGGCTGGCTGGCTCTACCCCATATCGAGGGGCATGAGGATTTTGGAGAGAATCAATAAATCTCTCGGCTACTGTGAATCTATCTCCCCAGTATTCAATTGGGTATTGAGCCAATGCTCCCATTGACCGGCTTCTGCATCAGAAACCTGCTGATTTTGCCTAATGGCTGCCTTTTTATATTCAGGGGTAAAAATGATGCCATAATACATAATCCTACCGCCTTGAGTCCGCCCCACTTCGACGTACAGACCTGACTTTTCATTGAGGGGATAAATATTCCAGTCTGAAGCGACGCCCCCTTCGCGATAGGATCGATTGCCTTTGCAGTTTGTACCTTTCTGGACCCAAACATTGGGGTGCTGAGCGTCCAAAGCCTGAAGCTTCACGCAATCTTTTGGGTTATCTTGATCTCCCTGAGCATAGCAAACGTCCCGACCGGACTCTTTCGCACAAAAAAAGTTAAACTGAGTGACCCGCTCATTCACGAAGTGGTAGCCGCACTCGATAGCGAGAGCAGAATCTACACCCGTGGATTTGCGATTTGCAGGCGCTTTTTTGAAGGGAGCGAGGTTCAGCGGCGCATCCGAGTCCCGCACGCTCTCAACAAGGGTCTTGAGCGCTTGTATGTCGCTTGCGCTCTTGGGGCACTCATGCGTGCGCTCGAATTGCGGGCCCATTGCGCAGACTAGAAACTCCGCATCACTTAAATGATCGCTACAACAGCCATATTGCATGAGCTTCATGAATTCGTCGCGACTCTGCTTTTTCAGATCACAGCGTATTCTTTCGGGGCGAGCATCCACCAGTTCATACGATATCTGCGGCTTCACGATCTGTCCCTCGATCGTTGTATCCTCAAAATTGATAACCTGGCGTTTGGTAAAGATAGCCTTGGCGCAAGTCCCGTCCGCAATACGAACAAAACCTTCTTCGCAAGGCTCCGACTCTACTGTGTGGTCGATAACCTCGAGGGTGCCCTCATCAGCCAGGGCAAGATGCCCGCCTGCGAGAGCCGTCAAAATCATAAAAACCCCCAACACAAAAAAAGGCCGGCTAACGCTCTTCCCAAACATTTGAATCTCTCCTCTGAATCGCCACTCTTGCCGCCTCCTTATTTTTATGGATGAACAAAGTAAAGTGAATAATAACGCTTAGCGTTATAAAATTACCACAACCCCTTGTTTTGCATAGAAAAAAACAGTCGAACCTACATCTTCGACTGCTCGGGTCGCCATGCAACTGGCGGCTTACACTCAACTTATGAAAGAATTTCTCCGTAAAGACTCTGAATGATCAAAACCTCATCGCCTCTATTCCCGTTGGGCTTTCTGGCAGGCCTTGGGCTAGCTACTTGCGGTTTGATCATTACGTCTGATCACGCCATTGCTCGAGAGGTCCGAAAAGACGAGCTCAAGCCTTTCGCAAGTCGTTTTAGCTGCTCTGATCCGTTCTTGCAGCGCATGTTCGATCGCCTAATCACCCTTCGCGACGAAAACGGCAAGGCACTGAGAAAATCCCATCCTGATGAAAGATTACCTTTAATCATCGGCGCAGATGACCGGACAGGCAAGGGCGGCTGGCTTTATCGCGGAGTGACCAACACCCAGTTTAGCGAAAACCAGGTCCTCAAATTGATCTTCAATGACCGCGCAAGCACATCCGAATCGCGATGGTTGACGGATAAGATGTTCAAAACCAAAGTGGAAGGGCTCAATAGTAAAAGCGAAGATCAAAGAACTAAGACTGCCAAAAGCCTGGTGAGAAAAAGGGCTGATTTTCAGTCGCTGCCAATAGAGGAGCAGTGTCAGATCTTAGAGGCCTCCACGGGTCAGGTGCGCAAGTCGATTGAGAGCCTTCTCAGCACAGTCAATGACCAGACCGAACTCAACGCGTTTGAGGAGCACGTCAATCAAGCAAATGAATACAACAGCACTCCTGTGGCGATCCAGTTTTTGACTCCTCATAAGGAATTCGCTGAAAAATACGGGGAGTTTGTGCTTCATATTCGCGAAACCGTACCTCGCGGAATCGACGTTCAAAGATACAATTGGCATCTCTACGGTCGGCCACTGAAGGATATCTATAAATACGATGTGGACGAATACATGGTTCCTTCGCACATACCCCCTTGGGACGTCCAAATCGTAAAGGTACGGCCCGGGACTGGCTGGCTGAAGGAGGACTATGGTCCTCCAATCTATTATTTTAGCAAAATCACCGAGGAGCTGAACCCCTGCAATGTTGAGGCGATCCGAGTTGACAAGCCAGACCCTAGTGGGATCGACAGCCGCAGGAGTCCGGTCGGACTCATTCTTCAGTGCGCTCAAGATCCATGTGAATCACATTGGGATCATCAATTGAGCCAGGCGGCTAAGGCCCGCCTCAAAAAAGTGATCGAGACGACGACAGTCAATGGCAACAAACTCAGGTACGTGCCTTATGCTGAATACCGAAAGGATCACCCGGAAATCATTCGAAATGAGAGCCTGACTTCAATCGAAAAGTTCTTCAAAGACGGAGTAAGCGACAAGATCAAGAGTGACTCTGCCTTTTGGCGAGAGGTCCTACTCGCTCAGTATCCAGATCACTTCTCAGCCAGCGTGCGATTGGCGCATCTGACTCAACTCTCCACCGACCCAAAGTTTGTCGAAGAATGGAAACAGAACTTCATCCAATTCATCCATTCCAAGGATTTTGCCCTGGACAAAAACAATGCCGCCGGGCTGCTCGAACTCTGCACTCTACTAGACTTGGGGGGATCAAGCGAAATCCTGTCTCTGCTCATCAAATCGCTAGAGAGCCCCTCTCACCGTCCCGCTATCGTTTCGGCGGTTGAACTGGCTTCCAAGAAGGACCCTAAGCTAGCCACGCTCTTCAAAGAAATTAAGAGCAAATTCCTGTCCTATAAGCAAATCACGCCTCTAAAAGAAATCGAGATCCTTCAGAGCGAGACGTTTGAATCGGCTTCAGTCAACTTGCCGGAGGTCGTAGCTAGAGGGCTGTCGCGTGAGCCCACTCAAAGACTTTGGAAAGTTCTCAAAGGGAATGAATCGAATAAACGGGAGAGCATCGAATCGGCCCTCCTTTACATTTCAAGGCATCCTGGCCAGTTTCCTGATCTCAATAGTTTCGATCTCTGGAGGCGCCTGGCCCCGTTGCTTGAAAACTCACCCGGCCGGGAAAACATTCTGGGCCTTTGCATCAGCATCGCGGGCCTGCAAGGCAAGTTGTCTGGATTGCAGATCATGGAAGAAGTGAGCAAGCTCGAGCTCCCGAAAGAGCGAGAAGTGGACACGATCCGCTCGATCTGGGGCCGGATCAAGACCACTCCAAGCGTGAACGCGTACGAAGTGTACTCAAATGCACTGGTCGAAAGATTCTACGACAAATTAGCAAATGCCCGCGAAACGCAGAAGGAACTCAAGAAGTCTTTCATCCAATTTTTTGGAGAGTCAATCAATCCTCCGCAACAGATCATCGGCTTCGCTGCGCTCAACAACATCAGGAAAATCACCAAGGACGACCGAATACTTTTACTTCCCGAAGGGGATTCAATCTCTATCGATATCGATGGCAAGCCCATCCAAATCGATGGGGATAACGTCAAGTCTATCCTCGAGGGGAGCATAAGCACTTACTATTTGAATTGGCTCAAAGACAAACTCAAGCAAGAGAAAGATCCATCCCGACAGGAAGCAGTCAAAAAAACCTTGAAAGGTGTTTTGGATGCTTACGAGGACTATGCGCTAGGTAGCCTCGTTGAGGACATGAAGGACCCACAGAGAAGCAACCTCATTCGCCAACGATTCAAATGGAATCGAAACGAAGACGTTGCCGGCCTAGTTTCAATGTTGGCCGAGATAGCCGATGATGACAAAAAGAAGCGAGCTCTTAGAAAAGTGTCTGAAGAGATCCGTGTCATCTTTCCAGAAATGCGTGCCAAGTTGCCCGCAGTCTTTTCAGAAAAGAAAAACCCTGCCCAAGTGGCGGCATTTTGGCAACAGTCCAAGGTCCACGGTGAAGTGCTATCTTTAACCAAAAATCTCCCACCCATAACGCCAATCCTAGATGGACTCCAGTCCTTGCCCGATGAACTCCAGTCCTTGCCCAATGACCCGCAATCCATACCGGACTCAGCTGACTCGGACTCCGCGACATGCAACATTTTGTGTAGTCCCGAATGTTCGTGGGAATGCTCCGATCGCTGCCCTTTGGAGTGTTCGGGAGTTTTTCCTCCAATCACGGGAGGACCTACCTCAAGAAAAGGGCGGATCCGCATCATTTCTGCGGTAAGAAACCTTCCGTTTAAGATAACCGTAGGCAATGTCACTCGAGCTGCAGCCGCTTTTTGCGACGGGCAAAACAAGCGCAGATACAAAGTCTCCAACGAGCATCTCGGAGGAGACCCGGCTCCGGGCTGGAAAAAAAGCTTCGATATAAAATGGAGCTGCAGCAACCTCCGTGGACAAGTCAAATCAGTGAGTAGATCTGCGGATCAAGCGGATGGCGCGGTGTTTGACATCGAATGCCCAGACTCAGGGGAGATCAAGATCCTTGAAGCGACTTATGGGAAAAACTTGATGCAACTGACCGAGCTCGGGGGCAAAGAGAATTACACGCAAAAGGTGCAAGATCTTTGCGGTGAACACGAGATCTGCGCAATTCCGGCAGGGGTCAGCGCGAACCGAATCAAAGTCAGCTTTTCATGCGAAGACTCCGGTTCGGGCGAAAAAACAGTCGTCATTCCCAGCTCGGGTGGAGAAATCCGGTGTCAGCCTTAGAGCCTCTTAGATAAAATTTTGCTGTCTAAGCTTTAGACAGCTGCCTCGCGCGATCGCGGCACCGCCATATTTTATCGTTATATTTCAAATAGATAAGTTGGCACGTCTCCTGCCTTCTATGAGGTTATTAGGCAATCCAAAATCGTTTTTAAAAAGGATCTCGTGTGAAAAAACGCCTTCATCCTCTCTTTGTCGTTTCGGTGCCCCTCCTTACGCTCTCTGGGACGCTCTCTCACGAGACGCATGCCGGCACTCCTCGTCCCACCGACATTCATGGCCCTCAAGGGTTCTTTTGCGAGACTCCTCCCGAACCCGTATTAAGCGAAAAAGCGGATCTTACACATTCTTTAAAAGCCGTCCTCGCTGACGCTTCTTCCCCAAAGAAAAATCAGTGCAAATCGACTAATTCGGCCAAGGCCCCAATCAACACAAGCTGCACTACCGATGCTGGCGTCACCTTTGTTCGTTATCAAATCCCCAACGGGGGCCTTCTAGGGATGGGTTGGAAGGATACCCGACCCAACGGGAAAATTTGGTTAGATCTCACCGAGTCGTTTAAGGACCCGAAGGAAGCGATAGAGTATTGCAGCCGTCGCGGCGGACAAGCCCTTCCGAGCGAGCAGGATTTTAAATTCGCGGAGAAGGGAGGGTTCAGAGAACTGTTTCGCCATGTACGCGAGCCTTCCACGACCTTTGAGCGCAACTATTGGACAAGCACTCAGTACACGACCCTCTCCTTTGTTCCGTCTTTATCGACAAACAAGACCCCCAATCGCTCGGAGCGCAATTACTACTTCAGTGGAGTGGCGGGTCTCACGCTGCCAGAACCCTTGCCACCCATGCCTCTACCTCAGATTCAACCTACAAAAAGGGTCGAAACCTACAAAAAGAAGAGCAGCTTCTCGGGCATGCTGAGCGATCTCTTCGAGTCCGATCAAAGGAAGACTGAACCCAAACCATTACCCTCGTACCAACCCTTGCCGCCTCCTCCCCCTTGGACCGCCCGAGCCTGGTGTGTCGCAACCGAAAAAGAAAAAGAAACTCCCAAAGAAAGTGTCACCTCCGAAAACACCGATCTCGCCAGGGGGACTGCAGGAAAAGCGGATACTTCGTTCCGTCGCTCATCTGGTCTGAATAGACCTATTTTTAATAGACCCAATTATTCTGGTCCTTGGGACGAATACTCCCAGGCAAAAGTCAATAAGGCCGGAACCCAAGTCCGAGGGGAGGTGCCGGATCAGATCGTCGAAAAATGGGAGAAGGGATACCAAGATGCGAAAAACATTATCGGCGCCGTTTCGGGCGTTCATCGACTCTACGATAAACTCTACGACACCCAAGCGGGCGTTGCAGAAGGATTTACGGTCCGTGAGCATTCTACAAGAGTTCTCAGCATGTTCGAGGCAGAGAGAGGCATATACAAACTCGACGCTATAAAAGGAAAAGAGCCGATGGATCTCACTCGGCTCATGAAGTTCGCGCTCGCTCTCCACGACATCGGTAAGCCGGTCGCAACGGTATTGCTCGGCGATCAAAGTCTTGAGCACGCGGTGACCGTCCCTCATCTCAAAGAAGTCCTCACAAAACTAAAATTTAGTGAAGGCGAGATCAAGACTGCTGTGGCGCTCGTTGAAAACAATGCGCTGGGGCGCCTCTTTCATTGTCGAGGCTATATGAACGACGAAGGGTGCAAAGGATCCATCTCCCCTGAGCAAGCCTATCGCGATCTGAAGATGCATGCGGATAGAACGCCGTTGAGCGTAAAAGATTTCTTTAAACTTCAATCGCTATTCTACGCCTCGGACGCAGGATCTTATCCCTCTTTGCATGACACGGTGTTTGTCCGAAAGGCTTCTGGAAAACTTGTTCCTCATCGCAAATCATTTGCTCAGCTCTCCGAGCTGGTCGAGCGATATGGGGACCGAGACGCGCTTCCGCCCCTTCCTCAGGAGCAGGACACCCTTCGTGGCGCGACGGAACCATCGGAAAAAATCGATGAAGATAGAGACCGATTCCGGTCGGACGAAGACCCCGGCAACTCCCGGTCCCTCTGGTAAAGGATCGACTTCAAAAAGTCTTATTGTCGATTAAAGCATTGATTTATTTGAATAATATTTCTATTGCCTGTGTCCCTAGAAGGTGACATAAAGTTGACCTAATTAGACTGGTTAGGGAGACTGAGCGGGAGTACTATGTGGAGACCCATGATGACCTTTTCGAAATATCTGATTGCAGGCGCTTGTTTTACAATCTCTCTCGGCTTCGCGCTGGACAGCATGGCGGAAGAAACCCAATGCGCGACCCTTTATCGAAAAGAGAATGCAAACGACAAAAGCTCTTACGAAGTGATCTATCCTAAAAGCGAATATGCGGATTTGAGGGACATCTATTTATACACTCACCCAGAGCAAAACTGGGACAACCTCGCAATGTCCGCGAAAGTGAATGCAGGGTGCACGCTGACCGTGTTTCAATACTCAAACTACAACGTACACAACGAATTCGGCCAAGAGATGGAAGGCGTCAAACAAGTGTTGAAAGCAGACCGTAGTCCGCAAGTCTTCAACTTTGCCGCATTCAATCTGGACAAAAAGGTGTCGTCGCTGACTTGTTACTGCAATTGATCCTTACAGTTCAGAAGTTGCTGTTGGTCCGTCGCCTCTAAAACCTCTCCATCTTTGACGTTGCAACTGTAGGCGACTACCACACGCTTACCCTGAACGCCTTGAATGGGAGCCTTGCAACTGACATTACCTTCGCAAAGCCTGCGCACCTTCTCGGCCAATGTCGTGTCTTCTCTTTCTCCAGGAAGCAGAATCAGGTTTTTGCCGTAGGTCGCTTCTTTGACGACGATATTCTGCGACTCGGGGCATCGAATCTCAAATTTCGAATTCTCTGCCTCCATCGGCAACCGATAGACTCGGTGGACTTCTTCAGATGACCCGCAACTCCACTTGATCTCAAAATCCTTTGCCTGTCCCGGCGCCGGATCTCCTAGAAACTTTGCACTCACTTTATAAGTAATCGCAGTTTTGCCGTTAGAGAATGCTGCGGCCTTATCGGTTACATTTCCGACAGTGATCGAACTCGGCTCAGTTCTTACCTTCGCGGAGAGAACTCGAATGGATTGAGGAGTATAGACGGGCCTCTCGCTTTGAGGCATAAAAATGGCGGAAACCCCCATGCGAGTTGTAGAAAGCCTCACTTGCTCCAAAATTTCTCGAGGAATGGGCCGAGACGAGTGGGACTTGTACTCCTTGAACACCTCTGTGGGCGGTGGACAGCTTTTTCCTGGCTGGCACAAATCGATGACTGCTGACACAGGCGCCTCTTGATTGACATCAATTTTAGGAAACGGCTTGAGTCCTGATTTATCGCTCTCCGGATAGTTGAAGTCGCAAGCAAAGAAATGGTGCTCTGGGGACTCTTCTAGACAAGTGTAGTTTGACCCATCGATCAGCAGCACATAATCTCGATCCTTGACCCTGACCTTTTGAAACACCCAGTCCAAAGGAGGCACTTCCTTCATTAATTGCCCATTGAAGCGGGCTCCATCGGTTTTTCGTAGCCAAAGGCCAGCGATATCTGAGGCGTGAAAATAGCCTGGCGTTAGGTACTCGCCATTGTCCCAAAGGTGTTGAGCGGAGAACGCTTTGCCCTTTTTGGCGAACTCCCAGTACCCTTTATCAATACTCCGAGGAGCGCGCTCCTGAATCGCCAACGTCTTGCCGCCGTATTGAGCAGACACTTTTTGATAGACTGACGAGTAGCTTGCATCTTTTGGATATTCTAAGAACCTGTCCACTGAGCTTTGATCTAAGTAAGTCTGCTGGACGACCGTAGGACTCCGTTTTCTCCATTTCTTGTCCATCAAGTCCGCAGCGAGTTCGGACGCCCCCCGAGGAGAAAAGGGACCGCATTGAGCGAGAGATCGCAGGACCGCTTCGATGCCACCCCCCTGGTACTCTGCTAGGTAGGGACTTTGATCGAGTTGACTCTCGCCCTGAAGAATTTTTTTTAGATCCGAGTACTGATGCGATCCCACATGGGCCGAGGGCTCTCCCAGCATCGCACTGACCGCCAGAGTGATCCCATAGTGCGAAGTATCCTTGAGGTCTGATCGATAGAGAGTTCGGTAGTCCCGGGGCAAGAGGAAGTCTTCGAAGACACGCGGGGAAGGATTCAGCGAGCTGAATCCGTAGGGACTTTTCTCAAAAACGTAGTCAGGACACTGAATCTCTCGGTTCTCGAGCGGTGTGAGAGCCTTGACAGTATCTTGAGCCAAACGAGTCACCGCCTGAACCGGTGTCTCAAGGAGGTGTTCAGGTACAGTTTTTACTGGATCACAGGCCTCGCCCTGGGGAACAGGCGGGACTCCCGTTACTTTTTTAGACTTGATCTTATCTTCTTGAACCTTAGGCGCCCCTGGGCCGTTGTCAGCGCGCGTGTCGAGCGTCCCCTGCCACGAAATTGGCAGGAGCAAGAGGGTTATCACGGCTAAAAAACGCGGACCGATCATCATCAGAGGACGAATCGGCAGATCAAGCCCGACACTTGAAGCAAGAAGCTAATGATTGCTCAAAATTTTCAAGTGGTTAATAAAAAATACCGATCTAATTTCTATGAGTCCTGTGCTGCGCGCGAAGCTCCATTCGCTACTCCCGGCACTCTTCCTTTTAGGAAGCGTGTCTGGCTTTGCTGCGCCCGCTAGAACTTCTGGTCCCTGCCTCGATCAAGTGATGCAGGACCTAACTAGAACATCCACTCCAATTTCAGATCGTCTCGTCGCTCTCATAAGTCCGTCTCTGCCTGAGGACTTCTATATCAGCGCGGAGAATCTACTTCCCTTGAGCCCAAAAAATCTCAAGGCGATCCGAGAATCAAAAGTCGACGCTTATTCATACATCTGGGACCAAGAAGGGCAATTGCACCTAGTGCAAGGCCTATTGCAAATCCCAAAGCCAGGCAGCACCTACCTGCTCAGAGACAAGGGCCGCGCTGATCAGCCGGCAATACTCGTCAAAGAAGCAGGAACAATCAGGGCAGTTCGAGAAACCAAGAATGGCACGCTTGCCCGAATTGAGCGGGAGCCTAAGTTCGCGGATGCAGCCACGGAAGAGGACCTCAAAAAAATAGCGCGGGCAATCGAGGAAACGCACCCCGACATCAAGATGAGAGAGGCCAGCAAGAAAATCCTACCTAAAGGACAGGTCTTGAACTGCATTGACATCTTAGCCGCACACGGCAGCTTCAAGCATTTCTTAGAAAAGCGACTCCTGGCCGACAACTTCATATTGGGCGCAAAAATTATAATCGATGAATCTCTTAGCGACAAAAACGAGACCGACGAAGCTGCAAAAAAAAGACACCAGCAACAACTGGCTGACTTCTTGGGAAACAATGCAAGCAACATCATCGGCTCGTATGCCAGCAGCTGGCTCATCAACCGCAAGATCCCGCTACATTTTGACTACAGCGCGCGCGTTGCGATCGGAGTTCTTCTCCAGTCCTTTGTTCGCGCCCCAATCAATCATGCAGTCATAGAAGACACGAAACAGGAGTTCGACACAGACCTGTTCAATGCGATTCACTTCCTTGCATGGATCCCCATCAGCAGAAAGTTTGATCAATTCATGATCAAAGATCTAGCGGCTCACCTCTCGGCGGCATGCCTGCGGGACTCTTCGATCCAAGTCCATCTCTCCCCGACGAGGATACGAATCGCCGAGCGTATGTTTTCGGGCACGATCTATCTAGCTGCCAGAACTTTGTTCTTGGACGAGTAGCGAACCTGCTATTTAGAGCGCTTCTTTGCCCGACGATCCCGAATTGTTTTCTGAGCTTCGAGCATCATGCGCTCCAGGGACTCTTCTTCAGTCTCACCCGGCTTGATATCCTTGGACGGTTCGATCGCGCGAGGATCGCTGTCTACTTTGGCCTCTGGCTTCTCGGTGGTCGGTACAATCACCTTAGCCTTTTCCTCGACAGGAGGCTTTTTTCCTGGAGGGTCGATTGGACCTGCAGGTTTGATCTCATCGGGAGTTCCAGTGGTGATCGTCGAATCCTTATCCGCCTTCTTCTCAGCCTGACTTTCAACTTTCTTCTCGGGCTGTGTTGCTGGAGCAGGGCTTCTGCGACGACCTCCTGACATGAGGTTAACCTTATAAGCCAAAACCCAGCCGCTAGAATCAATCACAAATAGCTGCCCTGGGTGGCGAACAGACACCTGAAGGCTATCCAACCTGAGCCGCGCCTGCGCGGTGGGCTGAATCCCCAAGGTGTAGATTCGACTCACACGGGAGTCTAAGGAGTAGGCGATGACTTGCTGTTTGAGATCTCTAGCTGCAACGTAAACGTCTTTTTCGCTGCTGGCTGACCTGACGCCAACCATGCTTCTCCAACCTGAACCCTCCGCCGAACGAGTGAACTCTTGCGCAAGATTGATCTTTAGTTGGACCGGGTCAATGGACATGACCAAAATATGAGAGTCGCCGGCTCGGATACCCACGAGCTCATCGCGGCCATCTCCATTCAAGTCGGATGCAGCCATCGAAACCCACGCTGTCCCACTGGTGAAGCCTTCGCTGATCCCAAGGTGCGCAATGCTTCCCTGATTGTCCAACCGGTAGGCGTAAACTCGTCCACTGAGGTTGTCTGCGGCTGTAAAGTCTGTCCTTCCGTCTCCGTCAAAATCGCCGGTAGACAAGGCTGTGAACAGACGATTGTCTCCAGACTTGTTGAGCTTAGCTAGCGTCTCGAGCTGCTTGGCTGCAACGTTGATCGTGAAAACCTTGAAGGTGGTTTTATTTTCAGTCTTCTCGATCGCGACCAATTGATCGCCGTCTCGTCCCCCTAAGAAGTGCCCGACGCCAATGTCAGTGAAAACCGATCCCTTCTCGAGAGGAATCACAAATGCGAGTTCGATGCGGCCATTCAGCACTTTGTAGACATTAAGCCGATCGCCCGCGGCTGTGATGGCCACGATTTCTTCGCGACCGTCGCCTTCAAAGTCAGCAAAAACGTACTTTTTCCACTCGCGCGCAACCCCTTTCGAGTCCAATTGCCCGATCCGGGTCAGCAAGCGCGGACCGTCGCCAGCGGCGCCTGCATCCGGAGCCGGAGGATCCAAAACAGGGGTCTGTTCGACAGCGAGCTTTTGCTCTTTAGCGCCTTCGTCCGAGTCAGTGTTTTCCGCAGCATCCCCAGTGCCTTGCGAATCATCCGTTGAGGCCTGAGCCTGAGGTACGGTCTCCTCTGACTTCGACGGTAGAGTTGGGATCGCTGGATCGGCTTGGGCGTCTTTCTGGGAAGTCACGACAGCCACTGGCGCCCTACTCCCATTCAAACTCTCATCCAAGCCGGCGACCAGCATTTCGAGAGCCTGATCAACGTCCATCTCACGATCGAGGCCCACAGACTTCTCGGCAATGAGCTTAAAGGTCTTGTCATACATAGAAAGACTGAGCGCAGAGTACTTGCTTGATGCATTCTTGCTCACCGAAACCAGCTTCACCATAACCACGTGAGACAGCGGAGAAAATCGACCTAATTCAGGCGATTCACTGGGCTCAAATTCAGGCCCCTGGGCGGCTTTGAGCAATTTTGTCACGGCTTCCATGTCCTCGTTGGACCCCAGAACGCTGATTCCGCGAACAGAATTGAGCTTCTCTCTCGCTCGTAGCTCGAGGTACTCAGACGATACGGGAGAGTTTTTTGGAACCTTAACAACAAGGCTGCAAACTTTTTCCGAAGCAACGGAAACTGAAATAGAAAAAGCCAAGGTGCTGACGATGGATCCGAAAAAAAACAACCTATTCATAAGACTTCCATTTGAGGTGATGATCATTGGCACTCCAAGTGCTGGCCTATGTTTGATACGATACCCAGCTTAAGAAACGCGTTATTGAGATATTTTGCTTTTATTTTTGGGTCGCTAACGACGCATTCCAGATTCAACGACCCAGCACTGATGTCTTCAAGCTTCTCCAAGTCGAAAGAATAGACCAATCGAAGGCCGGACCCAGAAGGCTGGATGCTATCCAATCGAGGGGTGTTATCTTTCAACTGCAACTCAACAGCTCTTGATAGAGTCCCCGAGGTGCTCAGTCTGCAATCGACTACCCACGATTTGTCTCTGTTCGTTGCCTGACTTCTCATTGAAGCTCTGGCGGGCGAAAGAACAATGGATCGATCGGCCGAAGTGAGCAGCGAGATCGAGTAGGGAACAACAGTTGAAAGAGGATATTCGTTACAAACCCGATTTAATTTAGGCAGTTCGCGCGGCTGAAGGGCGATGCGATCCCCTACCTGCAGGCCAAAGAGTCCGGCCGGACTCTGAGCCTTGAGTACGGCGACCAACTTTCCGTTTTTCAACGCTTCTTGGGCCTTCGCATTCACGTCCTCGCACTGCTCGGGTGAGTCTAGCCGCCGCTCAACCGTCAGTAGATTTTGCCTTTCGTCGAGGTACTCAACAACCAAGAGATCGGCTGGCGCTTGAACGATGTCTCCGTCTTTGCGAACGAATCCTCTTCCTTTGCATCGGGCGTCTTTGACTTCTAGATGGACAGGCGGCTTAGGTTTTGGAGGAGCGGCCGGTACCTCTTGAGTTTGCTCCGGGGCTTCTGCAATTTCGAACCGAACCAAGGCCGCCTTCAACAAATCAGTGAACTTGCTTGAGCGAATGTTTTCTGAGGATTCAAAACCCAAGACTTGGCTCTTGGTGATAATGCCTTCCTCAATTGCGCTAAACTCAAGATTGACGACCTTCGTATCCATAAAAAGCGTAGCAGTGAGCGAATAGCGATAGTGCTTAAACTGTCCATAAAGAGGCGCATCTTGCTCGCTGTAGATGGGACGCTCGCGTTGCGCAAGGAGCGATAGCATGGATTGCAACTCCTCTTCAGTTGCCGCTACAACCCACTTGTTTGTCGCTGTGATCTCTTGCTTGAGAATCGCCCTAAGCATTCTTATCAAGGATGAATTATCCCGCCCGCCGTCCTGCTGGACTTGCAGCAGGATAACACCCTGAATAGGTGCAGCCTCCGGCTTCGCCCCTGCGGGGCGGGACACATAGGCCATGGTAGCCACCAGCATAAAAACAGTCAGCGATCGAATGACGACCAAAAGAAAATTACTTTTAAAGCATGCAAAAATTTTCATCGCACTCATCCATTGGCTGCCGCAGAGCGGTGCCAGGTAAAGATCGATCCTTACAATCAGCTGAGGGAGCAGTATTATATCTGACTAGATTTAGCAACTACATTTACAGTCAAACCAGCTACTTTTACATAAAAGATGATTTATTTCGATAACTTAGATGTACTATCTTAGTTAACCAAACATGTTTGATCTAGTGATGACTATTGGCACCCACCGTGACTGCCGCAGCAGCCGGGGGAGGGGGCGAAATGCAGATAAAGCCGCTTTCGACTTGAGAAGGGAGAGCAACCAATCCACTTCTGTCTGACTTCAAAGCGTACGCGCTCCGCACATTTGGATTCACCGAGTCGGCCTCCGTCTGTGACCAAATAGCGAGCTTGGTAGAAAGCAGCCTTCCAAGGCCGTTATCCAACAAGGTTTGCAGCTCGCTATCGGCTGTCGGAAACTGAGTCTTGCCAACGGTTTTTCCGTTTAGATCTCTTGGATGCCCCGTAGGAGCTATCCACTTGGTAGAAGCCCCACCACTCGATGATGCGGAGAGATTCTCACAGTACCTATGAGCAAATCTTTGTTCGGCAGCATGAGCTGCGAGTTGCGTGTTAACGAGAATTCCGGAGTTCAGATCTTTCAGAACAACTCCGCCAGAAGGAGCCTTTGATAAGATCTTCCAGACAACAGCTCCTTTCGCGGTACTGAGACTGCAGAGTCTGCCGGATGAAGACTGAGAAATAAAATCTTGGCTGCAAGAAGGAAGTAGACTGCTAGCCACGTCATGAAGATCCACAATGCCTTGGGTGGGCATCTCCGGAAATTTATCGCGCACTACTTTCAACGTTTCCGCGAGCCGAGTCTTCAATGCTGGATTGGACTCACTCGAAGCAAACGCCGAAACCAAAGCGACCAAATTCTCCATTCGATTGTTCTCATAACGCTGACGGATCAAAGAGACATTAACGGGCAACTGAATATCGACCGCAAGCTGTTCTGCGACATATCGCTTCATTTTCTCAATCATCCTTCTGCGGTCTTCTTGCAAAGGCTTCAGCTCTTTGTAGGACTCAGCCCTTCCGACTTTTCCCCACAAAGTCAGTAGGTACTCAACGCTCATGCTGCTTGCAAAAACAGCGTCCATGATTTGTGGTGTGAGCTGGATCCCCTGATTACCGATACTGACCTGAGAAGAGCTCGCAGGAGGCTGCAGGATCGTAGGATTCTTCGTGACGTCCGCAATCTGCTTCAAAGCTTCGTAGGCCAAAAATTGAGCAGGCGGAGAGACAAACTCAGTATAGAACTGAACAAAATTTTCTTTCAATGCAGTAGCCTGTGCTCCGGTTGGATCCTGAACCTTAGCTCGTTTAGAAAGTGGGCTGTACAAAGCGGCCTTCAGTTGATTCAAGAATAGCAGCTGCCCGCCCCCCTTTTCCTTTTTGTCGCTAAATCTCTTCTCTTGCTTAGCAAGCTCCCAAAGCCCGCGAATGGTATCCAATTCTCGGTCCGCGGGCAGCTTAAGCCACTTGCCTATGTCTTGGGCGAGAAGCAGGGCAGGACGATCGGCCCGGCTGACAGCAAGATCAATGCAAGCCCCCATCGCGAACTCCTCTCCCGGCAGGCCCTGAATTCGAGGCGAAATTTTCTTACAGATTTCGATTGCTTCGAAGCTCGGGAAAGCCTTTGGGTTCCTTGCTATAAAGTCAAAAGTGCTCTGCAAAACAGCGTTCTTAAAAGAAGCTGTGCCAGGGATCATATCCAGAATCTTGTCGGCAGTGGATGGGTTCGCTACGAAGGCGCGAGCCAATGATTGAACCATGGCATCGGTATTCTCACCCGAAGCCAGACTACGGACATAGCGAACCTCATCTTCGGGAGTTCTTGCCGAGAAGAGCTTCTTTTTTTCTTGTGCCTTGGCAAGCAAGGGCGCCATCTCGGGGTCGCCCGCTGAGACCTTTTCGATTTCGCCAAAGATGCCTGCCGAAAAAGCCAGGTTCTCATCGACAGTCCTCATCACCACGTCGATAAATTGAGCTTGGCCGCTCAATTTTAACGCCTTACCCACCTCGAGAAAAGTCGACATCTCTTCGCGAACCACATGAAATTTATGTTTTGCGAGTTCTTTTTCTAAGTCCTGCTTCCACTCTTTCAAGAAATCCGGATCAGAGGCAAGCCCGGTCACGCGGGCAAGTTCATTGGCAGAGGCGAGATCGCTGCTGTGTTTAGAAAGAATGACGGTCTTCCAAAATGCCTTGTTCTTTTTCAGGTCTTCAGGGGCCCACTCAAAACGCTGAACCAGGTCCGCAAGAGGAAGGGCAACGATATCTTCTGGCTTGAGCTTGATGTACCTCTCATAAGGAACGTAATACAATGACTCTCCATCGACCTTAGCGCTAGCCACGACGGCCTTGAGCCTCTCTTCTTGAGCCGCAGGAAGCGCTCCATCCCAGGAAGAGGCGCACTTCCTCCCCTTCTTACACCTGAGGAGCACACCAACGGGGACGCTCCTGTCACCCGATGTAGTAGGCTTGTCTATTTGAACAGCCAAGACGTTGCATGGATTATTCACTTCTGTGATTTTTGAATAGTAGTAGATCGGAGGGCCATAATCTCCTTTGTGCCAGCCGGTGCCATTGCGAACCTTGATTCTCTGAACATCCCAAGAAGGAATATGCGACGGCACCATGTACTCGTCCCTGTCGTGCACGTAGATATCTCCCCGCCTATGCCCCCATGCATAAGTATTATAGGTCTCGACGTCGATGCCGCGCTTAACCACTTCTTTGACATAAAGTACGAACTCCCCGTACCTCTCCGCCGCATCTTTGTGGGGGGTCAAGAATTGAATCGCCTGCGGCGTTCCGTTATAAGACCCTCTAATATGGACATGGTCCGAAAAGGCATTGAGTGGCTTCCTCACGTCGTTCAGAAGATCCTCGATTTTCTTACTGACCGAAAGAGATGCCTCTTTAAAAGTATCGCATTGTTTTTGATAGGGGAGCTCTTGAAAACTCGCCCTTCGTTGAACCAGATCCCCAGCTTTTGTGATGGCAGGGTCCTCGAACAAATCCGCGGTCAACCACCTGGACTCTGAAACGCTTGTCGAGTCATTGAAGATCAGCTTGAGAATCTGCGCTTCGTTAAACTGTCGGTTAGTGACACCGCGGTAAAGATAGCCCGATTCCCCGCCCACGTCAGAGGCATCGTCAATGATCGGGAGATCACCATAGCCTAAAGATCTCACTGCCTTGTTTTGATCGAAGATAGTCGTCAGGTGATCGAACTGCCACTGCAGCATCGGGTTCGAACAATTAAACTTAGAAGCAAAAGGCTGAATGTCCTTCTTGTCTACAAGCTTGGCGTAGCAAAGGGGCTGCGCAAGCACTAGCAACAGGTAGAAAAATGATCTTCGCATCGTCGTGCTCCCTACTTGATCTACAATCAGCTCTTAGGCTGTCCACTCAGTGCTGCCGCAGCCGCTTCTTCGGCCTTAGCTTTTGCTACTGCATCGTCGTTTAATGATTTGACTGTGGCACCTGTAAGACTCGACGTGTCTTTGATTGCTTTGCTGAGAGCTTGACCTCCCGTCACTATTCGGTCGATCAGAGCATAAGCTTCGAGCAAATCGTTGATTTCAGGCGCATAACAATGCTCGAGATTTTTTTGAGAGCGCTGTGGGCGCGAAGGGTCGTAGTCAACCATGACGTAGAGGACTCCGTCTGACTCGATCGTTACGCTTCCATATTTTTGAGCATCGGAAATCGCTTTTTGAATCTCGGGCTTTGTTGAATCGGCAATAAGGCTGAAGTCTCTAAATCTAATAATGACTCCGCTTAATTTATGGTCTTGAATGAATTTCTGCGTTTCCGCTCTTCGAATCGATTGCTCGAGAAGCTGAGCTGCCGTTAAGACGCAATGAGCTTGAGAATCCAAGCTGCCAAAATAATTGAGACTGGAATTAGAAAAACCACCTTTTGCGTTCATTTGGACAAAAACGATTCCAAGCCGAATATTTTTCTCTCCGAATTTAAGAGGCGGAATTGCGGGTATTTCAAGAACCATTCCCGGGTGATTCGCCTTAAGGTATTTCTTGGTTTCTTCCGAAATGGGACGCTCGATTTTTATAGGTGCCGCTTCCGTAGAAGCTATTTTATGTGCCTTAACCTTTGAAGTAGCTTGAAGCGCTCCGGCCTTTGGTTTTTTAGATTCTCTTCCCTTCGTCTCCTCAGCCCATGCATGAGTTGAGACAAGCGCGATAAAAATAGGTATCCAAACCTTATTAAGAATCATGGGCAACGCCTTTCAATTGAGATTTAATGACTCTCATTGCAGACGGCGTTCCAGCAGCTCGGTTTTCAAGCGGAGCTAGCTTGAACGCAAAATTTGCCATGGTCTCAAGGCATTGGGAGGTACCCCCTTGAGAGACCCCATGAGTCTCATTGAGTCTGAACTGTCTATTTTTTAGACACCTGCTCAGGCACCCAAATCGGGCCATCCGCTAGTCCTGGCGTGCTTAGATGGACTTGCCTTTTCGAGAGCCTTCTCGACAGATGCAGCTGGTGAGAATTAGGTCTCCAGCATCCTCTCACTGTAGAAAAATCCCGAGGCGCTTTCAGACAGGGGAGACGACTGAGTAATTTTTGCAGCGAAGAAAAAGGGCATTCTCGATCTTACCCAGCCTTGCGTTTTGGGTCTTCGGATTTATCGATCTGTATTTCTTCGCTACGAACATCGCCCGCGATTTCTCGCTCCTCAGTCAGACGCTCCTTGCTCACCCGAACGTTCTCCTTCACGACCGGCCGTTTACTCACTGTCACTTTCTCTTCCATAAGAGGGATATCGATCGTCTGCTCCTTAAACGCGCCCGCTATTTCTGCAGGTTGAGCGACATTCTCGTCAACAGTCGTGCCCCGCTCGATCTTAAGCTCCTCCCTGAGGACCGGCACGGTGAAGTGCTTATATTCGGTATGAACTACCTTGCGGAGCTGCACTCTGCCGCTCTGTTGGATTGTCTTATGAGCTTCGAGCTTCTCCTCCATCAGCGGGACATTGATATCCTCTGGAGAGGATGCGTAGCGATCTCGATACTCGTCACGAGGAGTGGCTTGCAGTCGGCCCTCGTTAATTTGGTCGGTGTTTGTCCACCCGGCATATGAAGCGTCTTTCCACTCCTCGAGGTAGGCCTGATCCACCGACAAATAGATGTTGTTGTCACGAATGTCCTGGATGTCGTCGTAGCGCACGGTGAAGTCCTTTGGAAAAAACATCCCTTTCTGAACAATGAAATAGTCATCAGCGAAAGTGACGACCTTGCCAAGCTTCTCACCGTCGCGAGTAAAGACCGGCATGTCGTTCTCGAAATGAGAGTATTTGCGTAAAATGTCGTTTTTGAACAGCATAGCTGCCTCCTTAAGAAATCATGTGTTGGGTGATTTCTTTTCTAGAGATGCCAATACCGGTCCAATGACCCTGAATGCTGAGAACTATTTTGGAAAATCGTCTGTCGCGCGTGAAGTCGTACATCGAGGCTTCAATGTGGAAGGGACTTCATCAAACGAGGGGCAACGAGCTCATGCTTTGCGGGCGCAACTCCACCTACAAGCTAGATCGTGCGGCGCACAAAAAGTGACCGGTCGACTACCAGCGCTGTTGCGGAGCTTCCTGCCCTAGCTGCAATTGGTTACGCACGACCCGAGCGTAAAAATACGCACGATCGCGAGAACCTAAAAGCTGAGCGAACTTTTCAGTCGGCCCACCTTGCCAGGTCAGAGTCTCATCTTCGTTAGAAACGTTTACGATCCGAGGACCATCCTTATCCAAAAGGCTGATCTGAATCTTCACGATCTCAGTTTTAGGGGCTTTTGTGCGCCCTTCTGTTTCCCCACCCATCATTGGATAGAATTAATTTAGAACAAAACGATTCGATTGTGTTTAGAAAAATTTTTAATTCATCCTCATAAAATAACGCATGAGGGCGGGCCCTATGATTGCAACACCCCTGAACCATGAAAACAACCCATTCTCTATTCGCGCTTCGTGCAGGCGCAGGTATGGCCTTTGGTTTAGCTCTCGCAGCAAGCGTGACACTTGTGAACTGCGGTACCAACGAAACCCCGGTCCCAGCTCTCACCGATCAAAACCCTGGAGCTACGGCTGACATAGGTAATTTTAATTTGAGTTGTGAAGGCCAATCGAGCGGGCAGCAAAAGCAGGTCCCCTTTCAACAACAACAGCAAAGCGGCTGTGGAAAACAAAAGTTCGAGCACCAGCAAAAGCAAGTCGCTCAGCTGGATGTCGACCTAGACTGCAGTTCGGGCAGAGTGCTTGTCAAAAACAAGGGTTTGGATGACAAACAGCAATCCATTCCTATTCAAACGGACGGTACAGTCAAAGGCCAGTTAACCTATCAGCAGCAAATGCAGAGCGATGGAAAGGGGCATCCACGTTGTTGGGTTGAGTACCAGGTCGCTATCGACGGCACAGCCCTATGCGCCAATCGACAACCCCGTCCTTCTCCAACGCCAGACTTTACGATTCTGCCCGGCCCTCCCTCAAGCTCTAGCAGCAATGAGCTCGCCCTCACCACAAAGGTGCTGATCAAGCCAACAGACCTCGAAAAACTCAAGGACTTACCTATTGATCTACCCTTGGGCGCACCCACACCTACTCCGACCGCGTCGCCGAGTGCTTCGCCAAGCGCGTCGCCAAGCGCGTCGCCGAGTGCTTCGCCGACCGCCTCGCCCGGAACTTCGCCTAGCCCCTCGGCCACCCCTAGTCCGTCAGCCACTCCGGTTGTGGTCTGCGAAGTCGAGGATCCATGTCCGATCATCGGCTCGACTGAGCTCAGCTGCCCTCAATAGGACCGCAAAATCGAGTGAGGGCGTCGATGTAAGAGTCGACGCCCTTGCCCGAAATCTGATCCAGACAAACCGGTTCGATCACCGAGATGCGCCTGAATTTTTCGCGTTTGCGAATGTCCGAGAGATGCACCTCGATCGTAGGGATCCGAGTCCCTGCAATCGCATCGCGAATCGCGTACGAGTAGTGCGTGTAGGCCCCGGGGTTAATCACCATGCCTTGCGCCCAGCGACGTTGCGAGTGAATCCAATCGATGAGCTCGCCTTCGCCATTGGATTGAAAAATACGAATCTCAGCTCCAAGCTTGCGCGCATGCGCCCGCAGGCGACGATTGACATCAGCCAAGGTGAGCTTGCCGTAAATCTCCGGCTCTCGCTCACCCAATAGATTGAGATTGGGGCCGTGAACGACAAGGAGGCGCTTGGCTCGGCTCATGTTGCCTCTCGAATCGAATCAATCGCGCGCGCGATTTGAGACTCAGTCACGCGAGGGTCGAGCACTGTTTTGCCGATACCGCTCAGGAGAACAAATCGCACTTGCCCTGTACGCAGCTTCTTCTTATCGAAGCGCACTCGCCTCACGAGATCCGAAGTACTCACTGAAGCAGGAACTTGGGGCACGGGCAACTGACTCAGGTAGGCCTCGATCCGATCATAGGACGAGCTTTGCAGATGCCCGCGAACCTTCGAAAGCAAGGCGGCGGCGCGCATCCCTAAAATCACGGCCTCACCATGGCGGTAATAACCATAACCGGTTTCCTTCTCGAGCGCGTGCCCTACGGTATGTCCAAAGTTGAGCACCTCGCGAAGTCCCGTAACATCTCTCTCGTCGCGAGCGACGACCTTGGCCTTGAGCTTCGCGCAACGAGCAACGGCGATCGAGATCGCGCGAGGCTCGAGATTGACGAGCTTCTCCCAGTCACGCTCAACCGAGCGAAATAGAGACGGATCCTGAATCAGCCCGTATTTGACGATCTCGCCTAGGCCTGAGATCAGCTCCCGCTTGGGCAAAGTGGCAAGAAACTGAGTGTCGCACAATACCAACGACGGTTGGTGAAAGACACCGACAAGGTTCTTTCCGGCTTCGTGATTCACTCCCGTCTTGCCACCGATTGAGCTATCGACCTGAGCCAGTAGAGTCGTCGGCACGCCTACCCAGCGAATCCCGCGCAAAAATGTCCCCGCGATAAAGCCGGCAGCATCTCCGATCACACCCCCCCCTAGCGCAAAAACAACCGAGTGGCGATCGGCGTCCTTCTTGAGAAGCTCGCCATAGAGAGGGTATATTTTTTTGAATTCTTTAAAGCTTTCATCAGCGTCGACCGAGATCGTGTGCACATCGAGGCCAGCTCTCGTCAACGACTGAGTCAGCAAACGGGCGTGGGATTTTAAAGCCGCATCCGCGAGAACAAATGCTCGACTTGCGTTCAGCGCCTTAAGATCCGCACTTGCGCGTGGCACAGCCTCAGGCCCGATCACGATACTGTAACCCCTCCCTTTGAGGAGCGGGACGCGAACTCGATGCAGTGGACGTTTTACCATCAGAGCGAGCTTAACGCCTGGAGGATCAAATCGGCAACCTGCTCTGGAGTCTTTTTATCGGTATCGATGCAAAAGCGAGCGCTTGCGTAAAGAGCACTGCGCTCCTCGAGGAGCTGGCCTATCCGCATTCGCAACGCAGCTCCGGCGGCTCCCTGAAGCAGCGGTCGTTGGAGAGCCTCAGGGCTCAAGCGGCGTTCAAGCTCCTCGGGCGAGGCTTTGAGATAGATCAGCGTACCCAACCGTGCGATGAGCTCGCGATTTTGAGTCGCTATCAATGCGCCGCCGCCCAGCGCGACGACCTGTCGTATGCTCGATGAGCCCAATTGCTCAAGAGCGCGGGTCTCGAGCGCTCGGAAACGAGGCTCCCCTTCGTCTGCGAAAATTCTCGAAATCGACTTGCCCGCGTCCTTCTCGATCTGGGCATCGAGATCGAGGCTCGTGCAACTCAAACGCGAAGCCACCATCGGCGCAGCCGTGGTTTTTCCGGATCCCATGAACCCGCACAAAAAGATGTTAGAGGGGGTGGGCAGTTTTTTTCCACTGTTGGACACGTGGGACCAGCTCCTTCATCGAATCTCCGCCAAACTTCTCGAGCACGGACTGTGCTAGGACAAGCGCGAGAAGGGACTCGCCGATCACCGCGGCCGCGGGGACAGCACAAACATCGGATCGCTCAACATGCGCCTTCACTGCCTCACCTGAACGCAGGCTCACGGACTTCAAAGGCTTCATCAACGTCGCTAATGGCTTCATCGCTGCGCGAACCACGATAGGCCGCCCGGTCGACATGCCGCCGTCTATGCCACCCGATCGGTTGGAGCGGTAAACGACTTTCTCGCGAGCAGGCTTTTTTGCCTGAGCAGATGGAAAATACTCGTCATGCACTTCAGAGCCGGGTGCGAGCGCCATATTAAAACCCAGCCCGATCTCAACGCCCTTGATGGCGTTGAGGCTGAGCATCGCGCGCCCGATCTCAGCTTCTAAACGACGATCCCATTGCGAGTAGCTTCCGAGGCCGACAGGCACGCCGGAAGCGAAGACTTCAAAAATTCCACCTAAAGTATCTCCGGCCTTTTTTGCGGAATCAATCTCGGCGACCATCACGGCTTGGGCCTTCTTGTCATCGCAGCGGACGGGGGAATCGTCTGTCAAAGCATTGAGTTTTTTGACTGCAACTTTGAGATCAGTCCTAGGAGCTGCGGCGCCGCCAATGCTGACCACACGACTCGCGACATGAATATCAAGCTCTTCTAAGAATCTCCGCGCGATCGACCCAATAGCGACTCGCATAGCGGTCTCGCGCGCGCTCGAGCGCTCCAGCACATTGCGCATGTCTTTGTGATGGTACTTGATGCCTCCAACCAGATCCGCGTGCCCAGGCCGCGGGACATCGATCACCCGCCGGACGTCGCCATCATAAGGCTCTGCCTGCATGATGTCTCGCCAGGCAGTCCAATCCCTGTTGAGCAAAAGCAGAGCGATGGGGCTGCCTAAAGTCTTGCCGTGCCTAACACCCGTCATGATCTCTACCGCGTCCGTCTCGATCTTCTGCCGAGCGCCGCGACCATAGCCGTGCTTGCGTCTGAGAGCTTGCACATGGAGGTACTCAGCCGTAAGTGGCAGCCCCGAGGGCAAGCCTTCGATCACGCCAATCAGACCTTTACCGTGTGACTCGCCTGCAGTGAGAAATCTCAAAATGGGGCTCCTTTGCAGCACAATGCGAGGCATTGGGGACTAACAACCCTTGGTTATATTGGCAGATTTTGTATCATCTTCGGGCCAAATAGAAAAGCTGATAATTTAACTCTGACTTAAGCCTACCGACACTTTGCGGCCATGGGCCGATTCGATACGCCAAGATATCCTCTCGGAGGCGCCAGGAAAGGATCGGCCAGCTCAGTCTAACAGCCTCTCGCCAGATGCGCGGCCAACCGCCTCTTAAGGCCAGGCTTGAGGCTGGACAACTGATCGGACGTTGCACCAAACCAGAGCTCCCAAGTCTTGAGCGCCTGCCAAACCAACATGTCGAGACCCCCTACAGTCCTCAAACCTCGCGCACGAGCCTGTTTGAGGAAACTGGTGTTGTGAGGCCGATAAACCAGATCAAACGCAAGAGCACCCGAAGTAACTTTCTGGGGAAGAAAATCAAACTCAGGAAACCCATTCATCCCAAGCGCGGTGGCATTTACGTAAAGACACAGGGTGGTTGTGGGCAATCGGTGAACGTCTACGGTTTCGAACCGAGTTTTTTTAAACTGCTTACCCATCGTCATACAGAGACGGCGAGCTCGTGCTCGATCTCTGTTCACGACAGAAACACATCGCGCGCCCTGAGACCCTAGCACATAGGCGACGGCTTTTGCCGCGCCTCCCGCTCCAAACAGAATGACGTCCTTGCCGGCGACTTTGCATCTCTGTTCTTTAAGCGTCTGAGCAATCCCGTAGATATCGGTGTTGTATGCCTCGATCTTGCCCTGGGAGAACTTGAGGACGTTCGCGGCTCCCATGAGCTTGGCTTCTGGCGAGATACGGTCTGCGAGTTTCGCTGCAGTCTCCTTATGTGGAATGGTGACATTAACACCCCTAAAGAAGCCATTGCGCTTGAAGATCTCAAGAGCCCCCGGAAGCTCTGAAGGAAGCAGATCGAGTCGTCCATAACTCAGAGGGAGGTTTGATTTTTTTGCAAGGTAATCAAAAATCACGGGCGAAAGAGAGTGACTCACCGGATGGCCAATCACTGCGGCGAAATCGCGTTCGCTACGGATACCAATTCTAGCCACTCGTCATATCCTTGAGGCTCTCGTAGAAACCTGGAAACGAGATGTCCACGCATTCAGTGCCGATGATCTCAGTCGGACCTTCTGCGACCAGCCCAGCGATCGAAAATGCCATCGCTATCCGGTGATCATCCATCGAATCAATGCGCGCGCCCTTGAGCTTCTGAGGACCAACGATCGCAAACCCATCCTCAAAAGTCTCGACCTGGGCGCCCATCGCTCGAAGATTCTGAGCGACCGCTTCGATGCGATCGCTTTCCTTCACGCGCAGCTCGCGCGCACCGCGAACCTCAGTGCGCCCTTGAGCTTGGGTGGCAAGCACCGCAAGAAGCGGAATCTCGTCGATGAGCGCAGGGACCTCTTCTTCCTGCACGGACGTCGCCTTGAGGGAGGCCGATGCAATGCGAATTGTACCGATGTCTTCGGGCCGCTCCTCGAGAAGCTGGGTTTCGATTCTTGCACCCATCCTTCTGAGCGCATGGACGAAACCAATGCGCGAGGGATTGAGCGAGACATCATTGAGTTGCATTTGAGCGCCTGGCACTAGAGTCGCAGCCGCGATCCAAAACGCAGCACTTGAGATATCGCCTGGAACTTTGACAGAATTGGCTTTGAGCTTGTGGCCGCCTCGCACAGTGATCGTGGTTTGAGATACTTGAACGGGAACGCCAAAGTGAGGGAGCAATCTCTCCGTATGATCGCGGCTCTTGATCATGCCGGTGAGAGTGGTCTCGCCATCGGCGTAGAGGCCAGCAAGCAAGAGAGCGCTCTTGAGCTGGGCGCTGGCTACTGGGAGCTCGTAGGCGAGTGGACGCAGAACTTTAGAGCCCTTCATTTTGACTGGAGCGACTTCATCGCGAGTCAGATCCAGGCGAGCGCCCATCTGCCTGAGAGGGGCTGCGATCCGTTTCATCGGACGTCTACGGAGAGAATCATCACCGGTGAGTTGAACCTCAAAAGGCTGTCCCGAAAGAATACCCATCAGCAGACGAATGGTTGTCCCGGAGTTTCCGCAATCCAGAATCGATTGAGGGGCCTTCAGGCCATGCATACCGACGCCACGAATGACAACAGTTCCGTCTTCTTCCTCACGGATCTGCACGCCCATCGCCTCAAGGCATCCCCAAGTCGAGCGGACGTCGCCGCTCTTGAGCAATCCCGTCACGCGAGTCGTGCCATCGGCGAGAGCGCCGAAGAGCAGAGAACGATGCGAGACGGATTTATCGCCGGGAACACGAGGCGAGCCCTTGAGCTGAGAAACGGGAGTGACCGTGTACGTCGACTTCTCCTTCGATTTCATCTTTGCGGGATCTCCGAGAGGTCTTTCATAATCTGCGCGAAATCATCAAACGTCAACGCTTGCTCTTTGTCGCTTTTGGCCTCCTCGGGGTTGGGGTGCACCTCGACCAAGATCCCGTGGGCGCCAACAGCCTTGGCTGCGCGACACAGAGGGCGAATCCAGCGACGGACGCCCACCCCGTGGCTGGGGTCGACCATGATAGGCAAATGCGTGCGCTCGCGAAGCACAGGCACGGCGGAGAGATCGAGCGTGTTCCGAGTTGCGGTTTCGAAGGTGCGGATACCGCGCTCACAGATGATCACGTTGGGATTGCCTTCGGCCAAGATGTACTCGGACGCTGCGAGGACCTCATCGAGGCTCGCCGACATCGCTCGCTTGAGAAGAATGGGGCGCGTAGTCTTGCCGACAGCCTTGAGCAAGTCGTAGTTCTGCATATTGCGCGCACCGATCTGGAGCACGTCTACTTCACGAGCCATCTTGTCGACTTGATCGATGCTCATCACTTCGCTCACGATAGGCATGCCGGTCGCGCGGCCAGCCTCAGCTAAAAGGGTGACGCCTTCCCAGCCCATGCCTTGAAATGCGTATGGGTTGGTTCTTGGCTTGAATGCTCCGCCTCTGAGCATAGTAGCGCCAGAAGCGCGCACGGCCTTGGCGGTCGCCATCACTTGATCGCGCGACTCGACAGAACAAGGGCCAGCGACAACGACAAAGTCATCTCCACCCACCGTGACAGGCCCAACGGTCACGCGAGTGCCCGCGGGTTTTGAGGCGCGCGAAGCCTTGGGCCAATGCTTAGCCGACGAAGGCAGAAGCTCAGGGTTCCATCCTTCGATGTGTCGCACGGGCACTTCCTGCGCCTGCGTATCGCGCGCTTGCTCGGAAGCCGACTCGGTCGATCGGCTCACGTCGTAGCTGCCGATGACTTGAAGGCCGATGCCTTCCTTTCGGAGAGTATCGAGTGCCTTGGCGACGCGCGGGTCAGCTTGGTCACCTTCGAAATCGACATAAAAGAGATGCTCCCAAGCTTTGCCCAAGCGGGGACGAGACTCGAGCTTAGCCAAGTTGATCGAAGCTTCGGCCAGTACAGCTAGGCAGCGAGCGAGCTGCCCTTTTTGGTGAGCTGTCGTGAGAAGCATCGAGGTCTTGCGGCTCTCAGGAGCGCCGCGGCCGCCCAGCGCGCGCGTTTGCTCAGACAGATTGGGCGCTCTGAAGATCATGAAGCGCGTGTAGTTCTCAGGATGGTCAGCGATGTTTTCTGCCAACTGCGCGAGCCCGTAGAGGGGACCCGCCTCTGGCGGCGCGATCGCAGCTTTGGCGGGATCCTTGGCTTCGGCGACTGTTTTTGCGGCTGCGCCCGTATCTTCGAACGGGATCACGCGCGCTCCAACCAAGGTTCCTAGAAAATTACCGCATTCTTGGATAACGAGTGGATGCGCGTAGATCTCGCGGATACCATCGAGGCTCGCGCCTTCGACAGCGAGCAAGCGGTGATCCATGCGCCACTCCACCTCGGAGATGGGCACGAGATCATATTGCGCCAGCAGATCATAGCCATCTCGAACAGTGCCCGCGATGGCGTTGTCGATCGGAAGAATCCCTACATCCGCCTTGCCGCTGATCACATTCATTGCGACTTGCCTGAAAGTCTGCGCTCCGTTGGCCGTGTGCTCGACTCCTCGTTGCTCAAAATATGAGGAGAGAACCTGCCTAGAGTGTGATCCCTCGATACCTTGGTAAGCCGCTGTGATTTTTGCCATGACTGCTTTCCTCGCTCATTCCGGCGTGACCGGTCGTTAAAAAGATTTTCCCACAGGATAGCTTCCCAAAATCTTGCAAGGCCCAAGCTCCGAAAGCGCTTGAGCGACCTTGACGTCGAGTCGATGCCCGGCAAAATCGATAAAGTAGAGATAGTTCCATCTATTCTCGGCATCCGGGCGAGTTTCGACCCGGGACACATCAAGCTGATGGCGCTTAAGGATATCGAGCACGCGCCCAAGAGAAGCAGCCTCGCCTTTGATCGACACTAAGATGCTGGTCTTGTCATCACCGGTAGGTTGTCCATCTGACTCGTTGAGCACCACGAATCGTGTCGCATTGTCGGCCTGATCGCCGATGCCTTCCTCGAGTATCCTCAGCTTGAGCCGCTCGCCCGCTAGGCGGCTTGCGATCGCCGCCGATAGCGGCTCCTTAGCAGCAAGCTCCGCCGCTTTGGCGGTCGACGAGCAAGCCACAGTGCGCGTGTTGGGGAGATTCTTGAGAATCCATCCCCTGCATTGTGCGATCGCGTGCGGGTGAGAGTAAAGCGTCTTGATTTTTTTTCGATCCGGCAGCCTGCTGAGAAGGCAATGGACGATAGGGAGGTAAGACTCACTCTGAATCCGCAGCGGAGTCTTAATCAGCGCATCGAGCGTTTGCGTGACGCCGCCGGCTTGTGAATTCTCGAGAGGAACGACGCCGTACTGGGCGCGTCTGCGAGTCACCGTCTCAAAGACATCTTCGATCTCGGGCAAGGCGAGGTACTCGACCGATCGCCCAAATCCGCGCGATGCCGCTAGCTCGCTGTAAGTCCCTTTGGGCCCGAGGAAAGCAACGGCCATTTGAGTCTCAAGCGATCGACAAGCGCTCATGATTTCGCGATACACAAAAGAAATAGAACCAGGAGGAAACACGGCACGCGATCTTGAATTCAGCCTTTTTAGGACTTTGGCTTCGCGGGCAGGATCGAAGTAGGCTGGGGGCTGCGAGGACTTCTGAGTTTCGCTCGCACGACGCTTTTCGTGGCCGATGGCTTGTGCGAGTCCTGCGCGCTCCTCGAGCAAGTCGAGGATTCGATCATCGATCGAGTCGATCTGCGAGCGAAGCTGGTCGAGTGGAGAGGAGGTGGAGGCTTTGGCCATAGGTTATAGACTCTGAGGAGAGTGAGGAGGGGTTGCAAGCGCCTAGTAAGTTGATTTAAATAGTAATTTTCTCTATCTCCTTAAATAGACAACGCTTTCGGCCGAAATATATAGTACCAACTTAATCTGTCAAATTTAATTTACGTACTAGAGCGCCACTCCCAACGCCTGCGCCAAACTCCTCAAACTTTGCACGAGCTTCTCGAAGTCCTGCGGCAGCAAAGCCTGTGGCCCGTCGCAGAGCGCTTCGGCCGGACGATCGTGCACGTCCACCATCACAGCGTTCGCGCCGACCGCGATCGCACCACGAGCCATCGGCGCGACCTTGTCGCGCTTGCCCGTGCCGTGGCTCGGATCCACGATGATCGGCAAGTGACTTAGATCCTTGATGACAGGTACCGCAGTGAGATCGAGTAAGTTGCGCGTCTGGGGATCATAGCTTCTAATCCCGCGCTCGCAGAGAACCACGTTGGGGTTGCCCTGCTCGAGGATGTACTCCGCAGCCATGAGCCACTCGTCGATCGTGGCAGACATCCCCCGCTTGAGCATGATGGGCTTCTTGAGCTTGCCGCACTCCTGAAGCAAAGAAAAATTCTGCATATTTCGCGCGCCTATCTGAATCATGTCAGCCCACTCGTTGACCATCTCAAGGCCCCTATGATCAAGCGCCTCGGTCACGGTAGGGAGACCTGTCTCAAGACTGGCCTTCTTGAGAATCTTGAGACCTTCAAGACCAAGGCCCTGAAACGCATAAGGCGACGAGCGAGGCTTAAATGCGCCACCCCGCAGAATGTGCGCGCCATGAGACTTGACCAATCTAGCGATCCGCAGCGTCTGCTCCTCGCTCTCCACCGCACAAGGCCCTGCGATCACGACAAAGCGACCCGGCCCGATCGTGACCTTGCCACCCACGACGATCTCCGTGTCTTTGCGCTTAAAGTCTCGGCTAGCCATCTTGTACTCGCGAGTGACTCGAAGCGCTTCAGCGACTCCGGGCAGAAGCAAGAACTCTCCTGGATCGATCGCGCCGCGATTGCCCGTGATGCCAATCGCGACACTGTGATCTCCGGGCATCACGTGCGCAGCGAAACCCATGGATTCTATTTTCTTTCGAACCCCCTCGACGTTCTCAGGGGTGTGGTCTTTCTTCATGAGCACTAGCATTAGAGATCTCCTTTAAATTAAATCGCTGAACGTAAGCTTTTTGCGAGGTCCCCTACTGCTCGAGCCGCAGCTTCGATCGATGGGCTCTCTTCAATCATGCGGACCAGTGCGCTGCCCACGACGACAGCATCTGCCAATCCTGCAACCGCACGAGCCTGAGCTACATCCGAAATCCCAAACCCCACTGCCAAAGGCTGGGTGACGTGACGCCTCACCTGCTCGAGCTCGGAAGCGAGCGTCTCCGAGAGTGCGGCTTTCTCACCGGTCACCCCAGTTCTCGAAACATAATAAACAAATCCAGTAGAAACTGAATTAATCAAGCGCAGGCGATCCTCGCGAGTCGTCGGTGATGCGAGAAAAACCGTTTCGAGTCCCGCTGCTTTGTACACAGGCAAGAGCTCATCAGCTTCCTCCGGCGGGAGGTCGACCATCAGCGTCGCCCCCACTCCGCTAACCACCGCCTCACGCGCGAAGCGATCGATTCCCATCGAGTGAATCGGATTAAAATAAGTGAAGAGCACAAACGGCGTTTGCATCCCCTCTTGTCTCAGTCGACCCGCGATCTTCAGGACCCCCTCTAAAGTCATGCCTTTAGCAAGAGCCCGCTCCGCAGCTCTCTGGTTTACCGGGCCATCTGCGACCGGATCTGAGAACGGCACACCCAGCTCAATCACATCCGCCCCTGCCTGAGCTAGAGCACGGACAATCTTCAGTGTCCCTTCAGCATCGGGGTCACCTGCCGTGATGTATGGGATAAACGCTCGCTTGCCCTGAGTCTTGAGCTCTCTCAAAACTTGTCCGGGTGTTTTCATGGGCGCATCTCCTTTTCGACCATATCGAGATCCTTGTCACCACGACCTGAGAGATTGACGATGATGACCGAGGTCCTGGGCAGCTCGCGAGCGCGCCTCACCGCCTCGGCCAGTGCATGCGAGCTCTCAAGCGCGGGCAGTATCCCTTCAGTCTTCGCCAACAAAGAGAACGCTTGGAGCGCTTCAGAATCTGTAGCTGAGGTGTATCGAGCGCGCCCTGTATCTTTGAGATGCGCGTGCTCGGGACCCACAGCTTGATAGTCCAGCCCAGCAGAAATGCTATGCGTATCGAGAATCTGACCTTGAGGATCCTGCAGGAGGTAGGTCAAAGTGCCGTGAAAAACGCCTATTCTTCCGTCTGCCGAGAATCTCGCCGCATGGTGTCCGCTTGCGATCCCCTGGCCTCCTGCCTCGACCCCTGTCATCGCGACGTCCTTGTCTCCTACAAACGCAGAAAACAAGCCGATCGCGTTGCTCCCGCCTCCCACGCATGCAATCAACTCATCAGGCAAGCGACCCTCAGCAGCCTGAATCTGCTCGCGAGCCTCACGCCCAATGACTGACTGAAAATCGCGCACGATTTTAGGATAAGGATGCGGACCTAGCACCGATCCGAGCAAATAGTGAGTCGTGCGAATATTTGTGACCCAATCTCGCATGGCCTCGTTGATCGCATCCTTGAGTGTGCGCGTCCCGCTCTCAACGGAGCGCACATCCGCGCCCATCAAACGCATGCGCCTCACATTGAGCGACTGGCGCTCAACATCCATCGCGCCCATGTAGACGACGCACTCCATCCCAAATAGCGCAGCTGCGGCCGCGGTCGCGACGCCATGCTGACCCGCACCCGTCTCAGCGACGATCCGCCTCTTGCCCATTTTTCTGGCCATGAGAATCTGGCCTACAGAGTTATTGATCTTGTGCGCTCCCGTATGAGCAAGGTCTTCGCGCTTGAGATAGATCTTCGCGCCACTCGCAGATTCTGTCAGTCTTTGGGCAAAGAAAAGCGGGGTGGGACGCCCCACAAAAGTTTTGAGCAGACTCTCAAGCTCGCTCAAAAATTTAGGATCTGCTTGGCAAGCGCGATAAGCCTCTTCGAGCTCGAGGACGGGCCCATATAAAGTCTCAGGCACATACCTTCCGCCAAACCGCCCGTACCTTCCTCTAGAATCCGGAACTGTATTCATGACGAACCTCGTTTAACTTCCTCAAAAAATCGGAGGAGCTTCTCAGGATCTTTCTTCCCAGGATGGGCTTCAACCCCGCTCGATACGTCAACCGCATAGGGCTTCACTTCACGCACGGCTTGAGCAACATTCTCTGGCCGCAGTCCCCCCGCTAGCACAATCTTGCGATAAAGGATCTGTGCATCTCGAGCGAGCTTCCAGTCGGAGAGCTGCCCCGTTCCTCCGCGCTCCCCAGGAGAACGCGCAGATGAAGCCGCGTCGATCAAGACCGCTTGAGCGGATGAGAACTCCTGCAACTGGCTCAGCTCTTCAGGGCTTTTGGGGCCTATCGCCTTGAAGTAAGCCTTTCCCGATTTCTTACACATTTCTTCGCAAAACTGAACCGACTCGTCTCCATGAAACTGCAAGACGTCTACGATCGGGGCCAGCTGTAAGATCTCATTCTCAGAAAAGTTGACCACCACGCCCACTTTGATCACGGTGCCACCCAATGCAGCAGAGATCCTTTCAGCCTCACTCAACTTGATGTAGCGCGGACTCTCGCGAACAAAAACAAAACCCACGGCCCATGCCCCTAGCTTCACAGCAAGCTGCGCATCCTCAAGCCGGGTCATGCCGCAGATCTTGACCCGAGTCATCCGCACCCTTTCAACAAAGTGCCGAGCGCTTCACCTGGCTTACCCGTCCTCATAAAGTGGGTGCCGATCAAATACCCGCGGTATCCCAACGCAGCCAGGCGTTGAATGTCCTGGGCAGTCTTAATACCGCTCTCACTCAACAAAGTTGCCCCTGCAGGAGCGAGCCCAACCAAGCGCTCCGAAGTCTCAAGCCCCACTTTCATCGTCTTGAGATTTCGATTGTTGACGCCAATCAGGTCTGCACCACAACCAGCGGCGATCCGCATCTCTTCTTCATCGTGGACTTCGACCAGCACTGACAATCCCAGCGCACGTGCTCGTGGGAGCAGCTGCTTCACGCCCTTCTCACCCAGCATCGCCACGATCAGCAGCACGGCATCGGCTCCGATGTCGAGCGCCTGAAGCAACTGCGACTCTTCTAAAACAAAGTCTTTCATCAAGATTCGCGCTTGCGGAAACGCGCTCCTGATTCGCCGCAGGTACTCTGGGCTCCCCTTGAAGTAGTCGGGCTCCGTCAGCACCGATAGAGCCACCGCACCGTTAGCGAGATACCCACGAGCCACCTCCACGGGGTCCATCTCAAGCGCAATGTCTCCCTCCGACGGACTTGCCAGCTTCACTTCCGCCAACACGTTCACACCCGGGCTTGCGAATGCCTGCTTCAAATCAAATGGCTTGCGCGACGCCTCCGCATGCGCGCGATTGCCGCAACTCAGCGGCAAACCTGCCTGCCCTCGCGCCAGCCGATCGCGAACGCTGAGCTCAATTTTCTTCAACACATTATATTTATCGTTCATGATCCAGGTCTCCGCCCAAACAACGCTGCGTTCTCAAGTGCCTTTTGCGCGCGTCCGCGGTCAATAGACTCCTCGGCCATTGCGATTCCCTCGCACAATCCTGGTACGCGACCCGCAACCACCAAGGCAGCTGCAGCATTGAGCAGCACCACATCGCGGCAGGCTCCCAAAGCGCCCCCCAATACGTTGCGCGCGATCTTTGCGTTCTCCTCGACCGATCCGCCCGCGAGAGCCCTTGGATCTGCGCGCTTCAACCCTGCGTCTTCAGGGTTGATCACTTCAAAACGAATTTGTCCGTCCTTCAGATGAGCCACCTGTGTCGTCGAAGAAAGACTGAACTCGTCCAACCCATCATCCGAAGCGACGACCATCGCCTCGACAGTACCCATCTCACGCAAGACCTCGGCCATCTTGCCAATCAAGGTCACATCGTAAACCCCGATAAGCTGCCGGCGCACATGGGCTGGATTAAGCAAAGGCCCAAGAAGATTAAAAACAGTCCTCACACTCATCGATCGCCTGATCGGCTGCACATTTTTGAACGAAGGATGAAAACGAGGCGCGAACAAGAATCCAAACCCTGTCTCCTCGATCGACTGGGCCGCTTGCTCAGGCTCGTGATCGATCCTCACCCCAAGATGCTCAAGCAGATCCGCGCTCCCGCAACGACTCGATACTGAACGATTGCCATGCTTGGCCACGCCCACTCCCGCGCCAGCCAACACAAACGCAACGACCGTCGAGATATTGAAGGTTCCGGAGCCATCTCCCCCGGTGCCACAGACATCCACCCAATCTCCCCACTTGCTCGAAGCAGGCACAGGCAAAGTCACGCCAATTGCGCGCGCTCCCTGCGCCAGCCCAACGACCTCATCCAACGTCTCGCCCCGTGCGCGCAGCACCGCTAAGAAAGCAGCGACTTGCTCTGGCGCCACCTCACCCGACACCATCGCTTGCATCGATTGAGCGGCCTGCTCGCGGCTCAGTCTCTTACCCGCCAACACAGATTCGAGAAACTCCGTCATGCGAGCCATCATGCTCTCCTCAGCTTTAGAAAATTTGCGATCAAACGCTTACCACCTTCGGTCATGATCGACTCAGGATGAAACTGCACGCCATGAATCGGCAGGCTTCTATGCTTCAGACCCATAATCACGCCATCCAGCGTCTCGCACGTGATCTGCAGGCAAGACGGCAGCGATGAACGCTCGACGATGAGTGAATGATAGCGAGTGGCATTGAATGGCGTTGGAAGACCCGCATACAGGCCTTTGCCATTGTGCTTTACCGGAGATACCTTGCCGTGCATGAGTTTGCGCGCGCGGATCACGCGTCCGCCGTAGACTTGTCCGATCGCTTGGTGCCCGAGGCAGACTCCCAGGGTAGGTATCCTAGGACTCAGCTGCTTGAGCACCGCAAGAGAAACGCCTGACTCATCCGGAGTCCCTGGGCCAGGGGAGATCACGATCCGCCCTGGGTTCATGCGCTTAATCTCCTCCACGCCCAGCTCATCGTTGCGGACCACGCGGCAGCGCGCTCCTGCTTCTTCTATGTACTGGTAGATGTTGAACGTAAACGAATCATAATTGTCGATGAGGAGCACATCACAGGAACGCTTCATTGCAGTGCCTCCGCAAGCGCAAGTCTCAGCGCGCGCGTCTTGTTGAGCACCTCTTGGTACTCTCGCTCGGGCGTCGAGTCCGCGACGATGCCGGCGCCCGCACGCAGATAAGCGGTGCCGTCCCGCAAATAGAGGCTCCTAATCGCAATGCACGAATCCATGCGTCCCGAAAAACCATGATAAACGACGGCTCCGCCATAGGGTCCGCGCTGCACCGGCTCGATGCCCGAAAGAATCTCAATCGCTCTGATCTTAGGCGCTCCTGACAATGTTCCCGCCGGAAAACACGACATCAAAGCATCCCAAGCCGTGCGCCCTCGTCCGAGTTTTCCTTCCACCAGAGAAACCAAATGCATGACATGCGAAAAACGCTCTACTTGCATGAAGTTTCGCACTCTCACCTCACCCGGAGCAGAGACTCTGCCCAAGTCATTGCGGCCCAGGTCGACGAGCATCAAGTGCTCGGCCCGCTCTTTTTCGCTGGCAAGCAAACTTCGTTCAAACTTCTTGTCTTCTTTTTCATCGCGGCCACGAGGCCGAGTGCCGGCGATCGGACAGGTCTCTACTTTTCCGTCACTCACGCGCGCCAACATCTCAGGCGATGCACCTAGCAAAGTCTCATCGCCAAAAGAGAGATGAAACAGATACGGCGACGGGCTGAGGCGTCGTAACGTCCGATAGATCGAAAACGAATCCGTGCGCCCCCTCAGAGCGATCTCAAACTGCTCCGAAAGCACGCATTGAAAGATATCCCCCGACTTGATGTGCTGGCGAATTTTCCTGACGCCGGCTTTAAACCCTTCCACACCTAAAGCCGTCTTAAACTCGCTAGGCTCCAATGCCTGAACTCCACCCACGGTTCTGAGCGTTTTTTCCTCGCGAGAAGGCGTCAACAAAGCGTTTTGCAATTTCTCGAGCTCACCCACCACTCGCTGATAACCCTTCTTGAGGGTCTCACGGTCCATGAGAATGTTGCCGATCAACACGATCTTTTGCGCTACATGATCAAATGCCACCACGTTCCTAAAAATCATCAATTGAGCATCATACGGGTTCACTCGATGAGCAGGTGCCGACACTTTTTCAAGATGCCTGAAGCACTCATAACCGAGATATCCCACCGCCCCGCCAGTGAACGGCGGCATTCCCTGCAGTTCAGGGCTAGAAAACGCCTTGAGTCTCTTGCCCATCATCCGCACAGGATTGCCATCCACGCGCTTGCCGCTCGGATCGTCAGGTGTCCCGGAGTAAAGTACCCCCTCTTCGCGAATAGTAAGCCACTCAAAGGGATCCACTCCCAAGAACGAGTACCGAGCCAGACGCTCGCCCCCCTCTACGCTCTCCAGCAAGAACGCCTTTTTACCCGCCAACGCCAATCGCAAGTAGGCCGTCACGGGCGTCATCAAGTCCGCACTCATCTCCAGACGGACGGGCACAAAGTTATATCGCTTCGGGGTTTTCTGAATTTCGCTCAGGGAAGTCGGCTTCATGGATAAAAGCTCCTGGTAGTCTGTCGGATCATTCTACGCGAACTCAACGACATGACAACTCACGTCAATCGTCCAGCATACAAAATTTATTGATCATACTAAGTTTAGGATTCGATTGAAGGGAGGGCTACGGAAACCCGAAAGGCTAGCCGCAGCCTAACGCCAATGCCAAGCGCGAGGGCAAAGGGCGTTGAAGCTTGATGAGGAGAGCGAAAGATGGAGTGCGTTCTGAGCAAACATCGAAGCTTTGTGTATGTTTGCTGGCTGCAAAAGTCAAATCGCGCACCTTTCTTTAGGTGGCGCTTGCCCCTTCCACGAGCCTTGGCTAGACTCAGCGACCAACATGATACACAAAAATCTCGCTAGCTTGCTCCTCTTGGCCGCGACTATGGGATCCTTTACTGCCTGCAAAGAAACCCCAAAAACCGTCACCGGCAGTGTCGAGCTTTCACTGGAGCTTCAGAAAAAACTTCAGCCCACCGCGGTTCTGTATGTTTTCGCTCGTCGAGCAGGTCAAACTTCCGGTCCTCCGGTCGCTGTCAAACGGTACCCTCAACCGATTTTGTTTCCTGTCGAGTTCAGCCTCTCCGCACAGGACGCGATGATCCCAGACACTCCTTTCGAGGGTCAGCTTTCGATAGTAGCACGCGTCTCTCAAAGCGGATCCGTGATGCCTACGCAACCAGGCGACATTGAGGGCAGACCCGAGACATCGAGTGTCGGCGTTGGCGCTTCCGGAGTGAAGATCGTACTGACGGACGTGAAGTAGTTAGACAGTTTGCGCTCAGTTTAGACTGTGTTTTTTGCCGTTTTAGCTTGGCTCGAGACTTGAAGCCTACCTTCCTGAATTTCTAAAGGAGCAGGTATGACTTTCAAGGCGTTTTCAATGTGCACGCTCGTGATGATTTGCTTACCGAACGCCGTCTTGGCCGCAAGAACTCCACCCGTCGTCAATGACTCGCTTAATGCGCCTCTTCTAGAAGTCGCAAAGCGCTTAAATCCTATAAGGCACTCCGGAGTCGAAACCCCCTGCATCGGCAAAAACGATGAATCGTTCAGCAGTTCTAAGTGCTTCTTCACAACTTCTCACGGGAGATCGCCTCAATGAAAACTCTTATGCTTTCTGGCCTCGTCCTATTGTCCATTGGATCCGTAGGCTGCGGCAAAGCCAGCGACGCAGGGACCTCCGGGAACGGCCTCGGAGTAACGGTCTCGAACGTCGCCCTGCAGGTCGGCGGCACGGGATGCGACTCCGAAATGCAGCAACTCGCAGCCATTCAAGGAAAACCCGTGAATGTAGGCACTTTAGGCGCATCTTGGGGAGGAACCTGGGAGCTTATCTGCGGACTGGCGGATCCCGCTCAATGCCCAGCCCCAAATTCCTTTGCGTGCGATTTTGGAAACCTGGGTCTCATTGCCGACAGGCCCGACCGCATGATTTTTACAGCAGTGGGTACGGCCCAAAACATCGACCGAATCAGTAATTGGTTTTTGCTTCTGAACAGCGGCACGGATAGCGATGGCCTCAGGACGCTGACGCTGAGTACGCCTACCTTGGGCGACATCGCGATCTCCACGTCGCTCTATTTTGACGGCCAGTTAGGCTACATGGTCATGGTGCGCGCGGATACAGGACGAAGAGCTGTTTATCGAACTCTGACCTCAGGACCACCTAGCTGGTAATCAGTTAGCTTGGCAGCTGTCTATATTTTAGACACTAATTAGATAAAAAAATCCAATGATTTCAACAGTCAACGAGGGTGCCGACCTAGCACGGCGCTTGCTCTATCTAGTCTCACTGACTAAATCTTGAGGGAGGGATTAACCCATGATGAGACAAACTTTTGTTGTCGCTATTGGAACTCTGGCTTTTGTGATCGCTTCGAATGCTGCGGAGGCGAATGGGAAGCCTAAGCCGGCTCTAACCCGTCATGGTGTGATCGACATTGAGCGTGTTCGCGATTTTACTAAAGACATTTGTTTCGTTAAGGCCGCTACACCTTCAAGATTCACATACACTTTCCGCACAGGCAGAGACTGCGCACAACTTCCTCGATCCAATGAAACCGTTCTGGCCATCGAGGAGCATTTCGATCGAGTCGCCGTAGCCGCTCCACAAAAGAATTATGGTCCGGCCCTCTCGGAAAGTGAACGGAACGCTAGCTTTCAGAAGAAAGTCGAGATCGCGCTGAAGAATGAGAATAGTTCTTTAGCAAGCGTTATCGCTGAATCCTACTTCATGTCGATGAACTTCGACCTCATGAATAAAAAAATGAGAGAAATGCAAACCATCATTGGGACTCCGCCTACTAAGCAACCCGCAGTAGCCAGAGTCCCAGCCGGCGTCAATAAGGCGCTCCCAGTAGCACAAGTCGGCTGCAACGAACGCGTATGCGTTGGTGCACTAAAAAAAGACGCCGCCGCAGGGATTCAGCGCTAATCAATGCTGCCGCTGGTCTTGCCGCGAGAGCACCTCGCCTGAGCCAGCATCAACAATGACCTGCCAGCCTTGGACGTTGTACTCATAAGCGTGGAGCCCCTCTTGGCTTCCACCCCAACCACCGGGGACAACCCACACGACGGGGTTGCCCCCTTTGGCTTTCAGTCCGCCATGTCCTGCGTCGGTGATCGCAGCTTGAGCAAAAACCTTGGCGCGCTCAGCATCCAGCTTGCGTTCATTGCCAACCGTGAGCTTAGGTACATAATCAGAGTTTACGTTGAGAACTTCACCCTGGGCTCCAAGATCCACCGTGACACTTCCCGACGGACCAAGCTCAACGCCTTGATAGGTTTCTTTAAAATAAACCTGCGCTGACACTGCTCCAGTCTTTGCAATCGGCGTAGCAAGCGGAAGCTCCTCGCTGACACCCAAGAGATCGCGCATTCCCTTGAGGACGTCCTTAGCTCGAGCGATCGCTTTTTGCGGATCCTCGGGCGAGAAAGAGGGCGAGCCGCGCTTGCCGCTGCCTGGAGCCCCACGCACGCGCACGACTCGTTGCCCGGCGCGGTCCTGTTCGACCACGAGTTCATGCCCAAAGCGTTCGCGAAACTTCTCGATCGCGGGCGCGAGAGAAATTATCGGAGGAGACTTGGGCAACGCTGCTACTGGAGCAGCACTCGCGACAGGCGAGGGAGCGCTGCTAACGGCAGGCGCCGCGCTCTGAGCAACGGGCGCAGAAGACTCCCCCTTCCACATCCCCACCACATACTTGCCCATAGCAAAAACACCCACACCCGCTATGACAACCAAGATGAGCGCTGATCCTGCTTTAGATCTAGCTTGAGGAGCCATTAGTTAATTGTAGCCTGAAAAGTGACCACAGAAGCGGCTCCGTTCGATGGCAACGCCTCCACTTGAAAACTGACCGTCTTGCTATGAGCTGCGGTCGACTTGACCCGCATCCAGATCGCTGTCGTGAAGGAGTTGTCAAAGTAGGGATTCGTCCGAAAATAGCTATTACCAGTCCCTACTGTATAGGTAGGATTCGCTGAGGTCAGCGATGTCACGATGGCAGAGCCGTTGACTTTGCCGTAGCGGATCTGAATCTGACTATTGTCCGTGCCTACCGTCCCGCGATTGATGCCTGGCTCAAACGTCACATCAGGATCCAATGAAGTCACCGTGACTTGTAGGCCACCGGCTGTCTGTGCCTGCGTGTTTTGAATATCAAACCAGATAGCGACGAGCTCACCCGGATCGAGCTGGCTGTTGAGGCCAGTCCGGATGTCTTGCGGAACCAGCGAACCCGATTCCGGGCTGCGAGTCAGCTTGTAGAGCCAGCTCTTCAACTTCGTTGGATTGTCGAGGATCTGAAGCCCAGGGCTCACTGCATTTCCAGGACCCACGGCTGCCCAATTCGCAGGGAGCAATGCGCCACCCAAGAGCCCGCGAGCCGTCAGCACATCCGATAGAGAAGTCTGATCGGCTGCCGTCAAGCCCACCGCGCCTGCATAAGTCAACATCTGGCTAGCGAACTCACGAAACGTCACCGGCGAGGCTTGCGAGCTAGTGGGCTTAGGAAGATGCTTGATCACCTCAAGGACGAGCTTGCTCGACAAGACCTGTGCCGAACCATGATCCCCGCCATGGTTGGTGCGAATCGCGTCGTACACGTCCCAGAGCGCGCCTTCGAACAACATCCCCGCGTTGTGGATTTCTTCTTGTGCAGGATATGAGGCAAAGGCCTGGCTCGCGTAACCAGGACCCACAAAGTTCTTCGCGTAAGGCCAGCCCAATCCGTCGGGATAAACGTAGCTGATCGTGTTGTTCGTCGCCGAGAACGCCGGAAACTGCGCGCAGTTCGGGTAGCTTGGGTCATAGGCAGGGCACTTGTGCGCGCCGCGAACTCCGCTTTGGCTAGAAAAAGTCCCGAGCGCCCACCGCGCGAAGAGACGACCATCAAATGCAGGCGTCAGCAGCGGCTGCAAATACGTCATTGCCATGAAGTCTGATACGGCTTCATTCAATGAGCCGGCTTCATCGTACCAAAGGCGATTCAAGTTCTGAATCGCAGAGTAGAGATCCACCGTCGCCCCGTGCTGAAGCTCATGCACGGAAACTGAAGCATCGTCTGCGAGCGAAGCCCCTGGGGTGCTCGTCGAGTCACCCAAGCAGACTTCTTCGACAACCGCGCCATTGCTGTCTTTGTAGCGGACAAAGTATGCGTTGTCTTCGTCCATGCAATGAGCATAAATCTGAATCGGTCCAGGAGCGACCAGGTAACCCAAACTTGAGACATTGGATTGATAGCGGTCTCCAAAGTAATAAGTCATCGACTCCTGAAATCTGAAGTTGGGATGCCCATAGCTGAACTGATTGACCGGGCTGTATGCGCCAAACCATCCGTTGCAGTTCTTACCGTTTCGAACATCCACGTAGGTCCCTTCGAGGACCCCGTGTCCGCCGAGATTAGAAAGCGGCACGTCGATCGCAAAGGCATCCAGACTTGCATTAGGAGAAAGATCCGTTCGCCCCGAACGGACCGCTGGATCAGGGCTGAACGCGCGCCCCACTCCCTCAGCGGACGCGATCCGATCCAACTGATCGGGCGCGCACTCGCTCGTTACTACTTCATCCTTCGCGCAATCGACCAATCCTAGTCCGAGTAGCGCAACACCAGCGACAAGAAGTCCATTCCTCATGCTTTCACCATGCTAGCACAGAGAAAGCTGCGAACCAGTATTTGGTGAAAGAGATTAAGCGCCACGACATTGACGCCGCGCAATTTCTCACTCTTCCATTCTGAGTCACCGACAAGTAAACCGAAGTTTCATGAAAAAAATCTGCGCACCGCTTCTATTTGCAGCCGCACTCTCATCTCCCATCGCATGGGGCGGAAAGAATGCCATTTGTCTGACTCTGCAAATTAAAAAATATAGCGAGACAGTAGAACCCGGCAGTGCCCTTGTCGCGAAGCCCGTGATCGACCGCATTCGCGCTTCGGTCATTCAAGCCATCGATCAATCTCCCGCGATGCAGTCCCTTCAGCCCTATCTCGAAAAAAACGTCGACAAGCGTGCTATCCTCGCCACAGTTACCAATAATATCGTTTTACGTTAATGCGCCAGCTCAAGCCGAACCACGTGAGCCTGTAGCGCCGCGATGACCGCCGCGCTATGCTCTGGCCCGCGAGTCTCCAAGGTGAGCGCCACCTCAGTCTGATCGATCTGCGTCGAAGGCTCGCTGCGATCGTGGATCGCCTGAATGATGTTCGCGCCCTCTTGCGCGATCAGCGCAGTCAGTCGCGCGAGCGATCCGGGCCGATCTGACATCAAAACATTGACTCGCAGCCTGCGACCCGCGCGGATCAAGCCGCGGTCGATAATTCGCGAGAGCACATTAACGTCGATGTTGCCTCCGCTCACGATAATTACGACTTTTTTGCCATTGATCTGTTTTCGCATCTTCTCGAGCACTGCCAGCGGCAATGCTCCCGACCCCTCTGTGATGGTCTTAGCCTTTTCTAGAAGCATGAGAACGGCTGCAGCGATAGCTTCATCATCGGCTTCGAGAATTCCATCCAACCGCGCCGCCAATACTTTGCGCATCGGCTCGCTCGCGCGTCCGACTGCGATACCGTCCGCAAAGGTATCTACAGACTCAAGCTCAACTGCTTTGCCCTTGGCAAAGGACCTCACCATAGAAGCTGCACCTGATGCCTGGCAACCATAGAGCTTTGTCTGCGGTCTGAGCGCCTTCACCGTTAGCCCGATGCCAGACATCAGGCCTCCGCCACCGATCGATCCGACGATAAAGTCTGGATCAGGCAACTGCTCTAGGATCTCAAGGCCCACGGTTCCCTGCCCAGCGATCACATGGCGATCCTCAAACGGATGGACCAGTACTCGCCCCGACTTTCGCGCGATGCGAGTCGCTGCGACAAACGCTTCCTTGAGACTATCGCCTTCGAGAACGACTTCAGCTCCCAGCGTGCGAGTGTTCTGAACCTTGATCAACGGCGCGTTCTTAGGCATCACGATCAATGCACTGGTCCCATGCTTGCGCGATCCCCAAGCCACACCCTGCGCATGATTGCCAGCACTCGCGGCGATCACACCGCGTTTGCGCTCAGAGGCTGAAAGTTGCGAGATCTTGTAACTTGCGCCACGAATCTTAAAAGAGCCGATCGGCTGCATATTTTCCAATTTCAAAAACAGCTCGCATCCCAGCAGCTCCGAGAGCCAGGTATTAGGCAGAAGCGGAGTCGGCTCAAGATACTTGGCCAGTTCCATCTTGGCGGTCTGGATTTCGGCGAGCGTCAATTCGAGACTTTTGGCAGTCTTTTTCGTCTTCATACTCGGCCAGCCACCGGGATCAGCGCTCCATGCACCGGCTGCATCGCAGGCTGAGTGAGTGAGTAGATGACCTCAGCAAGCGCTTCAGGCTTCACCCATTTCGCCGCGTCTGCATCCCCCATGTCCTTGCGGTTCGCTGGCGTATCGATGACGGATGGCAATACCGCATTCACGTTGATATCGTATGACCGAGTCTCGTCCGCTAACGCAGACACAATCTGATTGATCCCTGCCTTGGATGCAGCGTAGGCGCCCAGTCCCGCCCCAGCACCTTGGAGCGTCGCTTTCGAGCTGACAAAAACGATGCGCCCAAAGCCGCGCTTCTTCATTCCTGGCAAAAGCGCACGTGCAAGATACAACGCAGATTTAAGATTGGATCCGAGCAAAAACTCAATTGCGTCGTCGCTAATCTCATCAGCCTTGGCCCAACGAAAGCCTCCCGCGCAATGAACCCATGCATCTACCGAGGCGATCTGCGGCAACACGCTTTGAACAGCTTGCGGATCTGCCGCATCAAGGCGCAACCATTGCCAAGCATGATCTCCAGCAGGGGGCGCTCCAAAACAGGTGCCAATCACCTCGCAACCACTCGCTCGAAATCTGCGTGCCACAGCTCCGCCCAAAATCCCCTCAGCTCCGGTGACTAAGACTCTCTTAAGAACGGTCATGTTGATCCTCGATTTGTTCAATAAACTATCACCCACATTCAGGGTTGCCAACGCCACCTCGCAACATGACTCAAGGTATCTTCAGATTTGTCTCGAGAACCGAAGCCACCCCGGATAGCATCAGAGCAAGGAGCCTTCACTTTATGCGCTTGAACCTCGCATTGGTTTTGATGCTTTACATAACCGTGGCCCATGCTGCAGGTGTGACCCGCTCCCCAACCAAGAACTCTCACCACTTCCCGATGACTGTTGCGGGTGTCACTCTACCTGCCGACACGCTTCAAGTTCCGCTCGTCCGCCAAAACACGGACTACAGCTGTGGTGCCGCAGCCCTTCTTTCGGTTCTTTTTTATTGGAAAGCTTACGACGGAACAGAAGAGAGCCTCTACCAGAGTCTAGGCACGACTCAAAAAGACGGAACAGAGCCTGGACCCATGGCACGCGTAGCGATCGAACATGGCCTGATTGCCGACATTCGCAGGGGCATGACAGTACAAGACCTGCGCAAGCACCTGTCCGAAGGAACAACCGTCATCTTAGACATCCAAGCATGGTCCGACGACCCCGTGACGGACTGGAAAAACGAGTGGAATAGCGGCCACTATGTCGTCTTAACCGGAATGGATGCTGCTCACGCCTACTTCATGGATCCCTCGAACCCCGCTCTCTACACTTATCTACCGATTCCGGAGCTCGTAGAACGCTGGCACGACGTCGAGCTCCAGGGCGGTGCGATTAAACAAGTGCACTACTTGGGCATCGTGATTCGCGGCAATCAAGGCGCAATCGATCCTAAGTCAGTTGTGCGGATCGAGTAGCTTAGGCTGCGCGCTTCGAGTCGCGTGGCTTGGCGACCTGCGAGACATTCGACTTCCTGAATACCCAAACCGGGCACTGGGATCCGCGCACCACTTGGCGAGTCACGCTGCCGACGAGTGCAGCTGCTAGGGTTCCCCTCTGAGACTCCATGGCGATCCAGTCGACCTGTCTAAGACGAGCGAGGCGAGCAATGTTCTCTGCAACGCTCCGAACATCGGCATCGAGCACAACTTCTACCGGCACGCCCTGCTGAGCAGCCCACCTTGCCCACGCGGACGCTTGACGCTCGTAGCGCTGCTTCTCTTGCAGATAAAATTCTTGCACAGGCACCCATGGACTTCCGAGCATATAGCTGCCCGATTGGTATACAGGCTCGATAGGACGAGTAATCGAATGGTAGAGAATGAGATTTGAACCCCACTCTCTCGCCATCTCCACCGTCTGCATAAAGACTTGCTTGCTGATATCGCCAAATTTAGTAGGAATCAGGCCCGTTCTGAAGCGATCGATGTGCCTCATATGAGGCCCCACAACCATCACCGGTACTTTTGAGCGCAAAAGCAACGTCTCTGTAAAGCTGCCCAACAGCAAACGACTCCACCCTCTGCGCCCATGGGTGCTTACCAAGAGAAGCTCTGCACCCTGCTCCCGCGCATATTCAGAAATCAGATCAGCCGCTCGAGCCGTAGAAGACACGGACTGCGTTAAGACTATAGGCTTTTCAACTCCCGGAAGCTGCAGATCGAGCAGCATCTGCTCCACTGCCCGCGAGGCTGCCGGCTGATAATGACCTTCCCACGGCATAGTGAACTCACTCGCCAGATTCATTTCGACCGGGCTTAATACATGGACAGGCTGCACGACCGTGCCTCGCCGACGCATCAAACAGCGAACCGCGTCCGCCGCTGTTTCTTGTGGCCGTCCTTTCTCTTCAAATGGATCGACAGCCCAGATCACTTTTCGAATGTTCACGGGCATAGATCTCTAAGAGAAGCAGGGGGTGTGCCAACTATATTTAACTTGTTCAATGTAAATATAGCTACGTCTTTACCCGCCCAAGCTCCATCTCGACCACCCGATCATAATCCGCTAGCGACTCCCGCCGATGCGCGATCGTTAGAACGGTCTTGTCCTTTAGCGCCGTTCTCAACAAGCGGCTCACCCGCGCATCTGTTTGCGGATCCAACCCGCTCGTCGGCTCATCCATAAGGATAACCCTCTTATCTGCGGCAATCACGCGTGCCAGACAAACCAGCTGCCTCTCGCCAACCGAGAGATTATGCCCGCCCTCAGAAACAACGTGCTCAAGAGGATACTCGAGCCCCACCACTCTCATCGCATCTCGCAGCTTCTCCACCGGGAGCGTCTGCATGCGATCCAGGTTAGATGCGATCGTGCCCGCAAACAAATAGGGCGATTGCGGAACAACTCCAAACTGCCGCCGGAGCTCGCGCACATCCACCTCAAAAATCGAAGAGCTACCCCAACGAATATCTCCGCCGCGCACATAAACCATTCTCAGCAGAGCCTGAGTAAGACTCGTTTTTCCCGATCCCGTGCGACCCACGAGCGCCGTCTTGCTTCCAGCGGGCAACCTCAAGTTGAGTTGGCTCAAGATCACTGGAGTGTCGCTTCGATAGGACATGGTGTAATTCACGAACTCGATATCGCCGCTCGCTGCAAAGCTCTGCCCTGATACTGGCTCGCCCCGACCCTCTTCACTTGCCTCCTGTGGCAAATCCACCAATTCAAAAACTCGGCGAACATGAGGCGCGCTCCGAGATATCAAGCTTGTCGCTATGTCTAGCCAGCTGATGCTGCCCGTGATCCCAAAAAGCGCTGAGATAATCACGCCTGCAAGCGCAGGATTGAGTTGTTTCTGCTCAAGCGCAAAGACAGTAAAGACCAAGACCCCAAGCGAAAATAACTCTGCAGATACGCGAATCCAAAAGCTTGCCCAGACCTCAATTTGCAGACTCAATGCCGACGCTTGAACGTAAACCCTAAAGCTACGAGCCATGCGCTCGAGAAGCAGATCAGCTTTCTTATAGAGCAAGAAGATCTCGCGACCCTCGATCAGATCCGTCTTACGCCCCAAGACCTGACTTACCGCCACTGCTGACAAGGATCGTGAGTGCTCCAGCATCGCCGACCTCTGCGATTGAACATAAGCAAAAGCCCCAAGCAGCGGCACAGCCAACGCGGCAGTCCAAGAACTCGCAAGACTTGCTACAACCACCGTTCCGGCGATCTCCACGCTCGCATTAAAAAAATCACCCACAAAGATGATCGCTGTCGATCGGACCTCGTCGTAGTCCCTCACGAGTCGATTGATCAGGCGAGCCGAGGGATTCTCATCAAAATAGGTCGTGCGAGTACGCGAAAGCCCACGGACCATTTTTGAATGCAGGCCTTGCGACGACCACATCCCACTCAACTCAAAGGAAGCCCATGCGGAGATTCGAAACAAGACGGCCAGAAAAGTGATGAGCGCCAGTCCGTAAATCGAAAATGCCACATCGACGCCGATATAAGGCAGAATCGCGCTGCCAGCGCCTGTCGAAAGATTGCCCGAATACCAACGATAAAAAGAAGGAGCGATCGAAGACAATAGAATCGCGCCAATGCTCACGGGCAACAACATGAAAAATAACTTGAACTCAAGAAACAGCCTCGAATTGAGAGCAATCAGCCCGCCCGTTCGAGAAATGGCCTCTTCCTTGACGAAGGACTCGTGCCCGGGGTCAGACATCAGCACCCTCTTCTTCGTAAGCTCGCAGCACCCGGGTAAAATGCGAGTCCCGGCGCTGAGCAAGCTCTGCCGGCGCCCCTCTCTCGACAATCACGCCGTCCCTGAGGACAAGTACCTCATCTACCCGCATGAGCTCGCGCACCCGGTGGGTCACAAGGACAAACCCTCCCTTGAGGCCCGAAAGCCGCTCCATCAAGAGACGCTCCGTCCGCGTATCCACTGCGCTCAATGTGTCGTCCAATAGAAGGAACTGTCTCTTCGAATGTCGAGCACGAGCTAGATTCAGGCGCTGGCGCTGGCCTCCGCTCAGATTGACGCCGCCTTCGCCAATCTCCTGCGAGAATCCCTGCGGAAAAAGAGAGATATCCGCCTCGAGCTCCGCCCAGTAGGCAGCCTCGACAATCTCCGCCTCGTGAGTCGAAGTAGAAAGCGAGATGTTTCGACCCAGAAGGTCGTTCGAGACAAACGGCTCTTGAGGTACGTAGGCTAGGCATTCACGATACGCGTGATAGGTCTCACGGGCCCAAAGATCACTTCTTGCCCCAGCCTTGAACTCTACTTGGATGCTCCCACTTACCGGCGCAAGCTCACCCGCGAGCAGCTTTAAAAGCGTCGTCTTTCCCGAGCCAATCTCACCAATAATTGCGAGCTTTCGATTCAAGTCAATTTCGAGGGATAAGCCTTTGATCAGCGGCTTCTCATTCGAGTAAGCGAAGCTCACTTGATCGAGAATCAATCGACTCGGACTGCCTCCAATCCCATCGGCCTCTCCCTCCTGCAGGCGATCCAACTGCTCTTCCTCTGCCAGTAGACGCGCGATCCGACGCACAGACGGCGCCGCCATTCCCCAGTAGCGGATCGTATTAGGAAGGTGAGTGAGATAACTCGCCAAGAAGGTCAGCAGCCAGAGCGAACCAAAGAACGATTGCAGCTCAAACGCAAGCCCCAGCCAGCGCGCCATCAGCAACGCACCAGTCAATGAGACCATCCACCAAGTTGAGCTCATCCCAAAAATCAGACATGCCATGAGGTGCTGCATCACTGACACCCGCATGAACGCACTCACGCGTTCTGCGACGTCTTGAGCAAACCCCTCATCCCAAGAAAGATAGCGAATCAAGCGGACATTCTTCATCCACTCTCCTACCAGAGAAGCCATCTCATCGAGGCGGTACTGACTCTTGGTTTGGAGCTTTTCGCTGATCGAGTTCAGCGCGAGTGAGATCGGGATGATCAACAGAAGGATCGACATTCCAAAAAAGCCCGCGCTCCCAGAAAAATAGATGAGCAGCGGGCCGATGACGAATAACGCAGCCAATGAAGGAACCAGGTTCCTCACCATGTTATCCAGGAACAGCCCCACGTTTTTAACGTCAGAAGTCACTAGAACTTTAAGATTGCCAGAGTTCTGTTGAGCAGCCGCCAGCGAGCTCAATCGCAAAAGCTTATGAGAAAGGAGGCCTACTAGGTAGGCTTCTGCCGACAACGAAATCCAAGCGCGAAGCGATCCGATCTTGAGCGTCCAAAACTGCGAGAAAACGTTCATCGCAAAAAAACCTAGCGACAGAAGAAGGAGTCTGCCTGTCCCTAAACCCTCGCCACTTTGGGCCGATTTCAGGATTTGCATCGCAAACAAAGTCGACGATGCCGCGCAGATGGAGATGAGCAGGGATACCGTTCCCGCCCGGATCATCAATCCACGCGTTGACTTAAAGGTACCGACCCAAATTTCTCTGGACTTGATGACTCGAGAGCCTTTGACGCTGCTGGGCTCCCAATGAGCGATCGCGTTCAGACAACTTTCGGTCTCCGGCGGAAGCGAAAGATGAGGAACTGACTTCTGTTCCAAGAGCTTGCGCTTCTGGCTTGAGAAGTTGGGCGTCAACCGGAGTTCAAACATAAGAACAATCTAGGCTATCACTCCCGACACGAGAGGGCCACAGAGACACCTCTATTTATTGCGACCTTTGCAACGCCTGGATGGCTACTCGAAAGGACCGTGCAAACCCGGTGAACCCGCACCGCTCGACCCTGGCGATCAGAGATTCAAATGAAATTACCCGAATCAGGTAAAATATCACGAAACCCACTGCCACAGGCCGCAGAAGCGCCCATATCAATGTAGAAGTCTTGGCGTCTGAAAAAAAGAAGAACAGCCCTGTCAGCACCAATGAAAAGACAAAGAGCGGATTAAACACGTCATGCAATATCGACGACGTGCGCTTTCGGATTGACGGACCGCCTTGAATCAACCGCTCCTGATAGCGTGCCCACTGTTTGTCCGGCAACCATGCTGCCACCCCAGCCAACACCACGCTCACCAGGGCCTTCACGATCAGGACCGCGCTCAAGACCCAAAGCAAATGCTGGGACTCAAAAGCGATCACTTCACGCAGCTTCTCATAGATTCCGCGCACGACCACTTCCAATACTTGGCCGTAAAGAACGTAATAGATCAAAACCGGCTGTACAAAAGCCCAAACGCTAGCCAAAGCCGATCCGATCGCCACACCCACCCAATTGGGTCCGGCGAGCAAAGTCCCAATCGTAAAAAGAAGACCCTGCATGCTCAGAGCAAGCATCGGCGTCAGCCGCTTGCCAGCCGGCGAAAGTGACTTGAGCACGGCTGCGATGCTCGAAACCTTGAAACCCGCCGTCCTGGCCGAACCCAACCCTCGCCGATCCGACTTCAGCACTGTTCGCGAAAGAAGAAATCCCTGATTGAGCGAAAGCAAGTGGCCCCCGAGTGGAATGCGCAACCCATGAAGCAAACTTCCCAATCCTACCTCAACAGCAGCGAGCGTCGCAGCATCGCGACCATTGAGATCAACTGAGCTCAAATCATTATGGTTTGCCTGGCTTCGCATAAGGCCTAGATTTTTAAAATCCTTCGGAGCATTGAGGTTGAGGCAAACCATTGGATCTTTGACTTCAACTCGTACTATTCGATCAAATTGCAACAACAAGATCTGGCGATCCAATCTTGCATCCGGCAAGCGCAGATCAACTTTCTTGAGGTGATCAATAAACTGGGATGAGAGCAACACGGGATGCCCTCCGCGCCCTTCAAAGACAGGCATGCAAGCCTGAACCCCTTCTCGCATCGAAACGCACAGAATCTTCCAAACAGTTTCCTCTGCGCAAGGCACATCCACAGGCAACGCGAATGCGGCTTCACTCCTCAATGAATCCAGTCCCATTCTCAATGAAGAAAAAGGACCCAGCTCTGGAGCCTCGTTCACGACGACCTTCAGGCCGATCCCAAAACGCGATCCATCGCCAAGCCAAGGCAGCGCTTCAAAATACTTAGCGGCATCATAGCCCAGCACCAAAATCGCCCGACTTCCGCCTGCCCGGGCAAACGCCTCGAGCTGAAGCTCCAACCAAGAGCGGCCCTGAACGAGCACAAGTCCCTTGGGCTCCCCCATGCGCGACGACTTGCCGCCCGCAAGAATGATGAGCGGGCAATCTTTAACGTCCATAGTAAATCCGCAACAGCTCCGACGCCAAGCTCACTGCCACCTCCTGCGGAGCTTTGCCGCCAATATCGAGACCCAGCGGGCACTTCACGCGTGCAAGCTCCGCCTCCGCAACTCCACGCGCAGTCAATCGCTGCTTAAATCTCTCCCACTTCGATTCGCTTCCAATGAGGCCCACATACTTCGCCTGTCGCTTAATCACGTCAGCCAAGATCTCTTGATCCGTATCATGCCGATGAGTCATGATCGCAACGTAGGTACGATCAGGATTCCACTCCGCCGCCTTCGCGAACTCATCCCATTCACAGGCATGCTTCACGGTTTCACGAGGCAACTGATCTGACTCGATCCACTCGGGTCGATCATCCACGACATGCACTTGAAACGGAGTCCCCACCAAAGTCCGACAAACCGCCTGACCCACGTGGCCCGCACCAAAAAGATAGAGCCTAGGCCCAAGTCCGATGACCTCGACAAACAAGCCCACGACTCCGCCACAGCACTGTCCCGTCTTCGCGCCAAGTGGATAGCGAATCTGCTTGGAAGCTCCCTCTGCCAAGCACTTGCGAGCATCCTCGATCGCCAGCTGCTCGAGATGCCCGCCACCAATGGTTCCATAAAACTCACCACTACCCAAAACGATCATCTTGGCGCCTGGCTCGCGTGGCGCTGAGCCTGAGCAATCAGTGACTGTCACCAAAACAAACGATTCGCCCTTGGCGCGCAACTCAGAGCAGCGAGTAATCCAATCCCACATCTTTACATCCTAGGCGACATGAGGCCCTGCAAAAACTCCTCAAGAACATTAGCCGTCACACGCGAGCGGTACTCTGCAGTTGATCGAATATCATCGATCGGCGTGACCTCATTGCGGATCTCTGCCTGAGCACCGTTCACCAAGGACGGCGTCAGTGCCTTACCACGCAAAAAGGCTTCAGTCTTGGGGCACCTGATCGGGGTAGGCGCCACACTTCCTAGTGCGATTCTCACCTCATGCAAGTCGCCGCCCGACATTTGCGCCCAACCCGCAAAACAAACCTTCGAGATCGCCTGCGCTTTTCGCGTGCCCACTTTGCGATAAAACTGCGCAGGAGACCCCTTATGCCGAGGCAAACGCACGCGCGCGATGAGCTCGTCCGGCTTGAGATCCATTTTCTTATAGCCCGTGTGGAAATTTTTATAACCAACCCACCGCGATCCCTGGCTCGATATCAGCTCCAACTCCGCTTCATAAACCAAAAGCGCGGGAGGGGAATCCGCGGCAGGCGAAGCATTGGCAATATTGCCGCCCAAAGTGCCGCGATTCTGAATCGCCACCGCCCCAGTCACCCCAGCTGCTTCGACCAGCAACTCAAACTCCCGTCGCAGGGTCGAATGCGAGCGGATATGCGAATATGTGTTCAAAGCCCCGATGGTCACATGAGTGGGAGTCTCTTCAATTCCTTGCAGCTCTTTCAATCCCAAAAGATTGACAAACTTGCGATGCGAGAGCTTGCCCGCCTCAAATCCCACCATAATGTCTGTTCCGCCGGCAAAAGGCCTCCAGACCCCTGGCTCGGAATGCAAAAGACTCAGCACCTCTTGCAAATCCTTTGCTTTCTTAAGCTCGTACGAAGGCAGATAGGCTCTCATGGGCGAGCGCCCCCACAAGCCGCAACGACAGATTCAAATATCTTTGTATACCCCGTGCAGCGACAGAGATTGCCCGCAAGTCCCTGGCGGATCTCGCTTTCCGTTGGCTTGGGGCAAGTCTCAAGCAGCTTTACTGCGGCGATCACCATACCCGGCGTACAGATCCCGCACTGGGCGCCGCCGCACTTCAAGAAGGCCTCTTGCACTGCATGCAGCGTCTCTCCATCGGCAACGCCTTCAATCGTGCGGATCTTCGAGCCCTCGATTTGAATCACGGGCACAAGACAACTGTTCACTATCTCGCCATCCAACTCAACCGAACAAGCACCGCACTCGCCCTCGCCGCAACCTTCTTTGGTGCCCGTAAGCCCCGCGCCTTCGCGCAACACATCCAGCAGGCGTGCCATAGGATAGGCTTCGAGCTCAAATCTCCTGCCGTTGACCGTGCAACCCACTTTTACTTTTTGAACACTCATGGATGCATCACCTTCATTAAGACTTCGGGCATGAGCGGGATCTCGTCTACGGCGAGACCCAGCGCACTCTCCACTGCATTGAGAATCGCAGGCGCAGGCCCATCCATTGGCAATTCTCCGATCCCTTTCGCTCCGGCAGGCCCATAGGCGTATGGTTCCTCCTCAAAAAACACGCGAATCGGCGGCACATCCGCAGCAGTCGGCATGATGTAATTGGTCATCTGATTGTTGACCATACGACCATCTTTCCACACGACATTCTCATAAAGCGCGTACCCAATCCCTTGCGCCACGCCACCCTCGATCTGTCCGGCTGCCAATACCGGATGCACGACTTTTCCAACTTCCTGCAAAGCCACAAAATCGTCAACGCGCGTCTCGTACGTCCGAGTGTCGACGCTCACCTCGGCGACATACACAGCCCATGCATAAGCGCCGTAAGCGTCGCCCTGATATTTATCGTCGTCCCAATTGATGTTGGGCGGCTGCTTGTACTGGCTATATGACTTGAGCTCGCCAAACTTCTGAATGTAATCACCGCAGGCCTTCGCAAAATCACTAGGGCTGTACTGCGCTTTGAGCAACCCGCTCTGCAGCAGGACCTGCCGCAAACTGATCGCAGCCGTCTCTACGAGCTTGCCCACAACCATGCAGGTCCGCGAGGCAACAGTTGGGCCGCTATTAGGCACAAACTTCGTGTCCGGCTGCGCAACCTCGATCATCTCATAGGGCAGTCCAAGCGCATCGCCCGCGATTTGCGCGAAAATCGTGTTTGTCCCCTGACCGATCTCAGTACTCGCACTCAAAACGCGCAGCTGGCCTTTTGTTGTCGCTTCAATTCCCACAACCGATGCAAGCGTCCGCTCGCCCGAGCCCGTAAACCCCGAGCCGTGCATGAAAGTGGCAAAGCCCATTCCCTTCTTGATCGGACTCAAAGGATTAGTACGCGCAAATTCAGCCGACTTGCGCTGATAGTCCGTCAAAGCCATCGCCCGATCCAAGAGTTTGTGCATATCCACTTTCTCTTCGATCACTTGCCCCGTCGCCGTCGTCTCCCCATTGCGAACAAAATTGCGCTTCCTCAACTCCTCGGGCGTAAGCCCGAGCGCCCGCGCCACTTTATTGAGATGCCGTTCCAACCCAAAAATACTTTGAGGAGCACCAAACCCTCGAAACGCACCGTGCGGCGGAGAGTTGGTCGCGACCGCCGTGCTCTTCACGCGAACATTGGGGCAATAATACGGCCCCGCCGCATGGATCGTCCCGCGCGACAAAACCACTGCCGACAAAGTCGCGTAAGCGCCACCGTCGATCGCGAAGTCGATGTCCATCGCGAGAAGCTTTCCGTCCTTGGTCACCGCAGTCCGATGCTTGGTCCGCGCAGGATGCCTCTTCGTCGTCGCAGCCATGTCTTCAGCGCGATCGTAAATGATCCTCACAGGCTTGCCGCCCGCTTTCCACGAAAGCATCGCCGCATGCCCCGAGATCATCGAAGGATACTCTTCTTTCCCGCCAAACCCGCCACCCGTCTCAACCTGGATGACTCGAATATCATCCGGAGAAACCATTTTAAACAATGGCAGAAGCCCCTTTTTGACATAGTACGGGCACTGCATCGAGCCCCATACAGTCACGCCATCTTGAGGACTCGCGACGGCTACTACGCCATTGTTCTCGATGTAAAGCTGCTCCTGCGCGCCCGTCAAATACTCGCCCTCGACAATGAGATGGGCCTGATCCCAAACTCGGTCGACATCCCCCTTTTGCACAAGGTACGACTTAAAAACGTTGTCTTTGCCCCAAATAATCTCCTTACGGCTAAGCGACTCATCGATCGTAAAGACCGCCGGCAATGGCTCGACATCGATGCGGACTTTCCTACGGGCTTCCTCAAGCAGATACTTGTCAGGATGGGCTAGTAAAACCACCGCCTCTTCGGGATGGTTGATCATCCCATCAGCAAGGAAAGGTTGGTCGTACAAAATCAACGCGACATGGTTTTCACCCGGCACGTCCTTGGCAGTCACGACAACAAACTGATCCCAGGGAATCCCCGGCTCAAAATGAATGCCCTTGATCTTTCCGCGGGCGCACTGACTTCGCACCGTCACACCGTAGAGCTGACCCGGAAAACAGATGTCATCGATATAACGAGCTCGGCCCGTGACCTTCTCACGTCCTTCTTTACGCCTTACCGCGCTCCCGATCAGTGGGCCTTGTGTAGAATTTGCCATTCACGCGGCAGAATAGCCCATATTGAAAGCAATGTGATGTTTTTATAGAAAAACACTGAATCACATGGCACGCTGCAAAAATATAAAGCTGGGTACAAAAGCGCTTTAGATGACTCCGATGACCCACTTAAAAGAAGGCGTTCCCACGTTTCTCACAGCCATCCTCTTTCCACTTACTTTTTCGATCACTCATGGAATTCTTTGAGGCCTAATTTCTTACGTCGTTCTCCACGAATTAGCCGGCAGGCGTCGCGAGATAAGTCCGATGCTAGCAATGATGGCGTTGATTTCCGTGGGATAGATGGCGCGACAACAGATACACCAATCAACTTTCCTTATGGCAAAACCAGGGGTCGAATTTGCGAATCAGTTCCGAGTCATTTCGAATCATTTCGCAACTTACCCCATGGTGTCGGTTTTTCTCGAAACTTGACAGTTCCCCTAAAATCAAAGACTTACGTTAATCCAAGTCTCAGATTGTCCGCTTAATTTAGTATGGTATTTAAATGAATTTTTATATATACATGTTATTTATGAAAAACTTCCGCGTGCTCGCATGAGTGGCTTCTCAAATCTCAATCTCATTGAACCCATCGTTAAAGCGGTTCATGCCGAAGGTTACCAAAACCCGACCCCGATCCAGCAGCAAGCGATCCCTATCGTGCTCGAACGCAAGGACCTCCTCGCTTGCGCCCAAACCGGCACGGGCAAAACCGCTGCCTTCGCTCTGCCGATTTTGCAGCTCCTGACCCAACGTGACCTGCACTCCTCCTACAAGGCCCGTACTGCTGAGATCCGAGTCCTCATCCTGACTCCCACGCGTGAGCTCGCCTCACAAATCGGCGAAAGCTTTACGAACTACAGCAAAGGTCTTTCGATCTCCAACACCGTGGTATTTGGAGGTGTCGGCCAGAATCCGCAGGCCGCTGCCATTCGCCGAGGTGTCGACATTCTCATTGCGACGCCAGGGCGCCTGCTCGATCTTATGCAGCAGCGACTAGTACGCTTCAACCATCTCGAGATCTTTGTACTCGACGAAGCTGATCGCATGTTGGACATGGGCTTCATTCACGACGTCCGCCGAGTCATCGCAGCGATTCCAAAAAAACGCCAAACTCTGTTTTTCTCCGCTACGATGCCACCCGAAATCAGCAAACTCGCCAATCAGATCCTGACCGATCCGACTCGGATCGAGGTGACTCCGGTTGCAACTACCGCTGAGCGCATTCACCAAGTCTTGTTTCATCTGCCAGAGAATCAAAAATCCGCTCTCCTCAAGCATCTACTTACAGACCCACGCGCCTTTCGATCTCTGGTATTCACCCGCACTAAGCGCGATGCAAACCGCGTCGCTGACATCCTGACCGGTGCTGGCATTCAGGCTGCTGCCATCCACGGTAATAAGTCGCAAGGCGCCCGTGAACGCGCACTCGAAAGTATCAAGACCGGCGAAACCCGAGTTCTCGTCGCAACCGACATCGCAGCCCGAGGAATCGACATCGATCAGGTCACTCACGTTTTCAACTACGACATTCCTAATGTGCCTGAAAGTTACGTGCACCGTATCGGCCGCACGGCTCGCGCAGGCAAGGATGGAATGGCCGTATCGTTTTGCGCTCCCGACGAGCGCGGGTATCTCGCTGACATCGAGCGATTGATTCGCAAACGACTGCCAATCATGAAGACTCCGACTGATTTACCCGTAGAGCAAAGAAAACGAGGCGGAAGCGGAGGAAACCGCAGTGGACAGGGTGGCGCTCGAGGACGCAGATCTCCGCACCGGCGGAGATGAATGGCGATCCCGGAGGGAGTCGAACCCCCGACCTAATGCTTAGAAGGCACTTGCTCTATCCAGCTGAGCTACGGGATCACCTAACGCAGGTTAAAACACAGACCTGCGCACCTTGGCAACCCAAGGTAGGCAAAATTGGACCTCTTCCTCATAAAATTGAGCATGTTACAATTTCACTGTATGGCTCTTTTCGAATACTTTTGCGACGCTTGCCAGCATCAATTCGAGCAAATCACATCCCACCGCGACCCAGACGCGGGCCGGTGCCCCAAATGCTTGAAAAACGAAAAATCCCGTAAACTCATATCTAAATTCGCAGTCGGCGGCCGGGGCGACTTGCGCGAAACCACGATGCACGGCTGCCACGACGCCCATGTCCCTCTCGGGGGCGGGCATGCTCCCGACCCTCAACATGACCACAGTCACGATCACTCACACGATCATGCACACTCCCATGACCACGGCGACTCAGGCCACTCGCACGACTAACTATTCTCACCACTCCACTGCACAAAATACTGAATCGGCCCCCAAGAAAGCCTCGCCTTCTGACCAGGCAATACAGGCCCTACTCCCGCAGGTGTCCCTGTAAATACGATATCTCCAGGAATTAGCTCAAAGTACTGGCTTGCATGCGCCACGCAAGCTGCGACACCAAACATCATCTGCCTGCCAGTGCCCTTTTGCTTTACAGTTCCGTCCAACTCAAAACTGAACTCGCGGTCCAAGTAATCCGCAAAATCCCTGACTTTCACCCAAGGTCCCGCCACCGCAGAAGACGGAAAAACCTTGCTGATCTCCCAGGGATGCCCAGCTTTTTTCAACCCAGCCTGGCGCTCACGAAGCGTCATGTCCAACCCCAGCGTCACTGATTCGATCGCTGCAGCTGCCTCTTCAATAGAAAGCTCGAAGCCTCCCTGCGACAACTTCAACACAATCTCACATTCGTGATGTACCGCGCCCGCATCTTTTCTTGGAAGCTTCAGCTCCAGCACTTCTCCGGCAGAGTAAGCTTGCTTCAAAACGCTGGGCGGCTTCAAAAACAAAACAGGTTTTTCAGGCACCGCATCGCCAAGTTCCTTGGCGTGGTCCAGATAGTTTTTTCCGAGGCAAATGATTTTATCCATGGCTTCGAATCGAGTTATTCACTAATTGTTTATTGATGGTGCTCGCGAACAGACTCGAACTGTTACGCCTTACGGCACTGGTTCCTAAGACCAGCGTGTCTACCAATTCCACCACGCGAGCACTAACTACTGACTCTAACCACCTAAGACCAGACCCCACTTGGCTGTGGCCAAGTCGGGCTACCAATTCCACCACGCGAGCACTAACTACTGCCTCTATCCACCTAAGACCAGACCTACTGCTGAAGTTTCCTGATTCTTAGATCAACCCCCAAATTTAAACAATAACTTCCATCTTCTACGCCCCACAACTTTGTTTTGGGACTACGACTCCACATAATATATGCAACGCATTAAAAAAATAAAGAAAAAGACGCTCATGATTAGCTCTTCGCAACCTATGCCGCACTAGGTTTCTTAGTATTTTTACCGCTTAGAGCCTTATTGAGCTCCATCTGCAGTCGCACAGACTCACGCTGACTCTCTTCAAGCTGGAGAGCAAGTTTTTCGGCCTCTTTCTGAGTCAATGCAACCCGCTTGTTAGCGACGTCCAGCTGCTTGCGTGCGTCCTCATTAGACCCTGCGACCCGCTCCTTCTTAGCCGCCTCGCTCACGCGCTCCTGGAGCAGGACATTTGCCTTCTTAAGCTCGTCCGCCTGCCGCTTCTCTCGCTCAAACTTAGCCTGAAGCGCTGAGTATTCAGCTATCGACGGCTGATTGCGCTTGCTCGATGCCATTTGTGCAGACATCAATTGGTTCTTCAGCTCAGAGATCTTCTCTTGCAAAGACTGATTCTCTTCCTTGGCCGAGGTCAACATCTTCTGAGAGAGCCCATACTTCTGCTTAAAGTGCCCATCCTCCCCTCCGCTACCTTTGCTCGACTTATTTCTTTCGGCTGCGATAGTGACTTGAGTGACCTGGTCCTTAGCGCGATTCAAGGCATTGGTTTTCTGCCTGATCATCTCGTCACGACGTCTCAACTCCTCCGTCAACGAAGCCTCGCGATTTCTGAACTCCAGCTCACGCGATCTCATCGTGGAGTTCAGCTTCTTAGATGCTTCATGAAGGCGTGCCTTTTCCTGCACTAGCTCCTGCATCAGACCATCTACCCAGCGCTTCGCACGCGGAGAGCCCATCTCTGCCTTGATCTCAGCTGCCTCTTTTTGGGCCTTTTCGAGAGTCTGGTCTAACTTTTCGGTCTGAAACTCGGCAATGATCGCACGGGTAGCGGCATCTGTTTCTCCAAAAGCTGCACTAGAAGCTGCACTTGTAGTTGCCTCTAGAGGAGCCTCCTCTTCCTCAACTACGACTTTTTTCTTCTTACCCTTCTTGGTGACGACTACTTCTTCTTCTTCATCTTCGTCGCTCGACTCAGCTTCCCCGCTGGCAGTTGCATCGTCTGAATCATTATCCTCATCATCACTTTCGTCGCTGTCATCGTCTTCGTCTTCGTCTTCGTCGTCATTCTTGCGACTAAACGGCCACACGCGCTTGACCTTCTTTAGGATGTCCTGAATCTTTTCCTTCGGCGTAGTTGCAGCACTCTCATCGCCTTCTCCCTCGACTCCTTGGGCCTGCCCTTGAGTCTGCTGCCTGCGAAGCTTTTCCTCGAGCTCACGAATCTGGATCTCAAGCTCCATGACTCGCACTGAATCATTGCCAGACACCACTCGCATTTCCGAGCGATCCGCCACTTCGGTATTGCCGCCACTGACTCGAATCACCGACTGATCAGTTGTTTCGGCGCCTCCGCCTTTGATACGGACAACGCTTTCCTCCTCGGCCTTGGCTCCCCCGATACGGTTTACGGTTGTATCCGAGTCCGTCTTTCCACGAACCCGCACAGACTCTTCGATCTCCGAAACACCCAAAACAAGAGCAGCCCCTGCTGAAACAGCAGGAGCATTCACGCCTGGCGGACTATCTTTGAGCAACTCCGGATAATCCAAATCCCCGAGCTCGATGTAACTTGCAGGCTTGGGTGAATCACCCGAAAAGCCATCTGCGATTGTCACGATGGCAACCGGCGCCTTTTCTGCAAGAGCCGCCTCATCCATTTGCCCAGGAATCCCCAGCAGCGCAACCAACTCCACACGCCGAGTCCCCTTTTGCCCTCGCACTACCAGTCGATCCGACTTGTTGTAGAGCTCGACCAAGAGCTCCTCGAAAATACCAGTAGCTTTGCCAGAGCCAATTCGCTCAGCAAGTCCCTTGAATGTCGGAAATCCGCCTTCCGGCATAATAAACGAAACACCTACTGCGATCTTGTCGTCATCCACCCCGCACTCAATCACAAGTGGTTCCGGCAAACGCAAATCAGAAGCTTGAGCCGCCGCCTCGACCTGAGACCTAAACACTTCAAATGTCGAAAACAGCACCAAACTCCGCACGCGAAGCTCATCGAGCCCAGCCCCTCGCAGATTCGCTGCAATCAAATCCGAGACGCGACCTACATGCCGGGTACTGAACAAGCTGTTGTAATAGACTTTAGCTTCTTCGCTCAGCAAGCCCGCGACGCCAAAACTCTCAAGCTGTCGTGGAGGGGTGGCTCCAAAGCTATACATCGACAAACCCCTTCAGCCCAAAAACCGTAGGCACCGGCGCATCCTCGCGGATCATGGCCTGCTTAACCCGACTCAATCGCGACGAGAGTTTCTGCGCAGAGCGCAGCGCACTGTTCGCAAACAACTCTTCATGAATGAGCGTCACCTTCACGTCCGTCATGGTCCGCCACACAAGGTCGAGCAACTCCTCGACTTCGCCTGTGCGCAAGTAATCGCCACCCGCTACCGTCGCCTCAAAAACTCGAGCGCGCAGCGAAGTAAGAAAGCTCAGATCACAGTAACCCAAATGCAAGGCCAAGAACACGGCCAGACCCGACCGCAAAATGCCGTTCTCGTACGCATTGACATCCTTTTCGCGCGCCAAACGCATTCGCTCCCCATCGATCGTGTCGCAAATCTCATAGCCAAAAACAGCGGCGAAAAAGGGCTCGATGACTGCACCTTTGCCCCAGAGCGGCCCAACTGCCCTCAGCACTGCATCCGAGAGCTCGTAGGGTGCAGGAGGAAGCGTTGCCTGATCTTTGCTTTTGCTCTGCGGCTCCCACCTTAGCAAACTCTTCACAACGCAGGCCGCACTTCTAAACGGCATCACTTCGTCGACAAAAGGTGGAACAAAAAAAGATTCAAACGGTTTGAGCCGGTCGAGCTCCTCGGGAGAGAAGAAGTCGAGCGGAGCTTTCACGGAAACGAATTTTTCATTTCGTTTCATGAAAACGTAAACCGGCGCGAGCATAATCGAGTACGGTTTGATCGTGTGGATCGGGCAAATCCTCAGATCCATCGCTGCTTCTTTGGGTAGTTTCTTCCGGCTAAAGTCCATGTTTAGAGGGATTCCCTCAAAGGACTTTTCGGAGAAATCTTAATGAATCTGTAATTTTCCCTAGAGAAACAAATTACTTAGCATAATGACACGACACATTATGAACACCCACATCCGCACGTCCTAAGTCCCTAAGACCTGGTGCGTCATGTTTGCAATTTTCTTGAGCTATTGGGCACCGCGGATGGAAATAACATCCCCCCGGGGGACGAATGGGTGACGGTACATCTCCCCGAAGAATGATCCGTTCCTTGCGGTAGGTCGGATCCGGAAGCGGAATAGCAGACAATAAAGCTTTAGTATAGGGATGTTTAGGCTCTTGGTAGAGCTCCTCAGCGGGAGCCATCTCTGCGATCTTGCCTAAGTACATGACCGCAACCCGATTAGAGATGTGCTCAACCACTTTAAGGTCATGAGCAATGAACAGGTAGGTCAGTCCAAGCTCTTTTTGAAGATCCTGCATCAGATTCACGATTTGAGCTTGAATCGAAACATCGAGCGCAGAAACCGGCTCGTCGCAAACGATAAACTCAGGCTCCACCGCTAAAGCTCGCGCAATACAAATACGCTGCCGCTGTCCGCCCGAAAACTCATGCGGGTATCGCCCCATCGCTTCGCGCCTAAGGCCGCAAAGATCCAAAAGCTTAAGAATGCGCGCTCGTCGTTCGTCTTTTGACCCAGCCAAACTGTGGATCGCAAGCGGCTCTCCCAAAATATCTTCGACCGTCATACGCGGATTTAGCGAAGCATAGGGGTCCTGAAAAATGATCTGCATGTTGCGCCTGAGCTTACGCAACTCGCTCGTCCCAAGTTTCGTGATGTCCTGGCCTTTAAAGAAGACCTGCCCGCTCGTAGGCTCAATCAAACGCAAAATACAGCGCCCAAGCGTCGACTTTCCGCATCCCGACTCACCGACAAGCCCCAAAGTCTCACCGCGCTTGATGTCGAACGAGACGTCCGAAACCGCTTTTACGCTCGCGACTTCGCGAGAGAGGATGCCGCCTTTGATCGGAAATTTTTTTACGAGATTTCGTACTGAAAGCAAAACTTCGTCAGCCATCAGATATCCCTCACGCAGCGAATCGAGTGACCCATATCCGCATAAGCGGTCTTCTTGCTGATAGTGCGCAGATCAGGCTCCGCTTGTTTGCATGCATCCACTACAAAAGTACACCGCTCCTGAAAGCGGCATCCTTTTGGAAGATGCAACAAGTTGGGCACGATGCCCGGAATCGTCTCCAAGCGCTTCTTTTTGATCTTGCCCGTAGGATCCTTGCTCAGTGTCGGAATGCTGTTTAGCAATCCACGAGTGTAAGGCATCTTCGGATTCGCAAAAATCTCGTTCACATCTCCCTGCTCAACGACACGACCTGCATACATGACGGCCACTTCGTCCGCCATCTCTGCAACCACGCCTAGATCATGCGTGATCAAGATCAGCGCCATGCCGACCTTCTCTTGCAAACTCCTGAGCAGATCCAGAATCTGGGCCTGAATCGTTACATCTAGTGCGGTCGTTGGTTCGTCCGCGATCAGGATGCTTGGATCACAAGAGAGTGCCATCGCAATCATCACGCGTTGACGCATACCACCTGAAAGCTGATGAGGATAATCATCGATTCGCGTTTCGGGCGCCGGAATCCCAACAAGCTTGAGCATCTCTATGGCCTTATTGCGAACTTCACTCCTCGGCAAATCTTGATGAAGCGCGATCGCCTCGCAGATCTGGTTGCCGATCGTGAACACAGGGTTCAGCGAAGTCATCGGCTCCTGAAAAATCATCGAGATCTCATTGCCACGAATCGACCGCATCTCAGACATTGAGAGCTTGGTGAGGTCCTTGCCACGATAGAGAACCTGGCCGCCAACGATCCGACCCGGTGGATTAGGGATAAGTCGCATGATCGAGAGACTGGTCACGCTCTTGCCACAACCTGATTCTCCGACGATCCCAAGCGTGCGCCCTTTATAAACGTTAAAGCTCACGTGATCGACTGCCTTCACCTCTCCTTCATCAGAGAAGAACGAAGTCTGTAAATTCTTTACTTCCAAGACTGGCTCGCCTGGATTTCCTTTTGGGGTGATTAATTCACTCATGGCATCTCATCCTTACTTAATCTTGGGATCGAGTGCATCGCGCAGCGAATCCCCTAAGATGTTAAATGCCAGAACAACAAAAAACATTCCAGTTGTCGCACCGGCCAACTGCCACCACACCCCACGCGAAAGCTCCAATTTCGCATCATCAATCATCACGCCCCAACTCGGTTGCCCTTGCACACCTAAGCCCAAGAACGAAAGGATCACTTCGGACTTAATTGCCGACACAAACTGAATCGAGGTATTGATGATCACAAAATGAGACACATTAGGAAGAATATGCTTAAAAATTCGCGAAGCATGAGAAGCCCCCAAGCTGTTCGCTGCGACCACATAGTCGCGGGTCTTATGCTTGATGAACTCGCCGCGAATCACGCGCGCCAAACCTACCCAAGCCGTCACACCTAGGGCGAAATAAATCGCAGTCAACCCCTTTCCCAATATGAAAGTGATCGCAATGAGCAGCATGATATTGGGAATCGAAGAAAGCGTCGTATAAAACCAAACGATTAAGTCATCCACCCAGCCACCGAAATAGCCAGCCAAAGCCCCGAGACACACACCAATCGGCATACTGATCAGCGACGAAACCAACCCGACGCTCATCGCGATGCGAGTTCCGTGAATCACCTTAAAAAACACGCTTCGACCAAAGATGTCGGTACCGAGCAACATCTCCAACGAGTCAGTCGAAGGTGGCAGATATGCATCGCCGATCACCTTGTCCCAAGGAGTAGCAATCCAACCTAGCTTCGCAGTCAATGCGACGATTGAGTAAAAAATCACGATCCCAAAGCAGAAAATGGCTCCCCGATCCTTCTTCAATCGCGCCAATGCGTCTTTCCAAAGACTTCGCCCCTTGGGCACTGGCTGGGTCAAAGCAACATCCATAGGCCTTGCGGTAGCAGCTTCGGTCGTCATTTCAAACTCACTCTCGGGTCCACAATGGTGTAAAGAATGTCGGTCATCAAATTACCCAGGATGAAGAGCAACGCCTGAAGCGTCGTCATCGCTTTGATCACCGGAAAGTCGCTATTGTGAACTGCATCGATTGTGATGCTGCCCAGGCCTGGAATACTAAAAAAACTCTCGAGCAAGAAAGCACCTAAGATCAGAAGTGGGATCTCGATCACAATATTCGTCAGGATAGGCACCATGCTGTTCTTCAAAACATGCTTAAAAAAGATCTTGGGCTCGGCCAACCCCTTTGCTCTAGCCGTACGGACGTAATCCTGATTCACTTCTTCAAGGACAGCAGTCCGGTAAAACCGCACGTCATACCCAAGCCCTACGGCCACAAAAATAAGGACCGGAAGCGCCACATACTCAAATCGATCCGGCCATCCCGTCTCAAATCCTGAGATCGGAAACATCCCCCACTTGTAGGCCATAAAGTACTGACCAAACAAAATGTAGGCTAGGATCGGGAGACTCATCCCAAAAACGCAGAGCACGACGGTAAACCTGTCGATAAACCGTCCTCTAAAATAAGCCACCAGCAAACCAATACTGACCGCAAGGATCGTCGTGAGAAAAAACGCCGGCAAAGTCAGGGTCAACGATGGACCAATACCATTGAAGATCATTGTCCCGATCTCCTGCCGAGTCGCATAACTCCGACCATAGTCAAAGGTAACAACCTGCTTGAGATACTGAGCGTACTGCAGGTACATCGGCTGATCGAACCCGTACTCGTGGCGTACCTCAGCGATCTGCTTGGCCGTCGCGTGGCGTCCGACCATCTGATAGGTCGGATCTCCGCCTACCAGATTAAAAAGCACGAAGATAATCAGCGTCACCCCAAAAATAGTGGGGATGGTGTTCAGGATCTTGCGAACCAGGTAAACAAACATACTGTCACCTCACTGATTGCAAATTCACTTTTGAGGGACGGGAGTTTCAACGCGATAATATTTGATGCGACCCAAATCCATCGAATTGATCTTGAAGTTCTTCAGGCGGGACTGCACCAAAGTGAACGCGAGCCGATGCGCACCAAAGATCCAAGGACAATCCTCGACCAGGAGTTGGACCATCTGCTTGTAAAGGGCTGTTCGCTCCGGAGACTCGGTCAACAACAACGATTTCTCGTAGAGTCGGTCGTACTCAGGATTTGAATAGTTGGAATCGTTCGACCCCGGAGAAACGTTCTTGCTATAGAAAAGCTGCAAGAAGTTTTCAGCATCCGGATAGTCTGCATTCCACGCAAAGGACCACATTTGCCCTTTTCTGTTCTTAACGACCTTTTGAAACTCTGGCCAAGAGTAATGATTGATCTTGAGCTTGACGCCAAGCGCCTCAAAGCTTTTCTGCTCGAATTCTGACATCTGCCGATAGGTGCTATCCGACATGGTGGCAAACTCAATCACAGGCAACCCCTTGCCTTCGGGATACCCCGCCTTAGCAAGTAGTTCCTTGGCTTTTGCTAAATTGAACTGCCTGTAAGGATTCTTGAAGTTCTCATCGTAGCCCGAAAGCCCCGGAGGAATGGGGCCTTGCGCAGCAATGGCACGACCATTGTAGAAAATCTTATTGAACGCCTCTTGATCAAAAGCCAAGCTCAAAGCCTGTCGCAACAACTTGTTCTTGCCCAGGAGCGGGTCATACATATTGAAGGAAGTATGTGTAATATCTAGCCCCGCCTCTTTGACGAGCCTAATGTTCTTTTCCTTGAACTCGGGCTTCAATTCCTTGGTCGCCGTAACAACCGAGTCATAGTTGTCTTTCGGAATTTCAACATAGTCGAGTTTACCCGCCATGAAGTTCAACCAGCGCGGCTGCGCTTCTTCAATGATCTGCATCACGATGCGATCAGCAAATGGGATAGGCTTGCCTGCATCTTCAAGCAGCCCAGCTTCACGGTCCCCAGCTTCTCCCTCGGACGGATAGAATTCCTTGCGGAAGGTCGGATTACGAACCCAAATGATTTTTGAATGGGGATTGAACTCAACCAACTTAAAGGGGCCTGTACCTACCGCATGATTTTGAAACTCTTTGCCGTAGTGGTCGACCGCTTCCTTGGGGACAGCAAACGAGAACTGCTGGGCCAAATTAAACAAAAACTGCGCGGATCGCTTAACCAGCTTAATCTGGATCGTATAGCGATCCACTGACTTTAGGCCTTCAACAGCTTTCGAGTAATCGGCAGCCCCCGTCTTACTTGCTTCATCTCGCCATTCATTGAGCCCAACAATCTTGCCATCAAAAATCCACCAGCCTGGCGAAACCGTTTTTGGATCAGCCACTCGCTTCCAAGAGTAAATAAAATCTTCGGCAGTGAGTTCACGACCCTTGCCTCCGTTTTCTTTAAACGCAGGATCGTCTTGAAAAAGCACGCCCTTCTTAATCTTGATCGTATACGTACTCCCATCTGCGCTCACAGTTGGCATCGACTCGGCGAGATTGGGTATCAATGTCATCGGTCTCTTCAAATAGTGATACTGAAGAAGACCTTCATATACTTTGCTCAGCTCGGTACCTGAGTAGAGATCATCCGAGAACGCCGGATCTAGACCCTTGATTTTAGCTAGATAGTAACCGTGAATTGTATTGGCCGGCTCGGTAGCTGACTTTGTACAGCCGACTCCATACAGAACAACAGCAAGCCCCAAGATAGAGACCGAAACAAATTTGGTTTTGATCATATGGTGATTAAGTCTCCGAAGGTCCACAGAGACTACCTCTCCCCCACGCAGAGGTAGCTACATGAACGTTTTCCTGGTGTCAACGCACCCACCTTTTTTATCGCAAGGTAGTTTGTCGATCACTCCATTTCACTTTTACTTCACCCTGCACACCCTTCGCTTCCCATCGTCGCGGGCTTCGCGTTTTGGACTCAGGATCATCAAATCTAAAATCGACATAGACAGGTTTCGCTTTCGAACCCGTCACCTTTTCCCAATGAAGAGACTCAACCCAAGGCCTTCCTTCAAAAGGCCTGAAGCGATATCGGTACAACTCTTCTGGATCCTTGCTGCGGGCCGGGACTCTCACCGCAAGCTCGCCCTCGGGAGTCATCTGCGAAGCAGCCGTTTTCATAGCCTCACCTTCGGGACACGGAAATCTACCTAGAAAAAGTGCGTTCGCCCATCTCAACGGGATGCCTGCCCAAGAATGATCTCCATCCTCCGAACGCTCTTTGCGATTCGGCACCCGAATCGAATAGTGGTGGCCCGTGATCGAGATCACCGCTTCGGTCCCGCCGAGCGGATTCGTAATCTCCATTTTCATTTGATCTGAAGAAGACGCATCCACAACCCCAGAGACCCTTCCAGATGTCTCCTTGGATTTCGCCTCAAGCCAAACCGCGCCCTTCGCTGATTGAACCTGACTCCCTGTTTCACAAATTTCCGTAAAAAGAGCGCGAGGATCCATTTCTTCGGTCTTCACCATTCCGTGACCACATCCGGCAAGGGTGACTAATAAACAAATCGCGACGAACCCAGGGGCTCGGTGAACTGTGAGCATGACACACAAGTTCCACTAATCTGATTCAGCTGGCAACGAATTTTACTTGTCGCTTGCAGGCATGCGCACGCCTTCGCTTCCACCGCGAAGGGTTTGAATCTTCAGCTCGATCTTCTTACGAGCGGCATCATCATCTGCAAACTTTGCTGCATCGCTGTATTGCAATATAGCTTTCTCGCGCAGATTCGATCTCATGTAGGCATCACCCAGATGCTCGAGGATCGTGGGCTCGTTGGGCTTCATCTTGGCTGCCTTCTCAAGTTCGACGACCGCTTCTCCGTTTCGTCCCCTAATAAAGAGATACCAACCCCAACTGTCCTGAATGTAGCCGTTGTCTGGCCGCAGCGCGAGAGCTCGACGAAGGAGCTTCTCTGCATCGTTCAAACGAATCCCCTTCATCGTCCATGTGTAACCAATATAATTGAGAGCATCGACGTTCTCAGAATTGATTTTCAAAATCGCTTCCATCTGCTCAAGGCCTTGATCCACATCCCCTTGCCGGTCATAAAGGCTTCCCAAGTAGTAACGAATTTTCTCATCCTCAGGGAATCGCTTCACCGCGCCCTCAAGAACCTTCACTGCGCCCGATACATTTTTGGACTCTTCTTCCAAGCTCGCTTGAAAGATATAGAAACTCGCGGTTTCCGGTGACTTGCCGATCACTTCAGAAATATAGGACTTTGACTCATCCATCTTCCCTTCCTGCTTCAACAAGAAGGCGACGTGTAACGCCGCATCTGGATATAGCTTCGAGCCGGGGCGAATCGCTTTGAGTTGCGCCATCGCCTCAACAGGCCTTTTGGTCTCTTCGTAGAGACTGCCCAAATAATAGTGAATGCGATCCGAATCAGGGTTCTTTTTGAGGATCGAGTTAAAAATGTCGATCGCCTTGGGGTAGGCCTTAAGCTCCATTTGAACAAGCCCGAGCTTGACTCGGACGTTCATGTCATCCGGATCTCCTGCTGCAACTGCTTCCAAATAAGGAACGGCTTGCGAGTACTTTTCTTCTTTCAGATAAATCGTGGCCAATCTATTCGCCGCGTTGAGGTCCTGACTCTCTTCAAAGAGGTCCTTATAGACGTTGACCGCTTGAGCATTCATGGCTTTGTCTTCGTAGAGATAGGCAAGCGCTAGAGACGCCTGCGAGAAACTCGGACGAACCTCTACTGCTTTGCGATATGCATGGACCGCTTCATTGAAGTGATCTTCATGTTGCTCTGCGCGACCTAAGTAATAAAGCGCCAGCACCGACTCAGGGTTCCTTTTCAGAAAGCTCTTGAGCGATTTGATCGCTTCGGCTGCGCGACCTTCTTCCACCAAAACTTGCGACTTGTAGACAATCGCCTCTTCGTGACTTGGGTCTTGCTTCAATACTTTGTCATATTCGGCAAGTGCCGCTTTGCTCTCACGTGCCGTAGATAACAGACCTGCCAACATCAAACGCGCATCTGTATACCCAGGATCCCGTTGCAATGCTTCTTTGCACGTATCCATTGCAGCACTGAGCATTCCCTTTTTAACGTACTCAGTCGCAAGACGCGCATAGACCAGCGCCGAATTAGGATCGAACATCAAAGTGAGTTTATATTCTTCAATCGCACGATCAGGGTTTCCTTCGGCGACGTAAGCTTGTGCCAAGCTAAAGTGATACTCTGCAGTTGCTCCAGCATTTTTCTTTGCCTTCTCAGCGTTCTTGCGCCCCTCCACCTCTGCCGTAGTATCGGATTTTTCCGGTGTTTGTGCGGCAGTTTCAGTTTTCGGAGCAGTATCAGTGGAGGATTTTAATGCACTTTGTCGTACCGGTTGATTGGCGCACCCAACAACGAGCGACAAAAGAATGATGCTGGAAATCTTTTTCATGGGATCAAGTCCCTCCAGCATACGGATCGACATTTTCGCTAAAAACTATAAGCGTCTGTGACAACTCTTTGGAACGTTATTTGAAGTATCGTTCAGCGCTTGATGACTTTTCCGCAGTGAGTCAAAAATATGTCGTACAATGGCTATCAACTATGCGAACTATTTGTCGCATGATTCAAAAATAGTTGGGGGTGGCGTACTTGACTTTGGTGCGGCGGGTTGTTATTTGGCTAGATGGATCGTTATGACACAATGTGACGTAAATAAGCGTCATACGGAAATTGACGATTCTTTTGGCTGAAAAATTCTCGGTTCAGAATTAATAGGGGTGCTGAGAATTGACGGTTGAAATTAGGGGGTCTGTTTATAACCCAAATTTGAAACAGATAACCAATTGAAATCATGGCTTGATTTTGATGGTTTTCACGTTTGCAGTTTTGGTTTTAAGCGGAAACAGGAACAGATTGTTAAGGGGGAACTCATGAAAGAAACAAAAATCATTAAACGCTATCAGAACCGCAAACTCTACGACACGCACGAGTCCAGCTACGTGACACTCGATGAGATTGCGAAGATGATTAAGAGCGGAGAAGATCTTCGCGTTATCGATAACAAGACGAAGAACGACATCACCGCCGCAACTTTGACGCAACTTCTGTATGAGAGCGAGCGCAAAGCAAAGACCCAGCCGTCGGTTGATCTCCTCAAGGAAATCATCCGTCATGGCGATGGCTCTTTCTCGGGCTACATTCACGCTAAGATCAGCACTGAATTGGCTCAATTCGAAACTGAAAAAGACGCCGGCGTCCGCGCTGCCGTCATGAATCAGTAATTAGATAACGCCTGTTTGCTGGCGTTTGCACATCGCTGCAAACGCCTATAAACTTAAGAAGTAACGGTTGGGCTTCAGAGGCCGGAATCCATGGCTCTGAGCATAGGGAAATACAGCGACCAAGAAGGACGCTAGCCCCCACCGAGGTGCATGACGAGGAGGTCAAGCATGAGCTTCATCAAGTTTTTTCAATTTAGGACTCTAGTTGGGGCGACGGCCCTCGGATTGGCAATCACCAGCTTCGATTGCGTCGCCTCAACTGGATCCTGGCAATCTCAGCCCGCCTGGGCCGCCTCAGACAACACACCAAGAAAAAGCACTTTCAAAGAAGGCCGCGCACCTGTCGCAGGTCCTTTCGCACCCGGCTCAAACAACATCGCGATCGATGTTGGCCAGATCTTTTTGATGGGTGGGTTGAGTGAGAGATATTCTGACAATATCGGTTCTCAAATTCACTACAGCTATGGGGTGAGTGACCTCTTCGCTTTCGATACGAGCATCGGCTACTCTAGTCACTCTGACGGCAAGTTCTCGATGATGACTGGTCTGGCAGGCCTTCGCACCAATCTCGCATGGTATGACAAGGTCGTGCCCTACCTGGTTTTTGGAATGGGCTTTTACAAGCCGAGTTATCAAATTTCTGGAGGCGGCACTGGCGCTCTGGCCAATAGCAATTCTGCTTCGAATTCGAGCTCTACATCACCTCTGCTGTTTGGCGTGCATCTGGGCCCTGGAGTCGACCTCGAACTCACCCGCCAGCTTTTCTTTGGGGCGGCGCTTACGTTTCACGACATCTTTGGGTCAAGCAATGTCGTCGTTAACAACCAAACTTACGGAGTCGGCGGCACGTACACTTCATTTTTCTTACACGCAGGCTTTACGTTTTAAGCGAAGAGCCTTCCGCTTCCGCAATGAGCTTCTCAAGACCCGCGGCGTCCACTTTGTACTCAGTCGTACAGAAGTCGCAGTGAATTGACGCTGCATGATCTTCGGCTAACATAGCGCGCAACTCTCGGGGACCTACGAGCAAGAGAGCTTTTCGAACGCGGTCCCACGAACAGGTGCACTTAAACAGAAGGGGCTTCTCCTCCACGATCAAGAACGCCGTACTCTGAAAAATCTGAGCCATGAGCTGCTTAGGATCGCGATGCTCGATCAGTTCTCCAGTCCCCATCTCATTGATGTGCCTTTCGATGGACTTAACCTCTTCGGGCGAGGCACCTGGCAAGATCTGAACTAAGAAACCATTCGCTGCCGCGACCTCTCCATCATTGCCCAACTGAACGGACAGGCCCACGGCTGAGGGGATCTGCTCACTTTGAACCCAGTAAAAGGTGAGATCCTTAGCGAGGTGACCGGTCAGCAATGGAACGGTCCCAATATAGGGTTTCTCGTTTTCAGTACCCTGGGTGCGAAGAACTGAAAGGAAGCCATCGCCCCATGGGCCTGACTCGCTGCTTTGGGCGAAAGCACCCGCGCCCTTCCGAGTAGGACCAGAATTGCCAACCACATAACCACGCACTGTCCCATCGGGATGCGCGTCGACAAGAGCTTGCTTCACACTGCCCGAACCCTGAATGTTAAGATTGATTCGCTCGCCTCCCTTGCAGTAGGACGCGATCAGGAGTGCACCCATAACGGTTTCGCCGAGGCGGCATGCAAGCTCGCCTTCGGTTTTATGCCTGCGTGCCATTTCTTGGATGAGCGGGGTGGCTTGAACGACGACACCACGGATGTTGCCTTGTGCGGAGATGCACTTAATCCACTTGGATTCCGACGTCATAAGTAATCTTTTACACAAAAGTTCCCTCGCAGGGAACTTTTGTGGGCGTCAAACGACTGACTTCTTCTTTCCGTCTTTCTGGCCACCTCTCGTGCTCCAAAAACATCTACTATTCACAGTAGATCCATAAAAAAGCCCCGACACAGTGAAGTGCCGGGGCTTCAATTTTAGCGAACCGCTGTGAAGCGGGAGCTTGAGACGGGGATTACATCATCCCGTCCATGCCGCCCATTCCACCCATACCGCCGCCATGTCCGCCCATTGCGGGGGATTCTTTCTTAGGCTTTTCAGCGATGAGGGTTTCAGTGGTGAGCATGAGGCTTGCCACGCTGGCTGCGTTCTGGAGAGCGCAACGGGAGACCTTAGCAGGGTCGATGACACCTGCAGCGATGAGGTCTTCGTACTTCTCGGTGAGAGCGTTGAAGCCGAACGAAGCCGATGGGTTGTTAGCAACCTTATCGACAACGATCGAACCTTCGTGACCGGCGTTACCGGCGATCTGACGAAGAGGTTCTTCGAGAGCGCGGCGGATAATGGCCACACCAGCTTGTTGCTCAGTCGAAAGACCCTTGAGAGACTCAAGAGCCTTAGCGCCACGGATGAAAGCCGTGCCGCCGCCAGGAACGATGCCTTCCTCAACGGCAGCGCGGGTAGCGTTCAAAGCGTCTTCAACGCGAGCCTTTTTTTCCTTCATTTCGACTTCAGTTGCAGCGCCGACGTTCACGACAGCGACACCGCCTGCGAGCTTAGCGAGACGCTCCTGGAGCTTTTCGCGATCGTAGTCAGAGGTGGTCTCTTCGATTTGAGCGCGGAGAGTCTTGATGCGAGCTTCGACATCAGTCTTCTTGCCAGCGCCGTCCACGATCGTGGTGTTGTCCTTGTCGATCGTGACTTTCTTGGCTTGGCCAAGGTCTTCAAGACGAGCTCCTTCGAGCTTGTGACCCATTTCTTCGGAAATCACGGTGCCGCCGGTGAGGACAGCAATGTCCTGGAGCATTTCCTTACGGCGATCGCCAAAGCCTGGAGCCTTGACAGCAGCCACTTGGATCGTGCCACGGAGCTTGTTGACGACGAGGGTAGCCAGAGCTTCGCCTTCGACTTCTTCAGCAATGATGATCAAAGGCTTGGAGCGCTGAACAACCTTCTCGAGCAATGGGAGGAGGTCCTTCATGGAGCTGATCTTCTTGTCGTAGATCAGGATGTAAGGGCTATCGATAGCTGCTTCCATCTTCTCTGGGTTGGTGACGAAATAAGGAGAGAGGTAGCCGCGGTCGAACTGCATGCCTTCGACGGTGTCGAGGGTGGTTTCAGCGGTCTTGGATTCTTCAACCGTGATCACGCCTTCTTTGCCGACCTTTTCCATAGCTTCAGCAATGATTTTGCCGATGGTTGGGTCGTTATTTGCGGAGATGGTGCCGACCTGAGCGACTTCCTTCTGATCCTTGATAGGCTTGCTGATCTTCTTAAGTTCGGCAACGACGACTTCGACAGCTTTGTCGATGCCGCGCTTGAGTTCCATTGGATTGTGGCCAGCTGCTACGATCTTGGCGCCTTCGCGATAAATCGCTTGAGCCAAAACGGTTGCAGTGGTGGTGCCGTCGCCGGCATCGTCATTGGTCTTGGAAGCGACTTCGCGGACCATCTGAGCGCCCATGTTTTCGAACTTGTCGGAAAGCTCGATTTCCTTAGCGACAGTGACGCCGTCCTTGGTGACGTTCGGAGCGCCGAACGACTTTTCGATCACGACATTGCGTCCCTTAGGACCGAGAGTGACCTTCACAGCATTTGCGAGAACGTTCACACCATTCAAAATGGCAGAACGAGCATCTTCAGAAAAACGTAATTCTTTTGCGGACATTGAGTATTCTCCTTAAATTGAAAATTAAAACTTAGTTGGCGAGAACGCCGAGGATGTCTTCCTCGCGCATCATGAGAAACTCATCGCCATCGATCTTGATCTCAGTGCCGGCATATTTGCCAAACAGAATGCGGTCACCCTTCTTTACATCGAGAGGGCGCAGCTTGCCGTCTTCAGAAATGCGGCCTTGGCCCACAGCGATAATTTCGCCTTGGACTGGCTTTTCCTTAGCGGTATCAGGGATGATGATCCCGCCCTTAGAACGCTCTTCTTCACTAAAACGCTTCACCAAAACACGGTCGTGCAACGGACGAACTTGCATATAGTCAAAACTCCCAAATCGAATGATTTGATTGATTGGTTTCTAAAACTTCCAATTTTGCTTGTTCTGTATATTGGTGATCACCCTGAGCTTGTCAACTTCCGACCCGACATTAAAACCTCATCTTTAGAGTCTTATGCGTCATTTTCACGGATAGAGCCCCCCTCAACGATGGCTGAAATCTTAGATATTTGACTTTAATTGTCAATTAATATAGAGTCGGCCTCTTGATAAACCTAACGAAGGTAGAGGCTTTATGCGCTCAGGAACAAGTTGGATTCTAAAATATGCTGTCATTGCGATGCTCGTCATGACGACTGCCGCATGGGCAGCTAAAACTCCGCCTAAGGGCACATTAGAAACCTATCCAGCAACGGAGTCAGAGCTGGACGAAACAACCGAGCCCCAACCCAATGCACAAATCGTAAAGGCTCCGCCCATTCAGGCCCCAGCGTCTGTCAAGAAACCTGCCGCAAAGGTTGGTGCTGCAAAACAACCCATAAAAGCAAAAACAGTAGCGCAAGCCACTATCCCCACCAAACCTCAACAGGCAGGAATAGCTGCCAAGACTCCGACAGCGCCTCAAGTTTTTTCTGCGAAAGAAGAACTAGGTTTCTTCGATCCAGTGCCTTCAGATCAAGTAGAAGCTCTAGGCCGCCGTCTAAAATTAGTCGAAACTCTCATCCAACGTCACGGCAGAGCCTACGATTACCGGATGTATACGATCCGCGACCTCGAAAGAATCCTAGCCTCACTAGACACACCTGCGACTCATCCAGCCGCTCATTCGACGACTCCGACCCTTTCTGAAATCAAAGAAGCTCCTGAGACCCTACCTGCGATTCCGATTCCGTCCGAAGAAGACGAGATCAATGGCGGCCCATACCAAGACCTCTAGAAATTGAGCCGTCCCTACTGATCAAAGGTGGAACCTACTCCTGCCGGAGCAAAGGTGGGCCTTTCGTATTGCGTTTTCTTGAGGGATCGCTTACCTAGCAATTCTCACCTACACTAGGCGCCCTGGTAGCTCAGTCGGTAGAGCAGTACCTTGAAAAGGTATGTGTCGGCGGTTCGATTCCGTCCCAGGGCACCACTTTCCTCCAATAGAATCCCCCCTCATTACGTGGATCCGTGGCGAAAACTTTGATGCTGCGAACAGCAACTATCCCCAATTGTCAGAACACCATTTTATTGATGAGATCAACGATGTTTGTCCCCTTCTCGGGGACTCTACCACTCATGAATTCTTGAACCTGACTCACCCGAGGATCTTGCGTCACGTTAACGAGGAGGGCGGGAGGTTCTCTTTCATTGGGAACAGATAGAGGGGACGGGCCCAACATACCATCTAGGGTCGAACTAATGGATCGGATGTACATGGACCAAAACCCAATCTGCCGAGTCTTTACAGTCTACTAGAGCGTTCTCAGTCTGAGAATGTGTCGACCTTGACACATGCACTTAAACCCAAAAAATCCTCATGCTAGGCCGCTTCACGAAGCCGTTTATTGGTGTCGTCCGGCGAGGTGAGATTTCCTAAACGACGATAAAGCGTTTCAAGTCGAGCAATACTGCTTCGCAGCGCATCTTTAAGTCGAAGATTGTCCGTTCCCGCTAATTCTCGACTCATATCCTTAAGACGTACGTCTAAGGCCGATTTGAGCTCCAAAAGCTCGTCTTGAGTCATCCTAATTTCCATAGCGAACTCCTCTCTCTTTCTAACCTTGCTGTGCATTTGACGTACCCCCTTGTCAGTGAACGTCTTTGAGTATTAGCTGTTCGGCTCAACCAGGGGGGATACATCCATGAACAAGGCTACCTTTGCGATTTTGTCGTTTATCTTTTTGGGAGGGGCGGCAAACGCGGCTCCAATTGATGCATTTCAAGTCGCTTTGGGTGAGGGGGCGACCGTAAATTGCGCAGACTCCGTTTGGACTGAAGGCCCTATGCTTGTGGGTAAAGCCTTTAAAGGGTCACAGGAAATCGTTTGTCAGATTAGCCTAAATCACTCAGGTAATCTACCCAAGTTAGACCAGTTCCTTACCGAATACATCAAGAAGGCTCAAACCGTTCACTCGGGCCCAACACCCGAGATCTATGCCAACCTCCCAAGCGTTCACTACGACATCACGATCAAATACGTGGGTCAGGAAACCGTGACCATGCGCGAAGATGTTCACCTCGCGACGGATCTAAAGACCCGCCTGGTGTTTGAATCCTTTTCGAGCAGTGTGGCAGGGAGTGGATTTGCGGCCTATATTCGCAAAGTAGATTCGGGCGTCTTTGTCACAAGACTCAACGACGACGGAACCCAATTCGAAATCAAAGTGACTAATTCGATTGTGGTCAACAAACCTTGGTACTCCCCAAGCGGAGTGTTCTTTTCCAAGGCAAGGGACAATGCGGTAGCGCAGTTCCGCCAGAGCGTTTCCGAAGTCATTCCGGGTTACGTAGAGAATCTTTAATAAAGTGAACGGCTACCGTCTGTTGCCCGCTGTTCGTCCCGCATGCTACCAGGGAGGCAATGAGACATTTTCTAGGCCTCCTTATTTTTGCCATGGTTCTTTTTATTGGAGCTGAAGGGGCCATGGCAGGCGCTAATCGTCACCTAGCCACAGAGGTCCCTTTTTGTCCCGAACCGGGAGAAGCTCCCGAGGACTGCCCCTGGGCCAAGACTGCTCGGCTGATGCTGCAATCACAAAACAAGGGGCAAGACACTCTTGCAAAGCTGCTTAAGACTGAGGTCCCTCAGTTGGTGGCTGAGCTTCGAGCAGACTCAAAGCAACAGGCTTGGAAACACCTTTGGGGTAGGAGCATTAACTTCGACGAATACGCGAAAGCCGAGATTGTCGACGCGAGAATCTTGGCAACACTAGCGCACCTCTTTGATGTGCATCAGCCGATGAGAACTGCCAACGCTCAAGCGAGCACCCAGAAAAGGGAAACCCCACCCTCTACCGATCCAGCGGGACATGCCCTCGTTCACGCAGGAATGGAACACACCTATGGCTATCTCTTTAGCCTGCTAAAAACTCCGTACGGTTTTAAGCGGGCACGTTGGGTTCAAGGCGAAATTGATCGAGGCTTCAAGCTTCCGCCAAACACATTGAGCCCCAACACGACCGAAGGCACCCTCTTTAGCAACCTCACCTACTTCATCGGGCACATTGCGTTTCGTGGCGATACTAAGCGTCTTGCGATCTTGCAAAATGGCAAATCGGGCATCGCAAAGTCTCTGGCTGACTTCGATTACAAAGACCTCCCAATAAAAAGGCTTGAAGAAGTCGTCGAAGCAAAGGACTCCACAGGCGACGTGCGCAAGGTCACTCTGCGCACCGACTTTGTGGCCTTTCTCTCTAAACCTCCGACTAGCGAAGGCCCTCCAAAAAACTCTTTGCTCCTCATCTATTCGGTAGTCGATCCCTCTAGGGGCGGAGCGAGCCTGATCACGGCGTTTCCTGTGACTCAAGGCTTTGTGGATGGCGCACTCAAACCCGAGGACCTGGGTGAAAACAAACCTATCAAAACTCGCTACAACGCCTTTGTTGAAGGGGTAACCGGTGTCGCGGGTTTGACTGGCCAGAGAAAGGCGCTTTGATGAACACGGTAATTCCTGGTAGCCCAATTATCGAGGTCAAGAACCTCCGTCGCGTTTTTCGTTCGGTGAAGAAAGAAGAAGGATGGAAAGGAGCGCTCGGCCTCCTAGTCAAACCTCAATACCAAGAACACGAAGCTCTCAAGGGCGTAACCTTCTCAATTGAATCAGGCTCCTTTGTCGGATTGATCGGGGCAAACGGAGCGGGCAAGACAACGCTTCTTAAAATTCTTTCAGGCTTGATCCCCCCGTCTTCGGGAGAGGCGCGCGTCCTGGGCATTGAACCGTTTAAGAGACCGATGAGCTTTAGACATCAGATCTCCTTGGTGATGGGACAGAAAGCCCAGCTTTGGTGGGATCTTCCGGCGATCGATGCCTTTGACCTACTTCGCGCGATTTATGAGATTCCGGAAAAAAAGTACCGCGAGCGACTCCACACACTGACGGAACTCTTAGACGTCGGAAAGCATCTGCAGACGCAGATCCGCAGACTCTCGCTCGGGGAACGAATGAAGATGGAGCTCATCGGCGCGATCCTTCATTGGCCGAGCGTAATTTTTTTGGACGAGCCGACGATCGGATTAGACGTGTTGGCCGCGCACAAGCTGCGCGAGTTTTTGCGCGTCTTCAATCAACGAGAGAAAGCCACCGTCATCCTCACTAGTCACAACATGGATGACATCGAGCGATTGTGTTCGCGAGTGCTGATAATTCGAAGTGGCGAGCTGATCTATGATGGCCGCCCACAGGGGTTGACTCGCCAGGGGGAGCGGAGATTGCGCGTGCGGTTTCTTCAGAACCCAACCCTTGCGGAACTCTCGCAAAAAACGGGACTGGCTACGGACGCGATCTACCAAGACTCAGCCGAAGGTGACGATGACTCTGCCGAAGGAGAACCCGAGATTCGACCCTTCCATTTTAGCCTTCACCAAAATCAGATTGTTTCGGTCCTGCAAACCTTGATGAGCCACTACACCATCTCGGACATGGGGATCGAGGAGCAGAGCCTGGAACGAGTGATCAAGAAACTCTACGAAGAGGATCGCGCGCGTGAAACTTGACTGGCGACTGGCCGCGCTCAAGAACGGGTTCAGAGACGCGACGGCTTATCGATTGGAGTTTTTATTTGAGATCCTTGGATCGGCGTTCGTACCTGCCGCCATCCAATGGGTGCTCTGGTACGCAATGTTTCAGATCGGGGGAGCGGAGCAAGTCGGCGGGATGACCTACCAAGACATGGTCGCTTATACGCTGACGAGTCTGCTCTTTACCCAAATCCGCGGTGGCGATCTCGATTTTGAGCTCCAAGAAATGATCCGTTCGGGGCAACTCAGCAACTACTTGCTCCGACCTGTGGGCGTCGTCGAGTTCACCTGGATTCGGGGTTCCGCGCCCAAGATTTTTGTCGCGGGCATCGCGCTTGCGGTGGGCATCTGCGTGGGAGTGTGGTTTGGGATGTCGCCCTTCAGAATCTGCGCAGCGATGGGGATGGCTTTGATTGGCAACATCATCCACTACCAGATCAGCGCCGCGATATCGGCCACAGCGTTCTGGTGGGAAGAGGCCTACAGCATGCTCATGGTGAAGAACATGGTGGTGAGCTTTCTCTCGGGTGAACTGATCCCGCTCAATCTGTTTCCGGAGTCGATGCAGTGGATCTGGAAAGGGACGCCATTCTACCTCTATGTCTATGGTCCCACGCAATATGCGCTGGGAAATTGGAGTAACGCGGAGTTCGTTAAGCAACTGGGAATCGCGGGGCTGTGGCTCATCGCCGGAGCTGGACTGATCAAGTTGACATGGGGAACGGGCATCAAGCGGTATTCGAGTTTGGGCGGTTGAGATGGGGCTAACTAAATATCTCGAAATCTATCGCGTGCAGATTAAGAACAACTGGGTCCGCGAAGCCGTCTATCGAACTAACTTTCTGACTTCGGTTGTGACCGATCTGATTTGGATGGGGATTGAGCTTGCGCTCTTTGCGGTGATCTACGCGAACGTCCCTACCCTCGCAGGATGGACCAAGCCACAGGTGTATTTTTTCTTGGGAATCTTTTTCACCTCGGACGCGCTTTTCACCACTTTCTTTCAACGCAACTTCTGGAACTTCTCGGACCTCGTGAACCGGGGAGAGCTTGATATCTTGCTAACGAAACCGGTTCACCCGCTTTTTCTGGTGCTCACCCGGTTCATTAGCCTGACTGCGGGCTTCAATATCGTGTTGGGCCTGTCGATTGCGATCCGATATGCGGGCGAGGCGGGGTTTGCGGGCGGAGCAAGTTGGGCGCTCGTACCTGTTTGGCTTCTGATCGGGCTAGCAACGGCGATCTTGGTGCGGTTTCTTTTCTCGATCTGGGTATTTTGGACGGAGCGGAGTTGGGCGTTTGCGCGCTTGTACTATCAGTTCTTTGCGTTCGCCACCAAGCCGGACACGCTTTATCCGCCGATGGTTCGATATCTCATCCTGACAGCACTGCCATTTGCGTTTATTGGAAGCGTACCCGCGCGAGCGCTTTTGCATGGGCTTGAGCCTTGGGAGTATGCGTTGGTTGCTGGGATCCTTACGGCGTTTTTTGTGGCGAATAGCTTTTTGTGGCGCAAGGGGCTCCGAAGATACCAAAGCGCGAGTAGCTAATGGTCGCGGCCGCGACCGGTTAGGATGAGGCTTAAGCCCATTTTTTGGTGCAATGGGTCGCCTCGGCGACCGAAATAGCGCGATGAAGGGCTAATTTTTGCGCGATTCGCGAAGGAAAGGGTCGCCGCGGCGACCCTTTCGCACAACCAGAAGCGAGAATCGGAGCTATTGCGGTGGTTTTGGTCGCCATGGCGACCGATGAATTGAGCAAGTGACGGTTTTCTGCCACCCTCAATCCATTACTTCTCGCCAGTCTATGAATTAAACCGCGTCTCATGCTCGGTCGCCGCGGCGACCATTTGTAGATTACCCAATCCAGATCGGTCGCCACCGCGACCGATCGCTCTAAAATTCTGCACAGAGATTCAAACCGCAACCCAGAGCTACCGTCGAATCTTTATTAAACCTGGTCGCCGCGGCGACCCCTTTATTCATCAACAAAATTTAAATAAGCGCTTCCTGCGACATTTAGCTTGCGCGAATTTCTCATACGGCTAGCATTTTGAAATCACGCAATTGCCAAATGGAACCCAAGGAGGGTGTTTAGAATGGCTTCATACAGAGAGATGTGCTTCACGCCGGCCGAGTTCGCGAGCATCGCGAAGATCGACCGCAACCTCATTTCAACGCTCGAGAATGGCGGTTTCATCAAGACGACCAAACGCAAAGTCGGGAACGTTGATCGAAAAATGATCACACTCGAAGACATGCAAAACTATTTTAAGACTATGCGCAGCAATCCTGACGGACATCCCGCCATCACAGCGGGCGCGACAGCCGCTGGCGTTGCTCAACTCGCAACCCCCGAAGCGGTCGCCGCGGCGACCGCCGCGTTCACTCGCGGACCCAAGCACAAGAAGCAGATGTTTTATAACGTCAAGGGTGGAACCGGAAAGTCGACTCTTACCGCTCAGTATGTGATGCGCGCGGCGATGAATGGGCTCAAGGTCCTCGCCATCGACCTAGACGGTCAAGGTCATCTCAGCGTCAACCTCGACGTCCTGGATGCGCACGAACGACCCACTATCTATGACGTGCTTATCAACGATCTGCCGATTGCTGAGTCCATCATGAACGTGGGCCCTGGCCTGGACCTGATTCCTGCGAACCTGGGGCTCTGCAATATCGAAATCCCCCTCAACAACAAAGCTCGCCGCGAGTACCGCCTCTCCGAAGCTCTAGCCAAGATCGCAGGCAACTACGACCTCATCGTCGCAGACACCAATCCTGCAGCATCGATCCTCAATGGATCCATGCTGGTAGCTGCTGATGTCGTGAATGTGATTTGCGCAACAAACCCTCTGTCGTTTCACGGTATGTCGTTGGTCATGGCAACCATCGAGACGATGGAAGAAGAGTTTGGGCGACAACTCGAAGTCAAAATCATTCCCAACATGTACGACGCTCGCGAAGTGATCAGCCAAGAAGTCCTGGGAGAATTGCGATCTCAATTCACAGAACATTGCACAAAGTCGGTCGTGAACCGTTGTGCGGACCTGAACGAGGCCACCAAACGCAGAACAACTGTTTGGGACGTCAACTCAAAGGGCGTAGCAGCGCAAGACATCAATATGCTGAGTGAAGAGCTGCTCTTTACTTAAATTATATTAATATAGTTAATTTAAAATAGCATTTAGATCGCTATGACCCCTACAAGGACTGGAGAATGAGACATGGATGTAACTAAAACTGACAAGTCAGAAAGCAAAACCGAGAAGAACGAAGCCAAGAAGGAGTCTAAGGTTGCCTCAACAGCCGCCGAAGCAGCTGCAAACGGTGCAGAAGGGGGAAATCAGAAGATCAAGACCCGCTCCGGAAGCGGTTACCTCAAGCAGCTCTACTCAACTGCTCGCACCACCGCCGGCAACACCCACACTAATCTCAAGTCACTCACCACTTTTATGGTGAACTTCATCCCCACTGATAAGGTAGACGCGTCTGAGCTTCAAGTTCGCACTTACTTTGATCCCGCTGAGCTTGAAGGGATGGCTCACTCGATCAAGGAGCACGGAGTCCTTCAACCCATTCTCGTGGTTCAAGACGGAGACCGTTACAAGGTCATCGCCGGTGAGCGCCGATTGCGGGGAGCGAAGCTCGCTGGAATCGACCGCATCCCAGCGCGCGTACTTTCTACCAACGACAAAGCGACGCACGAAATCGCGTTGCGCGAAAACCTCGACCGCGTTGACTTGCATCCACTCGAAGAAGGCGAGGGCTACCTCTCCTTGCTCGAAGCTCAAGCGTACACCAGCCACGAGAGCATCGCCAAAGCGTTTGGGAAACCAAAATCAAGAATCACCGAATGCATTGGGTTCACTAGGTTACCTGAGGGAACCAAAGCCGATCTAATGAATCGCAACATCAAGAACAGATCTTTGCTCCGACAGCTCCTCACAATGCCTCCGGATCAGCATGCGACGACGATCGCAGACGCGGCTGGCCGGGAGGAAACGCTAGCCCGAACTGAAACAGCAGGAGCTAGCCCTGTTGCAGATCTCGAAAAATCATCGAATTTAGGCTCAGAAAAAGCTCCAAGAGAAGCTCGTCCGTTCGAGTACAAGATGGACTCAAAGAGCTTGTCCGTTCCTGGATTCAAGTGGAAAGTTGGCGAAGGGAGCGCAAAGCTCGAAGGCTACGCTTCCATCATGAAAAAGATGCTTGAAGAGATCGAAGAGCGCCTGACGAAGCCATAATACTTACTAAAAGTAAGTTACTCCTTCAGGAGTCAGGCGACTTAGATTGATTCCAATGACGGGCCAGGCAACTGGCCCGTCGTCATTTGTAGCATCCGTCTTGAGATAACTCAAAAGCGGCACTGTCTTAACCTCACCCTTCAAAGAAGAGTGGCGCAGCATCACCAAACCCTTTTCACGTGCAATAAAACCTTGGTGAGAGATCAGTACAGGGTGACGAGGATGGTCGCGCCTCACGATGTTCACAATAGCTCCAGTGGGAATATCATCGAGAGCTCGCTCAACGTCCGCCAAAGGGATGTATGCTACTTTTGCCTCTTCATGGCTTGGGATTTGGTTCGGCACCGATGCGATGCCACGAGAGCCTTTATTGCGCAGGTACTTTGTGATCCACCTAGAGCGATCGATTCTCTTGCTCGCTATGAGCGTCTTTATGCCCGATCCCTTCGCGACAGCTTCCGTCACATCCGAGATGATGCCAGCCTTTTGATTGTTAGGGATCCAATCGATCTCAGGAAAATGATTGCGAGAGAAAAACGAGGCCTTCCCATCCTTGTAGCGGATTGCGAGCAGCTCTCCGAAGAAGCGCTCAGGTATGCGGCCGCGAGCAAGAGCAGCCACCACTTCTACATAGGTCGTGCAGTTAAACTTATCAGGAATCAACGGCGCACTATCTCCGATGGGAGGTCCCGCGCCGAATGAGGCAAGCCTTGAGGGATCACCTCCCGATATCGCAAGAAACTTAGACCAGTAGACGATGCGCTCGGAGATATTGAGCACCTGTGCCTCACCGAATGCTGATGCTAGCTCTGGCGCCAAAGGAAGAGGCTGAGCAACGGGTTCGATCGAAGCATGATTTTGACCAGAATCTGCGGATGCGGGTTTACGCTGTTGATAAGAATCAGAATGAAGCGGTGGCAAAGTCGGTGGGATCTCTGGGCCCGCAGAGCCATTTTGAGCACTCCAGAAGAGAGCGGCAGCTAGAGTGGCAGCACCCACGAAGCTCAAGGCTCGTTTAGAGCTCAGTAAATTGAGTGGCGATTTGCTCTCCAATGGCACGCTTTCTTTTTCTTCCGATTCCCTTGCTCTTCTCATTCACGCCTCGACCTCTATCTACTATCGGGAAAAGATGACTTTTTTTCGAGAGTCAAAACTTGCCGAGAATTTTTTGCCGAATCATGCGAACGCGAAGATCAAACAAATTTTATGCTAAAATTTGAGCATGTGGATCGCCAAGCCACTTGATGCTTTGAACCGCGAGGAGCGCACAGCCTGGTGCAATACATTGCGAGTGCGAGCACAGAGAGGAGGCGATGGAGCGCCACTCTCCCAAACTCTCTCATGGGCTCGCGCGATTCAAGGTGCCGCCCTCAGCGCCTATCTGGTGTTCAGCCCAGATGAGCTTACAGGAGGCGTGGTTTTTGCGTCTCCTCTGAGAGGCGGCCTTCGTTTCGAATGCATCAATGGCCCGCTCCTCGATTGGGACGAACCGCAGAAGTCCGTGCGCCAGCTAGCCACTTTTGCAACCGCGGTGTCACGCCTCGACTCGAGATTCGTTTCTCTCATGATAAGTCCACGCTGGCAGGAAGGAACCCTGGCCAAGCGCCTTCTCAGCCTGCCCCTCGACGCTCAAGCAGACTCTCGTGCGGCCACTCTGGTTCTACCCCTTGATCGCTCTCCACAAGAAGTCGAGAAGTCATTCAATTCGCGACTCAGGAGAACGCTAGCTAAATGTGATCGAAGCAAAGTTCGAGCGGAGTGGCGACCTGTGAGTCAAGAAAACCTGAGGGGCTTTCACGATAAAATGGTTATCTTTGCCCATCGAAAGGGATTTGCGGTTCCGCCGATCTCCTGGTTTGAAGGCTTGCTCTCGCCCGAGAGCCCGGATGACCCAGCCACTGAAGTACCCGAGTTTTGGTTCGCATCCGCTTGGGACGAGATCACAGGCGCCCAAGCACAGCTGATGATCGCTTTTCATGCACGAGAAGCACACTATCTTTTTGGCTTCGAAAACCGCCCCGCTGGAGGCCGATCAGGGGTGAGCCCTGCAGCCGCCGCGCACCGCCTAGCCATACGACAGTCCATTGAGGCAGGGATGGTGTGCTACGACTTCAACGGCTATGTGGAGCATCCAGAGGTCGGTAACCCCTACGCTGGCGTATGCGAGTTCAAAGCCCAGTTCGGAGGTAAGATCCACCGCTACGAAATCCCGCATTTTGAGATTCAGAGCTGAAGTCCGCAGCGTAGAGGCCTAAGTAATCAGAAACTTAACGCAATGCGATATATACTCCGTAAAGCTTTGCCATCCTTATTCCGATCTGACCATAGAATGAGACTCTCTTTTGGACATGTCATTTTGCTTGGGTTCATGGCGGCCCATACTACTTTCGCGGATCCCGGTCCGGAATTGCCAGGAATTGAACCACTCAAAGATGCAGCAGTGATCGCGGGGACACTCTCAGCTGAACAATCATGCGCAAAAGATCGCGCGATGGTTTGGATCTCCAAAGGCACATCCTTGATCTATCAAGCCGAAGTGCCGATTGGAGGGACATTTGAGTTTCACGTAATACCGGGAGCAAACAATGTCATCGCTACGAGCGCCTCAGGGTGTTTTGTGGAGATTGAAACCATGAGCGCACCAAACGAGGTGAAAACGCTCGAACCCAAACTCAAGCGCCTCAAACAGGCAAGCCGCTTCTCGCCGCTGGACTTTTTTATTCCTCAAGCCCACGCAATTATGACGTCCTGTCCGCAATGCGAAAAAGCAGCGCGAGAGCAACAGTTCATGCAAGTCATTCAGATACAGGAGTACTTTCGTTTTCAGCAACTTCAGCAACAACTCATCATGAACCAAATGATGGGTCTCTCAGGCTTTTCATACGTTTCCCAGATGCCAGTACCCTACTGGGCTCCACAAGGAGCCATGATGTTCAAGAACTTCAACTACCCCGCACCCATGATGAACAATGGCATCTCCGCGGCAGCACTCCCTGGAGGCGGGCGCCATGACTTCGGCAAGCCAAATCTCTACTTCAACGGCGCAGATGGCACTGCAATCAAAGCAAGACTTCGTTTCTCTGCTGCAAAAGATAGCAATTGGCTCGCCGCGATCCCAGCTCATGGAAACAAAGCCTGGAGCGGAAAACTCATCGAGAACCAGTTCGTTTCTGACGATGGAGCCCGCTATCCCTACCTATTCTCCGACTATCGCCTAGACCATCCGCTCATCCAGGATCACGAGGGTTTCTGCGCGAAGCCCAATGAAGTTGTACCCAAGATGGTTCAAGCTCTTCACGACCTTGGCTTTAAGCAAACTGAGATTCGCGATTTTGCCGAGTATTGGAGCCTAAAACTTCCACCTTCAAAACGCTATTGCGTGTACCCGCAGCTCACCCAGATCCTCAATGCCATTGCGCCTCTTGACATCGAGCCAAAGCCCGCAAGCATCACGCGCGTAGTCTTTGTGATCCAGCTCGATGAAGCGATGGACAAAGGCCAATCCTCATTCGCTCACATACCTGCTAAAACGTGGACACCCCCAAAACCACTGGATCGCGGCCCATCAAGCCAAGGGTTGCAAGTCCGTGAATGGGGCGTGGGATTCTTAACCGGGCTACCTACTCCTCTCCGCAAAACCGAGGTTAAAAAAACGCGATGAATCCTAAAGTCTCCCAACCTTGGATTCCTTTCTCGAAGATCGACACGATGATGCAGCTCGAGCCATGCCTGCTGATCATTGGACTTTGCTTGGGCGCATGGGTTGCCTATAAACTCTTGCTCCGAGCTGCTTCAGCCGAAAGACATCAGAACCTTCGAGGACTGTTCCGCAACCTCCTCTTTCATCTTGCGATGATGTCTACTCTGGTTGCTTCTTACTACGTTTTGTCTCGGTTCTTAGAGGAAACTGTCCCCACCGAGAGAGCGCTCTCTTACATCGGACTCTTTGCGATTCTTTCGGGCGCAACCGTCTTTGTGAAAGTCTCAAGAATCCTTGTTTTTGAATACCTTTTCTTGAGCCACATGCGAGTGGCGGTCCCGCTGCTCCTCGTTAACTTATTCACCTTGCTCCTCTCCATCATGCTAGGCGCATGGATCATCACTGAAGTCTTTGGCGTCAGACTCGCCCCACTCTTAGCGACTTCGGCCATCTTCTCGATTGTTCTGGGATTGGCACTACAAGATACGCTGGGCCACCTCTTCGCAGGAGTCGCGTTGCAATTCGACAAGCCCTTTGAAATCGGAGACTGGATCGAAGTCCACAGTGGTGGCCAAAAACTTGTAGGTCAGGTCGAAGAAATATCCTGGCGCGCTACTGTTCTCACCGGCCTATCAGATGAGCGAGTCGTCGTACCCAATCGACTCATGGCACAGGCGCAGGTTTCGAACTACACGCTCAAGGGCGGCAAGCCAATCATCCGCAGCCAAGTCTTTAGGATTCCCTATGGATCGGACCTCGCGAAAGCACAACAAGCGCTTCTCGAAGCAGCGATTGACTGCAAGCTGCTTCACCCCGATCACGCTCCTCTGGTCATCGCATCTGAATCAACAGAGTCCTGGGTCGCACTGAAGCTCGTCTATTTTGTTGAAAACTACGGCTCGCAGTTTCTGATTGCAGACGAAGTCATTCGTCTAGCTCTCACGAAACTAGAAAATGCTGGAATCGATGTCGCACGCAATAGGATTGACGTGCGACACGCATGAAGTCTACCTACTTCAGTCTCGGCCTGATCAGCTTTGCAGCTTGCGCCAGCGCTCCTTCAGGCCACCACGACTACACAAAATTGCCTCACGATACAAAAGTCGCTTTTCTAGCAATCTATCCGCTATTGACTGCGGGCCAACGCGAGAATGCGCTCCAGGGCGGGATGTCCGCCGAAGAAATCGCCGAAGCTGGCGACATGGATTTATCGAGTTTGATACTGAATTACCGAACGCTTACCCCTAGAACTCTCGAAATTGACGCTTCAGATCTTAAACCCAAAGAAGCCGATTCTTTTACTCCCCGCGCGATCCTTATTTATCGAGACGGACGAAAAGTGGATGCAACCCATCACACACGGTGGGACATCCACCCAAAGCTTGCAAATGTTCACCAAGGCATTGTCGAGACCGAGTGCACCCACTCAGACGTCTCGCTCACCGGAACTTTTCTCGGCGAGCTTGTGGCAACTCACACTCTAAAATACCGCAAACCGCTCGCACGCCTAGAGGTCAGAGTCGCTTCCCGAGCCGAGGGAGCAAGCTCCACCACCGATACGGTTGAGCTTGAAGTCATCGCGCATTGCGAGGACGGAACGTCGTCCAATATCTCGTGTCAAGCTGACTGGAAAACTGCCAGTCCTGGCCGCATCCGTCGCTGCGGTGTGTACGAGCCCGAAAAGAACCCCCCTCAGTCGATCGATGTGACGGTCACCTACGGCAATCTCACCGTCAATCGAACTCTCAAAATGCCTCGGCGTTGAGGGTCCCACCGTGCATTCAGTCATCGACAAATCTCAATTCGTGCACCCTGCAAAGTCTAAGTCGGGCTGTTGATCCTCGAATCCCCTTCAATCGGCTCCTCCCGTCTGGCACGACACGTGCTCCTTTCGGTGGCTCCAGAGGTAAACAAAAATGGAATTCGCACCCACTGACACCAACACATTACGAAGCCCAGAAACCATCGACTTATTCTGGAAAACACGTTGGGACTTTTTCAGCGGAGGGACCGGCTCCAAACCGGGATACACTACGGATCTCTCACCCACAGGATGCACACTCAAAACGAGCGAACCCATTGAGTTCAGGCGCTGGATCCGGATGATCATCCGCGAAGAAAAGCAAAACCTCTGCTTTACTGCCGTAGGTCGCGTCGTCCGATGCGAAAACTCATTCGAAGCCACCGCAGGCTCCGATGTCACACTTTATCGATACGTCGTCGAGTTTACTTATCCCTTGGACTTGATCTTAGCTTTATCGAGCAGGAACTTGAGGGTTCTCTCCTGCCGCACTCGAAAAACAAAGTCATCCATGCGTCCAGGATTCTTAGCGTAGAACTCTTTGAGCTTCTCGACTTCCATCCTCATCGAAGCGGCAAAGGTCTTGAGTTCGCTCTCGAATTCATCTTGCTTCACTTCAAGTTTTTCTTGAACAGCAATGGATTCTAGAATGAGGCTTGAGCGAACCTGAGTCTCAGCTCGTTTCTTGAGGCTTTCGATCTCAGCCATGATCGCCTGCTGAACATTCTGATCATCTAGGCCCTGACGCTTGAGTTCTTGCGCCCAGTCTTGAGCGAGAGCGCGAGTTTGACTCTCGATCAGCGCTTGCGGAACGTCGAATGGATTCTTTGAAATCAGGTGCTCAAGAAGATCTCCACGCAACTTTCGGTCGATCTCGTCGGTCTTCTCCTTGAGAAGATGCTCACGAGCTTTCTTGCGGAGGTCAGCGACATCTTCATAGCCCACGTTCTTGGCGAACTCGTCGTTGAGCTCAGGAAGCTTCTTTTCTTTAACTTCGTTTATAGTGACCGTGAACTCGGAGTTCTTGCCGGCCATCGACTTCTCGAAAAAATCATCTGGAAATTTGATCTGGAAGGTCTTGGTCTCGCCAGAACGCATTCCGACCAAATGGTCTTCAAAGCCTGGGATCAGACTGTCAGAGCCGATCTCAAGCACGCGAGTGCCAGACATGTCGTCTTTGTACTCAATCGTGCCGGACTCAGTGACCATGCCTCCTTTGAAGGTCATATCAACGTGGTCCGCCTTGCGAACTGGACGCGAACTCATCTTGCCTGAGGCATCCGCCAAACCGCTGCTTGCGGGAATCAGCTCAGCCTGAGAATCGAGAAGATTCTTTACGACCGTATCAACATTCTCGTCCTTCACTTCGACGTTTTCTTTGGTAAGCGCGACGCCGGCGTAGGACTTGACTTCAAGCTCAGGCAAGACTTCTACCGTAGCGGTATAGGTCAGGTCTTGATCTTCATGAAGAGTATGATCGTGCTCGCCTGCACCGGTCTGGTGGTTAGGGGTTTCGATCTTTGGGTTACCCACAGCCTTAAGCTTTTGGTCTCGAACGGCGACTTGAAAGGACTCGTCGATCAAGTTGTGAAACAAGCGATGGCGTACGTCTTCTCCGTAGTACTGCTTGATGATACCGATAGGGGCTTGACCAGGGCGAAAGCCCTTTAGATTCGCGCCCTTTTGAACTTCAGCCAGGCCGCGATTGAAGCGGTTGGCGACCTCTTTGGCGGGGACTCGGATGGTGAGTTTACGGAGAATAGGGGACTGTGTTTCGACTTGAACGTTTAATTCCATAGGAAAGTGGTTCTAAGCGAGGCAAAGTGCCGAATCAAGGCGGAAAAAGAGGCCAAGACCTTTAAAAAGGGCAGGAGTCTCGGCCCCATTGCTTCAATGGCAGAAGGCGAAACCTCAATAGTTACCGCAATCACTGAAGTGCGCGATTTCCTTAGCAGTCACAGAGACAAAGCCCACACCAGGGCGACTCAATACGGGCTAGATGCAAGTGGCAATAGGTGTAAACCTAAAGTCGTCAGCTCCACCCTCACTCCCACCCAAATAACAGCCTAGAGACAATAATTTACTATCTTACAGGGTCTCACTTAGCCCAAAGCTCTCCGGATACCAAACCTTCTCAAGCCACAATCCGCGCGCCTGCGCAGTCGGCCCTACTTCGCTCCGGTCGAGCGACTTGAGGATCTCCTGAATACAAGTGGGTTCCCTGCGCCCTTCTCCTACTTGGAGCAAAGTCCCTGCGATTCCGCGCACCATCTGCCGAAGAAATCCATTGCCCACCAGCCTCATCTTCACGAGAAAAAACGAGTCTGACACCAGCGCCGGAAATACGATCGGCTCCGCGCTGATCTCTGCCTCGTAGATGGTTCGCACCGTCGGCACCGGTTTCGCGCCCGTCGCTTGAAAGGGCTTAAAATCATGCTCTCCCTTGAGATGATCGAGCGCCGTTTGCATCGCCTTTAGATTGAGCTTCTTCTTGATCCACCAACTGTAGGGTTCTAAGTGCGGCAATGCACACGCACCTTGTTGAAAATAAAAGCTGTATTGCTTGCGCTCGGCCGAGTGCTGCGCATGAAACTCGATGGCGATCTCGCGCGACTCGAGCACGCGAATCGACTTGGGCAAATGCGAGTTCAAGCCCTTCATGAGAATGCCAGGATCCCATTCCTTC
>JACCDG010350761.1_pt1 | contig 103689 bp, 87 predicted proteins | sample 7442471 | NCBI WGS metagenome assembly JACCDG01 (sample SAMN15323444, study PRJNA562643) | freshwater metagenome | isolation source: river surface water | place: USA:Blue River Watershed | collected 2017-08-17
AAATTGCAATGACGCTTGGTACAATGTTCCAAGCACAGCAAGAAGCTATCCAAAAGATAGATCAAGCTCAACAAGATCGCGAAGCCGAACGCGAAGGTCGTCAGATGGCGGATGCCAAAGTGATGCAGACACAAACAGACGCATCCTTAAAAACCTTAGCACAGATTCAACAAAACACAGGGCGTTTAGCCAATTACCAAGACCAAGTTACCATCAACTTCCAACGCAAATCCTTAGAGCTTCAGTACAGAACATACTTCGTAAATCGAAAGCTCTTAGATGTCATGGAACAACATTTAGATTTAAGCAAATCTTCATTTGAAACTTTAGTGCATAACTCAGGGTTACCGGATTTACTAAAAGCACACAACCATGAAAAAATGGTTGAAGTCATGAAGATGAAGTATTTAGGTGAAGTGACAGACCCAATGTCTAAATGGTTTGCGGGCATAGGAACAAAACTTATCCAAAAGGGAAAACGTGACGTTAAAGATTTCTTTCAAAGTTTTGGCTCTACTTTAAGCGACATGGCCATGGGCATGGATAGCTTTAAAGAACAACAAGAAATGAATCGTGAGATGGGTGAGCGCGAAGAATCAATGGGTGAGTTTGGTGCCAAAATGATGGGCAGCATGGCTGCTGCTAAAGGTTCTGAATTGGCTGGTAAGTTGTTCGGTAAATCTGATGCATTTAGAAATAGTCAATATGGACAGTTTCTAGAAAAAACCGGATTTATGCTCAGTCGATTAAATCGCGATAAAGCCTACATTTATCAAGACTTTGTTAATAACGGCGAGATGAACGGTGGGTTTTTAGGCAATAACGCACGCTGGTTTAAAGAGGGTTCTGGTACTTACTCTAGAGATGATCGTGTTTTATCCAATAGTGCTGATGAACTTGATAAACAAGTGTATTGGTCTTTACAAAACTCACGCACTTTAAATGAAGTTATTCCTGGATTATTGACAACAATCAATCAATCCATTATTGATGGAAACAATGTGCGTAAGGCAGGATCATCAAAAGATGTTTTAGCTAAAGCAACTGCCATGACTAAGGAAGGTGGTGGTAAAATTCATTATAGCTTTGAATCCAATCGATTTGAAACCGAGTCGGATATCTTAGAACGGGTTAAAAAGGAATTAAATAAACCCGATAGAGATAAAGGATTAGCCGAAGCATTAACCGATGTTGTCAACGCCATTGATGAAGACTACGATTTGAGCGAAGAAATCAGAAACGGTATTCGCGCATATGTCATTGAGTTAGCTGCTAATGGCGTAGAAATGCCTAATGTGGCTAAATGGTTAGTTGAAGCGGGCGATAACTTTCCAGAACAATTGCGCGGAAAAACAACCAATCTAACCAATGATGAAGATGACCATTTAGGCGCTAGAGGTTCATGGGTAAAAGCAATCAGCGATGTTGTTAAATCCACATTTGGATATAATGAACGTGTTAAATGGAAAGACGACAAACCCATTGGCGAATTAATCAAACTTTACCAGATCTTCAATCGCCAATCTGCATTGGAAAAACTGTCTATTAGATTTGCTAATTTGGTATCTAAATTAGAATCCAATAAAGAAGCGTTAATTAAGTTTTCAAAACAAGGATTTGGTTATCAGGAAGTATTGCGTCAAAACAAATATCTTGTTCGTGAACAAGAAAAATACAAAGATGCTTTTGGTGTAGAGAAATCGAAAGATAAAATCGATGCGTTTGATTGGCGTGAAAATATTGAAGGTCGAAATAAAAATATCCTCAACATCAGTCGCGACGACGCTGAAACCCGTGCCGAGAAGGATTACAACCGTGCAATGGAGGCTTACAAAACAGCCAAAGAAGCGTACGATGAAGGTCTTCGTACAGGCATGGTAGCGCCTGGTACCCCTGCACCTGTAGAACCCACAAAACCGCCCCATATGCGCGCTGCCGGCGGCATCATTCCAGATGAACCGCAATTCTTTAAACGTGGCGCTAAAGTCAGACCTAAGACTAAATGGAAACAACGCCAAGGGTTAATCCAAGGACCTGGCACAGGCACTAGCGATGAAATACCCGCTTATTTATCTAATGGCGAATATGTTGTCAGAGCATCGTCTGTTAAACGCCCAGGTGTAATGCAATTGTTACGTTACATTAATTCATTGGGAGACGATGATGCAGTTTGGGGTTCTTCAGGCGTGGGTGAGCAAGGAGATGGGTTTGCGCTTAATGAAGCCATTCTTTCCTCTGGTGCCAAGACAGAAGCTCAATTAGTTGAAGTAAATAATCGTTTACAAAAATTAATTGATAAACCTTTTGTCGCATTAAACTTTGGCGATTTAGAAGGACCTGATTTAGAAAAGTTTAAAGAGATGTTTGGTAACATGGGAACTGGCATGTTATCTGCATCAGATAAACTATTACTAAAAGGTAAAGAAGGGGTTTCTAAAACAGCTAGCTGGCTGTGGGATAAGGCTAAATGGGGCGCTGATAAAACATGGGGTGGTATTACAGGTACTGCTAAGTTTGGTTGGGGTGTAGTAAGTGGTGCCGCAAAAGGCACTAAGAAAATCTTTAACGACTGGATGGAAGACGCTCGCGACATCATGGTTCGTGGTAGCAATGAAGTACGTATCCGTGCCGACGACATTCGAAATCGTTTGCTTTATGATGTTAACACTAATGAGATAATTAAGTCTATCAAAGATATCACGGGCGAAGTGCGTCGTATCGATACGGATGAAATTGTTCTTTCATTAGAAGACTTTCGTAAACGACTCACCGATCAGCGTTTCAAACCCATGCTAACATGGATATCCAAGAAATACGATCAAGCCAAAAATATTGCGTTTGCTCCTTTCAGGTTGGTTAAATCTATTGGAATGCATATTGGCAATATCATCGATATGCCTGGTGACATTTACGTTAAAGGCGATGATCCTTGGAAACCGCGTTTACGCGCGCATATGTTTCGAGCACGCATGTACCGTGACGCAAAAACAGGCCAAGTAATTGATTTTGTATCTCAGATAAAAGGCGCTGTTTTAGATTCTGAAGACCCTCCAAATATGGTGATTACCGATGAAGAGTTTAAGGAAGGTAAATTAGTTGATATAGAAGGAAACCCGATTAAAGGTATTAAAGATAGAATTTATGGTTCTATCAAAAAAGCGGGTAATTTCGTTATTGACATTGCAAAGAAAGGATTAGAGAAAGCCAAAGAATTTGGGGGATGGGTGTGGGATAAATTATCTGGTGGATGGGATGGCTTCAAATCGTGGTTTGACGGCACAGGCACCATTCAGTTAGGGCTATTTACAACACAAACGGCTACTGTAACGCGCCTAGAACAAATTTGGATGTTGTTAAACGATCGCCTGCCAGGCGATAAAGCACAACAACCTGAAGACTTTGGAAAAATGGGGAGCTTGCGAATACCCGATCTTTCTGGCCAACTGAAGAGAACCGAAGAATGGTTTAACAGACAAAAGCTAAAAGCCGAACTCAAAGCATTTACTGCACGCGAAAAGGTGAAAAACAAAATCGCGTTGATGGAAGCAAAACGCCAAGATCAAGCCGCTAAGTTACGTGCAAAATACGAAGAGAAAGGAGCGAAAGTTCCATTTTGGGTTCGTATCTTTGGTGCTAACAAACAGCAGCTAAAGGCGGAAGTAGTGAGTGCAGGTAAGGCAGCTGTTGATGGTGTTAAGAAAGCCAAGAATGGTATTGACAAACCCATGACCTTTTCTCAATACTTAGATTGGGTGGAGAATCTAATCGAAAGTAAAGGTCAAGTATTCGACAGAGATGATGAAGCGATGATCGAAGCAGCTCGTAGAGATTATATCGAATATCGTGCTGCATTCGATAAGAAAACCACTTCGCAGAAGATCAAATCTAATGCATTGACCTTTGGGGGTATGGCTAAACGCATTGGTTCTAAATGGCTGAAAGGTCAAGCCGATGATATAAAAGAAACTATTTCTGATATAGCAGAAGATATTCGTCCTTTGTCGTTTAACGAATGGTTAGAGAAAGAATGGAATATGTCTCCAGCCGAATATCGTAAACTACCGATGAATAGTTTGGATTCCAGTCACAGTCAAAACAATTTGCGCGAGGCATGGGGTATTTATCATCACAAATTTACAATGCGTTTGGCTAAGGCAAAAGAAGCGCGTAACCTTGTATCGGATAAGGCCAATGCTTTAAAGTCAACGACAAGATCTTTCTTTAATGGCAACAAAGACTTTGTAGGACCAATGCAACCTCTTAGTGTAAAGGTATCAAATTTCTTTGATAAACAGACTACACTTCGTGAGACATTAGAAAAAGCCAAACCATTGTCCTTTGAAGAATGGTTAGGTCAAACGCCTACAGGTTTATCAACCTACGAAAAATTAGGGAATGGTGATAGAGAAGAGCTCAAGAAACAATACGTGTCATATTGCATTAAGTTTGAGCGAGACAGAGAGGCACAGCTTGCCTCCATGAAAGCTAAAACCGTTAAAACCATAACTGGCGTATACAACTATTTTACTAAACGAAAAGAGTTGACCATTGATCAATACATGGACGACATCGGCGTTGGTTCTGACGAATACAAGCGAATGAAGGCAAGTGGTGAGGAAAAAGCAATTGCGTTAAAAGCGGATTACGATGCCTACATGAATGGCGATCTAAAAGCCATTGCGCGTTATAATCGTCTATCCGCCAAACAAAATGCTAAATCTGTTTTTGCTAAAGCAAAGTCATTAAAAGATCATGCGATTGCTGCAAAAATAGATCTGAAAGCTAAATGGGACGATCGCGCAAATATCAAGATGAATGCCAAAAACTGGTTCTCTGGATTAAAAAGTAAAGCAAGTGCTTTTGTAGAATCCGATGAAGAACGTTATCGTAAATGGCAAGAATCTCACAGTCCATTTAATGCTGCTAGAGATCCTGTAGAGAAAATAAGCTTCTCTAAATATCTCGATAAATTAGGATTAAATGAACAAGAGTTTGATTTGTTACCGATTACTAAGAAAGAACAAATCATTGCCGATTTTGAGCTGAGAAATCGCGGCGGTATTACCGATATTCCAGACGCACCAAAACCAAAATCCTTTGGCAAAACACGCGAAAATTTCGCGAATCTAAAAGCCAAGTTTAAAGGATGGTTTAGTAAAGATGATGAAACACCTGCAGAACAGCAGTCAGCTGGACAGCCAGCAGATGAACCTAAACAATCTTTGTTTAGTAGAATGAAAGGTTGGGGTGGAAAGCTAAAAGTATCTAATCCGTTTAAACGTAGTCAGTCTTCGGATGCAGATGGGGATGGTGATAGAGACGGCAGTGCGGCAGATCAACGTCAACAGCGCGATGCGAAAGAAGAGAAAGGTCGTTTTAAAACCTTATTGGGAAAACTAGACGAATGGTCTTCTTTTGGTAAAAGCGCACGCGATAAAGCAAATGCTAGTTCGATGGATAAATTCAAAGCCACAATGGATTTTCTAAGAAGTCCAAAGAAATTAGCAGATTTTGCCACAACATTCGTATCTTCAATAGGCGCAATTGTTGGCGGATTAGCAACTAGCGTATTTAAAATAGGTGTGTTGGCGGCTAAACTGCCATTTAAAGCGATAGGTGCTGTAGCGACTGCTGGTGCAAAAGCAATAGGTGTAGCTGCAAGAGTTGGCAGTGCTGTCATGGGCGGTGGTGTTGGACTTTTACGAACCGGATTGGCTATGGGTATAAATGCATCATTAGGCATTGGTGCTATGTTATTTAACCCTGTTACATTAGCCGTTGGCGCGACAGCATTGGCGGCTTATGCTGGGTATAAATGGTTTAGCAACAAAATGCAAAACAATGATGCGTTGTTTCGATTCCGTATGCTGCAGTATGGTTTCAAAAAGGATGACACTGAAAACATTTCTAAAATACTCCAGACAGAAAAAGCTCTGCGGAAAGCGGTAAAAACAGGATCCGACGGATATTGCGAATTATCTCAAGGTATAAAAGCCGAAACTATTATGGCAATTTGGGGAATCGATACATCGGATACTAAAGAGGTCGAACGATGGATTGTTTGGTTTGTCGGTCGTTTTAAACCAATCTATTTGTCGCACTGCACTACTGCATTAGCTTTGTTAAAAACCACGGATCTTACTAAAATAGATTCATTGGATTCCAAAGATAGCTTAAGATATTTAGATGCAGTGCACTACAAAGGCAGTGGCAAGCGTCCATATGACATAATGGCATCTCCAGTGGCAGGTGGAGATGATCTGGATGTTGCAGGTGATGCATGGTTTTCACACAGCGTGGATAACGAATATGATGACTGTAAGGATTGGATAAAATCTAATTCAAAAGAAATCGATTTGGAAAATCAAGCTCAAAAAAACCCTAGTAAAGCCAAAGAATTGAATGAGTTAAAAGAGCAGAAGTGGCAAACAAAGACTCAAAATGCTTGGAACAAAACCAAAGAAGTTGTTGGTGGATTAGGCGCAGCTACTGGCGCGATTTGGAATGCTATATGGAATCCGATAGATACTGCAAACGAACAAATTAATAAGTTTGCTAACAGTAATGTTGGAAAAACGGCTTCCGGCGTACTTGAAATGGCTAAACTAAACGTAGATGAAAAGTTGAACACTATGGGTAGGGAGGTCGATAATTTGCGCCACTGGAATTTTCCAAAGAAAGGATGGTCGGCTAAAAAACCTCCAGAACTCGATGCTTTAATGGCAAAATACGCACAAATGTATGGTGTTCCACTATCTCACATGCGAACAACTGCTATGATTGAATCCGGTGGAGATCCTACTGCCTTTTCAAAAAGCGCAAAAACTGGCAAACCGCTAGCCGTTGGAATTTATCAATTCTTGGCTGGCACTGCGCTAGATCCTCGTATTAATCTAAACGTTTCGGGCGGACCTGACAATCGTTGGGATATGGCAAAAAACGTAGAAGCTGGCGCTAAATACGCTGCAGTAGTTAGAAACGCACTACGTAAAAGCTTAGGTAGAGAGCCAGAGCCATGGGAAATATACGGTGCGCATCAACAGGGTGAGGGCGGGTTCCCTATGTTGATAAAGGCTGCAGCGGCCGGCGTAACCACTGAAGGCGCTAAAAACATTATTGTGGATAAAAGGAATAAAATCAGTCTTTGGACATCAATGTATCAGAATCTTGGTAAAAAAGATCAGGAAAAAATGCTTAAGGGCGAATTTAGTCCTGCCCAATTTGTTGATATGTGGAGAGCCAAATATCGGTATTATGAAGCCATCGCCAATAATGGAGCTACAACAACCCCGGCTGGAGACAAAACCAAACTGCCAGCGCAAACACAAGGTGTGGCCGTCGGAAACATGCCGCCACCGCCCACATCGACAGCTAGTGCTACACCAGCAAAAATAGATCCGACTAAATCCAAAGAAGGGACTGTCCCATCCCAAGGTGTGGCCGTCGGAAACATGCCACCCCCCCCAACAACCGCGTCGACAACTCCGGCAAAAATAGATCCGACTAAACCAGCAGCATCGCCTACGCCTACAGTTGCTGAAACATCTCCAGCTACGGAAAACGCTAAACCTACGGCAACGGCGAATATGAAAGCGGAATTAACTAAACCTGTTCAACATGTATCATTACAAGCACCTATTGCAAAACCAGATACAGCGGTTACACGCGAAGGAACAGAAGATGTTAGTGTTCGTCCTGCTAATGAACTGGCAAACACTCCTGTTGTATCAGCAGCACCAATAACTGCAGATCCACGCGCAGTTGCCAGTGAAGGCGTTATTCCTGTAGACGTCATGGCGGAAAAACAAAAAGCAGAGAAAGAAGCTGCTTTAATTGCTGCCGAAAAACGTCGACAAGATGCGTTAGACACCACGTCGACAGGTATGGATGCTTCAGTCGCTATCTTAAAAGAACAGTTGCGTATTGCGATTAGCATGGATAACAGTTTATCTAAGATAGAACAACACTTGGCTAAAATGGCTACCATGTCTAAACAACAACCTGCGCCAGCTGCGCCAGCAGAAAAGAGCAGTAGTCAAGACATGCGTATGATGACAGGCGGAGTTCCTGACAACACGCCAGCACCTGTGTCTGTGTCTAGACGAACTTAATACGGTGGGGTCATAGACCCCACCTCTTTTTATTTGGAGGCAATATGCCAAGTTGGTTAAGCAAATTACCTAGTACGGTATTGCTAGATAGAAAATGGGTGAGACAATCCTTCTTGCTTTCAGGAGACGACGTCGCTAACTCTAAGTTTCGAATAGAGTCGTTAGCAGAACAAAAGTTTACATCTTCACGTCTAGGCGGTAACTGGACAATTAACAACCCTCCTCAATTTACACGTTATGCAGATCCACGAGATTCTGGATTACATAGCAAGAATGATTGGTATAAACATGCCGATGGCAACGATGTTGGTATGGGACATTATTACAGCGACGCTATTGATAACACTCGTCAAGAAATTGCGTTACAGTTTGGTGTACCGCAATATAACGGCATGCTGACTTTCTTTACAGGGTTTTATGATAATGAAACAGCTGTAATGGCTAATGAAGGTTTGGGTGTGGTGGGTTATTACATTGGACGTTTAGCAGGACTCATTGTTAGTTTGCCATTTATCCCTTTACTATTAATTGGGCAGGCGGCACGTTTTCTATTAGGCCGCCCCTCTAGTAAATATTATTACATGCGCGAAACCATGCCGCTTTATTGGAACCGTGTAAACGTCATTGCGAACGGTATTGCAGTAAACATGGGTCTTGTGCCAAAAGTATACCCGCCTTTTATAGGAAAGCCGACGGATGGCGCAACACCTCAATTAGAAGCAGAAGATCTAGATGGGCGTGCCAAAGCATACGTTGAATATTTTCATAATGCGCAACAAGATATTTTCCTAGAGGGTGGCGGAATCGATGTCTACGCATTAGCTAATAGAACACAACGGATGGCCGATGCGCGATATGACAAAATGATAACAGCACTAGACGCCGAACCACAGGACGACAAAAGTGCTATTTTACAGCGAATGAACAAGCATCAATCTGAACGGATTAGTGTGCCACCCGATGAGTTTTTAAACGACAAAGGTGAAGGCGGTGCGCGCGGCGCTATCTACAACTATTTTCAAACACGCCAAATGTTGACAGGTGTAAATAACTCCAGACAGTTCCAAACGGATTCCCGCACGCAACAAGACGTATCAACTATTGGCGCAGCCGCTCCTGCCGGACCAACTCCAGAACAAACCCAAGCAAACGAGGCAGCTGAAAAGTCTAAAAGTTCGACAGGTGGTGCCAATAACGTACGTCCAACATGGAGTCCTTTAGATAAAGCCGTAATTCCAAAAGACGGCGAATCTATTCCTGGTGCAGATATCGAATATGAACAAGAAATCAAACACTCGCCTGCTAGCGATCCAAAGAATGGATTTTTGGATTACTACATGGCCGACAGACGAGACGGCTCTAAATTCGTTCGATTCCGTGTTGACTATGGCGGTTCTGTATCCGAATCTTTCTCTAGCAGCGTAGGCGAATCATCTATTCAAGGCAATATTAACAGCACCTCTAGTTCCGCTAGAAGTGCACGTTTTGCCATTATGGATGGTAACACAGGTATTGGTCCTGTGGACGGCATTATGAATGCATTAAAAGGTGTTGTGACGGGCGCAATGGATAGTTTGCAAGTGTCTGGTCTAATGTCATTGGCAGGTTCTGCATTTGTGGATATTCCCAAACACTGGCAATCTTCATCCGCCGACCTGCCGTCTACGCGATATACCATGGAACTACGTTCACCATACGGAAACCACATGTCTCGTTTTATTAACCTGTACGTTCCTTTAGCATGTCTACTTGCAGGCGCGTTACCATTGTCAACAGGTAAGCAATCTTACACATCTCCTTTCTTGTGTCAGCTATGGCACAGAGGACATGCGCAAGTGCGTCTTGGGATGATTGATTCGTTATCGATTACACGAGGTGTTGGTGGACTAGGTTGGAACAACAACAACGAATGTTTGGCGATAGATGTCAGTTTCAGTGTGGTTGATATGTCGACCATTATGCATGCACCAATTGATACAGGTTTTTCTATATTGAAACCGTGGAAAGGGTTATTGCAAGATAATGACGATCCTTTCAACGATTACATGGCTATCTTGGGAAATCTATCTATGGCAGATCAAATTTATAGTTTGCGTAAATTGATTCTTAACCTTACTCGTAAAAGCAATCAAATAGACGCCTACTTTACCAAAGCACATGCGGCATCAGCACTGGATGAATTTTGGCCAACCCGCTGGGTAGGTCAAACCATTTCAGCGTTTGTTCGTGCGTCTGAAGGCACAATTCCGACAAATAACTAAACGGCATATGTGGCATGCAAATGCATGCCACATATGCGCTATGCAAATGAGATGTTTGGATAGTTCATTTTTGCTAAGAACGTCAATCGTTGAGATTTGTATTCTTCGGCAATCAAAATGTCTAACTGAATATCGGGATCTGGATCCAACTTTAAAAGCTTCTTAGCATCTTCTGACATTTTTGTAAACGGCGCTAAATTAGACACCTGCACTGCTTGACCTGTACCGCCTGTGCCATCCCCTTTACCAGTACCAAGCGAATCATCCCGCGTGTATTTATTCCATCTAGGTCCTCCGGCCTTCTCCATTAACTCTTTAACCTGTAAAGCTTTTTGCTGTGCAGTAGCCGGCGTTTCGATTTCGCACTTAGGCTTATTTTGTTTGAATTTTTTCAAAAAATCCGTATTGAAATCTGGAAACTCGCCAAGCAGTTTTCCACCACCTAAAACATCTCCAGCTTTTTTCAAAAAAGCAAAATTGGATTTTTTAACCGCACCTTTTAAACCTTTTGATAAAAAACCAACCAGTTCCTCGCCAGGTTCAAAAACATCCAACATTTCATCAAACATGTCATCAATGCCTAAGTCGGGTAAACCATCAAATAGTTTACCCAAAGACTTAAACTTCAAATCAAAATCAATTCCTTTGAATTTGTTCTTACCCAACGCACCGTTGAGCATATCTAACAAACCCTTACCGCTGCCGTTGCTACATTTCGTTTGACCATTGAATGAAATTCCAAAGGAAGAGTATTTGTCTAGCATTGAACCAACATCGCCCATCTTACCTTTTAAAGAGTCTGCTATCTTCAATTTGGATAACAATCCTTTAGGATCGACATTCAATCCAGCGCCCTTTAAGAGCCCGCCAATGAGCTTCTTTTTCAAATCCTTAGGATCGCCCACATCTTTCAATATCGATGCGCCTACGACGTCCTTTAAGCGATCTAACGCAACATCTTTATCTACTTTGCCGCGAACAGCATCTTTAACCAATGATTGCAGCTTTTTATCTTTAGCCGCACCTTTTAACGAATCTACTGCTGTGTTTAATGCGTTAGAAACAGCTGTGCTTGGTAATTCAGTTGTTGCATTAACCGCCTTTAATTCATCCGCTTTTTTGTACGCGTCTACAACAGGCGCAAAGTCTTTTGCTTTAGTGACCAAAGAGGTCTTAGCAAGTTTAAATGAAGCCATAAAAAAATCTCCTAGCAAAACGAGGGCATACCGCCATTCTGTGTAGGGAAAATCCTACACAGAATGGCTTGTAAATTATTCGTCGTCATCCAACTTATTAGGCGGTACAATAAGATCTTGATCTAATTCATCATCGTCTCCAGGGACTTGGATATCTGCTAACTTGTAAGTTTGGCAAATGTTATAACGTTTATAGCCAAATCGAAAGCTAAACGAAAATTCTATCTCGGTAGGCTTCAGCATCTTTACTGCTTTTAGAAAAACTTTAAAAGTCATTGTGGGCCTAACAAGTTCTTTAATAAAGTTTCCACGGGCAGATGATCGACGTTTCAGGTCCGTATTTACACCGTTGATAGGGTCATTTAGCCATTCGTGTAATAAGCGATGAAATCGCTCCGGCTGGATATCCATTTCAACCAATAACTGTCGATAAATTCGTGCTAGTATACCAGTAGCTTCCATCACCTTTTTTGTTGGGTGACGAAGTAAATCATCGATTGCTGTCGTGCTTGGTTGATGGCTTTGGAATTTATTCATAGTTCTATTAAGGATGACAATATCATCCCCTCCTCAATCTCGTATAAGTCTCTTACTAAGTAAGTGGTTTTACGAATATAATAATCTTTGTAGGTAGAATCATCGCAGTTTTCTAACGCATCGTAAAATGCATCGATCATCTTTTTCAACGCGACTTGATACTCAATGATACTGATCGATTCGTTATTGACGTTAGTCATATAGTCGTCTAAATTGGGTGCCCAATAGTCGTATGATAGAGGAAATAAAGCATCCTCCATGTAAGATTTTTGACCAATTTTTTCCACTACATAAGATAAAGAATCGATGATTTCCGTACATCGTTTTGAATACATTGTTAGAATTATTCGCTCAATGTGATCATGTGTACATTGTCTTAATAAATTTAAATCCAAAATATTGGATAATTGTACAACGTTTTCCAATGTAGGATTGTCATACCGATTTCTTTCATTTGTAACCAGTTGCAATCGATGACGCAAAAATTTGCGACGTAGATAGTTAATTAAACGTTTTATCATTTACTATTCCTCTCTTAACGTACCCTATCCAATAAGATGATATGTACCTATAACTTTTTAGCGGAGTTTATTATGGCTGGTAAAACTAACGACGAATTAGATGACGACGAAGTTCTTGCGTTTACTCAAAGAACCCGAAGAAACTTGGTGGATCGCTTAACAGACGATGGGCGGAATATACCCACAGACAAAGACGGTGCAGGTGTCCTATTAGCCGCGTTAGGCGATATGGATAAAGTTGCCATGGGTAAGAAGCGCCTTAAAGCAGATCAAAATCTTGGGGACGCTACTAAACAAGCTGCTGCTGTTATTGCCGCTGTATTTGAACAAACTGCTGGAAAAGCAAATCCGTTCAAAGGTAAACAACCAACCGATGAAGTTGTTGTACCAAAACACCCCGATGTTTTAACAGATATTGAATTAGTGCCAGGTGAACTAGATCAAGGTAATCATGATCTAAACTACAATGACTTTATGTCTGGTAAATCTGACGAAAAGAAATGACGACATATAGCCTACCCGTGTGGGTAGGCTATATGCTGCATCTACATATTCAACGGTTTACTTTCTTCTTCACGAACGGTTAACCCAATCAAGCTAAAATCCGCTACAGGTAAAAAACGTATCCCAATAATATCAGCCAGTGCAATTTGCATAGAGTCAAACGGATTAGCCCTTGTCTTAGAGGGCGCTTCTTTTTCCAGTTCTTCCAAAACACTTTTTACGCTACCAACCAACATTGGTGATATAACGGTTGTTCTAGGCGTAGGACGCGGTACCGTTTTTGCAATTGCTAATGTTTCATTAAACCATTGAGAAAAATTGTACATAACCAAAAAAGTCCATTTGTTAGCTACAATAAACTCAGTAGTCATTTCCGAATACGGGTGGCACACCATCTGAACATCAATATCCAGCCTAAGTGAAGCCGCAATACATTCGCAAAACTCTTGTTTGAATTCATCGGTTAGTTGATATGGATAGCTATTGATTTGAACATCTACACCTTCAAACTGAGGATTTCCTTTTACACCGTCTCTGATAAGCGTATTGATTAGTTGATTTAAATACAATGTAATATCAGTAGGCATTGAATAATACAACGTTTCTAAATCTCTATCATTATAAGCTCTTTTATAGATAGACATGTCTATTTCTGGACAAAGTAAATTGAATTCATCAGAAATTCTATTTGGATAATCCGTATCTAACATTTTTCTGGCCAATGCTTCATCCATTAAAGAGATAGTGCCAAGGCGTGTATCTAACAATGCATCCAGTTCAATTAATATTACCTCACGCATTATTAACCCCCCTCATTTATTGCGCTTCTGCGGCGACGGCAGCATGCCCTGAATATCAATGTTTAAATAGCACATTAACAATACGAGCATAACCCAAGGATCGTTTGTCATGGCGGCAACCCATTGTTCCTTTGACATTCCACGATCGCGGTATTCAATAGGGGCTAATAGTTGTGGTTTGTTACCGACAACTTTCTTACGCGTAGATGTAACAGAATCAGCCAATATATTTACCAGCTGGGTCGTGTTCAAAGACAGTTCTGTTTCGGCTACCATCCCCAACTCAAACATCAAGCGATTAGTTGCATTGAAAATAAAATCATTTAGATAAACGTTTTCATCTTCTTGGAGCATCTCAAACAAATTGCCCAATTGAACCAACGTAATGGAATGCCATCGTGTAGCATGGATCATTTTGAGGATCTCTTCTAACACCGACGTCATCACTGTCTTTTGTTTGTCGACTGATTCCGTAGACAAATGAAACATCAATGTGTTTATTTGTTCGGCAACAATTTGATTTAGCATATCTTTTAGTTTAGAAAAAGAATTTGACATGTTACCCTCACTATGCATTGTTATCTAAATGCATTGCCTTTAAAAAAGTAGAATAGACAATGGTTGCTTTAGCACGACTATTTAGCGGATAAAACGCAGCCATCGTTGCACCGCCTGTCTCATGAATCATTTTGTCCATTGCATTCATTGCAGTTAAATCCCCGCCTCTGAATTTAACAAATTCTTCTGGACACTTATCTAAACCTTGGGCTCTTAGCGCCAACAATTCAGGGAAAGAGATAGAAGAACCTTTACTTGGACCTGTTGGTTGATCCGTTAAATCGTCTACATGTTTGTTGTCTTCTGGCACACTCATTTTATTTTTGAGTGTTTGGATTTGACGTCTTACTGGCATGTGAAGGCAAAGATATTTATGCTTGGTTAAATAAGTCAAACCAGTTACTTTATCGGTTAACCATAGCCGATGGAAAAAATCATACCCCCACTTTTTAGCAACGGCCAAATTGTGTTCCGTATCGACTTTGTGTTTTTGAAGATTTGGTCGTATAAGACTGACAAAGTCATCGCCTTTTTCAATTGCCGTCATGTACTGATCAAATTCCTTATCAGACATGTGTGCAAACCGATTCTTTAAGAAACTCGCGTTTGTGCCTGTGGGGTCCAAATCTGTCATCATGCTAATAATGACTGCTTCTGCAGCCTTTCTGTTACCAGCCATTTTACTTACCTCAATGAATAGGGTCATACAAAAGATGACCCTGTTTTCATCATTGCATCCAATATGGTTTGTATTTTCCAGCACGCATGTTTAAGATGTCCATTGTGGATAAAAACTTTGTGGGATGGTTAAAGTTATCAAATGTCCACCATCCGCGGGTTGCTAAAAGCTCATCCCAATCATAACCCATCTTTTTAATGTCATCAAAAATCGTTTGAGGATCAGCAATAAACTCTTTTGGTAAATGATGCCACATGTAATGCATTTGACACAATTCACTTGTGATTTCTAATGCGCGACGAAGTTTGTAAGACTCATTAATCTTAGAGCGAATAACTGTTCGACGCAAATTAATATCAGGCGCTAAAGCCAACTGAAAGTTTTGTAAATTTCCAATGAGACCATAACGCTCTTTATCTTTTAAGTAATAATACTCACTAAGACCTACTTGAAGACCTTCACTTTGGGAAAAGATTAAATCAAATGGAAGTCCGCTTGGACCGCCCTTGCCCCGCAGATTGCAAACAGTTGTTAATACAAGATCGGTGTCGCCTTTTAGATTGTCGTCACTGTGTCGTGGAAACTCTACCGTTTTATCATCCATCATCATTGGCGCAGCACCCATAATCCACCAAACGTTTGCTGGTAAATATAAGAACTTTTCTGGCGCGTTCTTAATTTTAATTTTGTTATTCATGTAAGTCATTTTCTTACGAGGTGGTGAACGCGGATCCAATTGATGAACATCGCCTGTGTGTGCGGTCATCATTAAATTAATGCCTCTCTCAGCTGTAAATCCAGGCATCTCCATTAGTAACTGCGTTTTTGCTAATGCGTCGCGTAACGATTCGGTATTACGTTCTGATTCGCCGATGCCCCCTTTTTCCTGAATGGCCAGTACATTATCAGCCATGAATAATGAGATGCTATCCATGAGATTGATAAATGGTTTTAGCATCGAAATGTTTTTTCGATTATGATCCAAGAAGGGCGTTCTAACTAACTCGTCAGCGGGACGTTTTACACGATGCTTAGTGATTTCCATTAACGCATCTCGCCATTTCGTACCGCTATACGTGGCTTTATCGGTATACACAAAACGATCACTGTTTAAGATATCGACATTGTGCAAAGAGCTTACACTGTTACGCAGACTCATTTCGTTAATGCGCTGTTGTTTACCTGTTAGCTCAGTGCAATAGAACATTGCAGTCGATTGATCGTATCTATCCATTGCTGTCAACATTCGATTAATTTCATAGGTCGTTTTAAAATGATTAGGTCCGGCAACAACCCCTTCAGATAGCGCTAACCCTCCGCTTAATAACGACTCACCTGATTCACCCGTGTGATAACGACCCGTTGGAATATCAGTCAAACATCCTAGATTTAATTCAGGTCTTAAATAAGGCGCTGCTTGAATTTGTTTTAAATGTGCTAACATTACTACCTCGCATTTTTCTGTATGTACACAAAAGATTCAAGATAGGATTTAATTTTATGAATGAGACTTCCCGTTCCATTAACTATTCACTGTGAGAAACGATAATGCGTAAAGAACTAATCCACATGGCCAATGTCATTTCTGTAGAAATGAACGGAATGGGCTACACACGCCTAATTGGCAATACTGCTAAATCATTGCAAAACTATATTCACGACATGAAAGAATTTATCTTTGAAGTCACTAAACCGTTGAGCGATAAATCTTCAGAGTTGTTAGGTTTCGTAAAGAACTACGACACCAAACGCGTTGTTGATGAAACACGCTATACAGATTTGATGAATAAAGATATGTTTGTGCCTGAAGGCATGTCGTCCACTGTGTTGTCATTAATCTCTGCGTTAGAGAAATCCCAAGACCTAATGGATAATATCGTCGATTCGACAATTAAACCAGCAACCGAATATTTTAGCTTACTACTTTCTACACCAGATGAAATGTCTCGTGCAACAATTAGCCCATATGCAAAACAGATTGTGCTAAACAGAAATGAGATTAAGAAAGTAAAACAGTTGATTGCTAACTGTTTCCATAATCCAACACATCAATCTAAGGTAAAGTTTTCTGAATGTTTTGAAAAAAACAATGATTGGAGTGAAGCTTGCAATCGACTAGAGCATTTGACAAACCGCGTTAATGCAAATTCACCCACGGCCGTTGCAGCTAAGGTAAATGAGCTAGTTAGCGTTGTCGATCGATTGATTGTTCAAATGGAGGCGTCACCTGAGCAGTATCAGGCTAACGGTGTGACAGGCGCATATTTGGCAGAAATTATTTTTGGCATAGGTGAAGAAGTTGAGTATTTCGCTGCGCACGTGCACCATGTGCAGGTATTGGCAAACGTAATGACTCAGAATTCAGAATTGCTAAAACACAATGAGTCTAGCAATTAGATAAACGAACGGTGGGTAGGGATTCCTACCCACTATGCCGCCAACCCAACGCAGGACGCTGAGTGTTACTCGAATTACCGACAGGTTGGCAATAAAACAACTTTAAGGTGTCAATTACCATTTCTTGAGATTTTGCATAATGAAGCCAATCAGGTGACATATCGACCAATTCTTTACTAATGCGTGTTGCTTCATCAAATGGTAAACATGCCATTTGATGAAGATCCGCTTTATCGAATATAGGGCGTATCTGTTCATCTGTCCACAATCGATGACTCATCGTTGCTGGTAGTATTAAAGCTTTATCATCGCGGGTTATCAACAGTGTTTGATTTACCTTTGAAAGTAATTCCTGTTGAAACACCCCATCGCGGACTAGCCGCGCATGCAATGTCGTTAAATACACAATCCGCTTGATCTTATTCGGCAGAAAGAGATTAAGCAATATGATGCCAATATGAATAATCATCTCTTTCAGACTTCGCCATAAATGGTTCATGACTTGTCGTCTCCAGATTAGTTATAACACTATTCTAATATTAGAATAGACCCCAGCCCATATGCCATTGCCCATCTCAGATGAAATAAGCGTAGCGTACCGAAACGCATCAAATGAAAGACTGGTCTCCGGCCATGTGACCAAATACACCTTTGTTGTCGGCGCTGCTATTGCCGCCAGCGTATTGCGCTTAGGCAGGTCAATACCCGCTGTTAACACAATCTTAGCTGATCGGTCCTTCTCGTGAATGATAGAATGATAGTCAGCCTCTATTTCTAGAGCGACCACATCGTCATTCGAGAGCTTTAGTTTAACATCCTGTTTATTCTTTACCGTTTTTTCCTCATACAGTAAATCAGTGATATCCTTTACGACATAGCCTTTTTGAAGGTGGTTGTCAAAGAAATCAATAAAAGTGTTAGTTAGTTGTGACAAGGTATCTAACGCATTAAACGCTTGAAACGTAGGATTACTAGCGTTTACCAAAACACGTTTTTCATGGTCGATTAACGTGTTGCCATCTAAGCGCGTAAATGCATTTCCATGTGTAGATAACATGTGATGCGAGTTAGGGCGCATGATGGTTCCTAACACCCCGATATATACCGTACCTGTGTCTTCATCACCATCTCGAACCTTATCAAGCACGACTTCCAATACCTTATCTTTAGATGGCAGTGCAACAACACACATAGAGCTTTCCGCTTTAGGTACACCCAAATCACGTGGGTCTTTGCCATGGTTACCCATTAGATAGAGTGGTTTACCATTGTACTCTTGTTGAACATCTGCATTAAAATACCAATAGCTTTCAGACAAGAAAGTATTGTATTCATTATCGGGTTGCCAATACTTTTTGGGTGACGACAAGATAACTTTATTAAAATCTAAAATGTTGTTCAGACCAGCATGTCTGCCAGCAATACACCATTTATCGGCTAACTCATTACCTAGATTACCATTGTGCCCTTTAACCCAGTCAAAGTGGATTTCCATAGCGTCCTGAATCTTTACCCATAAATGGTAAAGTTCTTTCCATCGTTCGACATTAGCCATAGACTGGCCGTCGTCGCGACGCCATCCGCCTTTGGCACGGTTTTGAATGTTGCCGCGAACTTCTTTTAATACGTATTCACTATCCAATAAGAAGTAAGCATGTTTAAGTTTTAAATCCATAGCCGTGTTAAATGCATGGATAAGACCCAATAGCTCAGCTTCGTTATTTGTTGAGGGTGGCGATACGTTTCCAACAATATCAACATATTGAACAATTGTAACAGCTTCTAAATGATTGTTGTTAAGATTAGATTCCACGTAGCCGTTATTACGTGGAACAAACCCTTTAAGACCATACCCAGTTTTTGGTTGACCTAGTACGTACACATAACCGTGAACGCCCCAGCTACTGATGCCTCTTGGTGGTGGATAGCATCCACCATCCGTATAGAAGACGCCTCTGAGTAATGGATTTTCAAGTTTTAATGCAGTGCACGAATCTGCAATGGTTTGAATCACTGTGTTAGGATCCAGCGGTGGTGCAAAAGCTAATGATGACAAGATGTATTTCTCCTAATCCAATCATAGGTAATCGAATGTCACCAAATTTAACTTGGCACACTATTTCAGGCGGTTTGCTATCGGCTTTTTGTTTTTGTTCCTTAGCATAAACCCTTAACACCTTATAATGCTCTACCAACTCTTTATATGCCAAATTAGCATCTTTTCTGGCTTTCTCTGAAAGCACAGGTGTTGGTGGAATGTCTGCTGAAGGAGACTTTACGATAGCAGGATTATGGCTGCACCCAACAGCTAATATAATCAATGCAATAGCCGCCAATCTGTTAATTAGTTTTTTCATACGTCCTCCAATAAATCTTGATAATCTGTTTTTTCTTTATTAGGGTGAGTTCTGGGTGGTAACGCGTTATTGCGAACTGGCACTTTTTGCTGATTTGGTTTGGGCGCTGGTGTGATTTGTTGGACAGGTGCAGTCGAGGGTTTCATTTCACACGCACGCGCTAATTGTCGATAATCAGATTCCATGTAAGAAATTTTATCACTAGCTTCTTTTTCTAAACGCATCGTTTTAGATAGATCTATTTGACAATCTGCTAGCTTTTCTACTGTTCCTTGATCAGCCATCCATTCGCGTCTTGTTTCTATTAGTTGGTTTTCTTTTAACATGTTTTGTTCAGTCATAGACAGCAAAAAGAAAACTAACAATGAATGCGATACCAAAAGTAACGTGATTAGTTTATTTCGTTTTATATAACCAAACATTTCAAGTTTGACTGGCAACATTTCCTTTAATAAAGGAAGTAAGTTATTTAACGCCATTGAAAGCTCCTTAAAGATAGTATGTCTTACACATTTATTCATTATCTACACGAGGTGAGCACATGAATAGTATTAAAGGTTTTGCATGCATTCCATCTATCGCAAATAATGCTGACGGACAAACAGCGTTGTTCGGAGAGCTCAGTTATAAATCTAGAACATTTTCTAGACATCAAACAAATTATGCTATCCCAAATACCTATCCTGGCGTCGAATTAGTTTCATTCAGTTCTAAAACCGATACGGGAACATTGGCGTCTGTATCTACAAATACATCAACACATATCTTGGCGGTACTGGCATGGGTGTTTGATCAACATAGCGCTAGCGCAATTCCGTCTAACAATAATAAAGCTGCGTTTATTGCTAGTTTGACAACCGAATTTCCAACAATGACTAATGTAAGCATTAACGAAATTCTAAACGGATCGCCCGCTACAAAGCGTATGCCTGACTATATCAACTGGCGCTTTAATGACGGCGGTACAACTATTGATATTAAGATTTGGTTTAGCGATGATAGACTCCAAACACAGTACGATGAGTACGAAATATTGGTATCGCCACCTGTACCTTCGATCGACACATTGAATAACACACTAGCAAGTGTCACACAGCAAATAAACGCCGTATCTCCTAATGACGCAATTGCTAACTTAAACGTGCTAATGGGTAATTTTCCTACTCAAATTACAGCGCATGGTGTAACTTGGGTTAGTCCAACTAATTCTCAAGCAACGGTAACCACGTATTGGTATTTGGCACTATATGGTCCAGCAGCAAACGATTTGGACAATATCAAAAACGCTATTCGTGAATACATTGGCGCTAATAGTTCACTGACAGTTTGGCCATCTATTTACCCATCGTTATATGCGGATAACGAATATGTCATTATTCCGTTATGGAACGATTTAGCTGTCGAAGAAACCGTTATTGATCCTGCATTATTTAAAACGATGACTAAAGTAGCTAAATTAAAAACGGTAGCGACAGCGTTGATTCCGCCAACATACGCACAGTCAACTAATATATCTACGTTCTTAAACAACCATTTGGTTGTTGGTGCATTTACGTTTAGAACATTGATGTTTATGGCAGTGGGTAATCCTAATAATGTCAATGGCGATTTTTCATTTTATAACAAATATCCAGATTACATGGCTGTAGATAGCCAGTCATCTGATTTTGCGCGTATGTCGCAATACACCCAAGATTTTGCGAATGCAATCAACTTAGCGGCAGAGAAAGCTAAAGACTTAACATCTACGTCTGCCATTCCAGTCGGATACACGCGCGTAATCAGAAATAGCAAAGTTTATCTAGCATTTGTCTATGATGGTTTTACCTATCTAGTATTATCCCAAATAAGTTATTCTGAATAAGGAGAACCGAATGGCCACTATTAAAAAGACTCCACCGATTTTTGCAAAAGGTCGATGGATATTAAAACTTCCGTTTATTGCAAACCCTAATAAGATCTATACATGCATTGCTATTCGAAGTTTTGCAGATGTGTATAAATCGGGTGTAGACGTTTATCGTGTTTTTTATTTGACAATGGGTGTTCAAGATGGAGTTACAGTTGCGAGTAATCCGTTTAACTTCGTAGCCGAAAGATTGCATAAACCTAACATCATCACGTTACAAGCTGATGACGGCGAAACGATTTATGTTCCAGATACATTTATTCAACGTTTCCCAGACATGGGTGAGGTTAAATACAGTCATTTGGTTTTATCCGTTTCGCTGGGTGCTGTCCCAGACTATTTGGATCTAGACGAAGTAAAAGATGCTGTTGCACAAACAATTGCTTCTCGTTTTGGTTTTGTTCCACAGGTGCGCGAACATCGCGCACCCAGTACAAATAACCCAACGCCAGAGCAACACGAAGCCATTGAAGCTGCACGATTGGCATCGCTAGATTTATTAGAAACCGATGCGGCTAAGGTTGCTAAGTTGTTGGGTATAAGCGCCAAAAAACAACAAACCATTGATGGTCTTGTAAAAGTCCTTCGTTCAAATGGCATTAAATTATAATTAAAAGGAGATCGTTGTGCTTCTTAATAAACCAAAAGTGCTTTATTGTTTAAAAGAAAACTTTAGCCGTCCTCTTAAAAACGCATTGGATGATAAGGGAATTCCGATTCCGCACATTGCATTTGAAAGCGAATACGCGGCGTTAGAGTTTGGCATTAAAGAATATCTGTTAAAATACTACGAGGTAGACTCAATCGTTATTGACGGATATGCTTGGGAGATTAAACTAAAGCACACATCTCCTCTTTTAACAAAACAAATGCTGTCTTCCAAAATACTGTATTTGTTTTGCATTACTGTAAACCCATCTAGAAATTGGGTGTACATGTCAGAAACAAACATGTATGGGTGTATAGGCAATATAGATGAAATACGTTCTGTAAAACGAACAGAACTATATTACTATTTCTTAGAACGTCCATTGATTATTAAACATCCAAGAATGTGAGGTAAACATGACTAACCCAAATGAGAAATCTGAATTGGCGTGGATGGCTGAAGCTCGCAAACACATTGGTGTTAAAGAGGTTCCTGGTAAGGATAACAACCCGACCATTATCGGCTGGTTAAAGATATTGAAAGCAAGTTGGAGCGATGATTCGACCCCCTGGTGTCTAGAAGGAGATATAGAGGTATTGACTAGCGTGGGTTTTGTCAGGTTAGACAGCATCGATGTTATAAAACCAAAAGAAGTCGCCCAACTAAATCCAAAAACATTAGAGGTAGAATTTACATCTGATTTCGATTATATTGAGAAAGATTACGATGGCGTCGTCTATGACGTAAACGCCGGTCGTCTAAATTTTACATGTGATCCAAATCACAAAATGTTTGGCGGATTTTCAAGTTCCGATCAATATAAACTCAGAGAAATTTCTTCTTTAACAAAATATGGTGTAAAGATACCAAAGATACATTCATCCAGCGCCGGAATTGATTGTACCGATGATGAGTTAATTTTCTTGGCAGCATATTTATCCGATGGAACTAGAAGGCACAACATTGTTCGGTTTAAGTTTTCTAAACAAAGAAAAATGGAAATAATGGACAAATTTCCTTATTTGAGCAAAAAAACAGACGATAAACTTTATGGGGTCAGCAGAAAAGTTTATACGAACTATGCTTTTTCTATAGCTCTTCTTAGAATGGATTATTTGTGCAAATATAAACTACTTAGCTGGGAGTTTCTAAGGGGACTATCGCAACGTCAAGCAAAAGTTTTTATAGATGCCTACAAAAATTTTGACGGAACGCAAAGTAGCGGTGAGCCAGGATACGAGGTTTTTACAGCAGATAAACAATTGCAACAGCAATTAAATTACATTGCAACAATGGCCGGCTACAAAAGCACCCCATTTAGCGTGAAACAAACCAGCCCTCTTTCAAAAATAGAACATTTGCATCATGTGTACGTAAGTCCAAAAAAACATCGACATGTATCCAAAAGTGCTATTACAAAACGAGATTTTAATGGGAAACTATATTGTTTGTCTGTTCCTAGCTCCGTAATGATCATTAAATGTCGGAACGGCGTTATAATTCCAATCGGCAATTGCGGGACATTCGCAGCGATTTCCCTGCAACGCAGTTCGCGTTTTGTGCCAAAAGAAAAGTTTCGCGCGTTAGCTTATCTAGATGCAGGTATACGTTTAAGTAGACCTGCATACGGCTGCATTGTGGTGTTCAAACGAGATGGTGGCGGACATGTTGGTTTTGTGGCAGGAAAGGATAAGAGTGGTAACTTGATGGTATTGGGTGGGAACCAAAATGACATGGTTTGCATTTCGCCATTTAAGTTTGATCGCGTAGTAGGATACGTCTGGCCAGCATTATCCAATGGGCAACAAACAACACCAAATGAGTTTCGATACGATTTACCCATATTGAATTCATTAGGTATTTCTACATCCGTTAGTGTTACGTGACATATACGCTACCCATGAGGGTAGCGTATATGCTGCTTTACCATTTAGCAGAGGGCGGGATGTACAACTGCGTGTTGTTAAACGATTCCGCTGATATATTCCCAACGACAACGCGTTTTGCAGACCCATGTAATTTACACACACCATTATCAGGATAAATCATGACATGTGGTACAAATGCGGCATAATGTTTCCAATTGTTTTTGCTGAACAATGGGATGGCGTCGTAAAAACCTTGTAACGTTTTTCCAACATATGGTTTGGCAACTGATTCAAAATCTCGATTATCATAGCCGTATTCTTTGGTTTTCCATTTACGAATAGATTCTTTATGGAAATATTCCCTAAGTATTTCTTTCGGCGTATCCTTTTCAGGAGGATATTTAATAAGAAATTCATCTAGTTCTTTTAAATCTGCTACAGTAGCAACAACGCCGTATTTGAATCTACCTATGTCTTTGGTTTCCACCACATGTTCGTACATTACACGACCAGGCGTCCAAACTGCTTCAGGATGCCCTTTGTACAATTGTCCTAATACATGGAGAGGTGCAGGTTCTACAAAGAACGAAATATGGTCAATGTAAGAACCGATCGCATATCGGTATGCGGCTTTTTGTTCCTCCGCTTCAATTTCTTCATCAGACATAATGTTCTGATGTCTAATAGTGTAAAGTTGTTTGTGCGGCTCGTTTGAATAATGATAAAGTAACATAATTACCACCTAGCTGAAAAAGGAATGTGTAAGTCTTTATAGGATTCTAACGATACTGCAACATTAGCTTTACCTATCCTTACCTTTCTAGCTGGACGCACTAATTTGGCGATTCCACCCTCTGGATTGATTTGAACATGTGGAACCATAGGTGCATATTGTTTCCAATTGTAGTCGTCAAACAACGGCACTGCTGTCAAATAAGCGCTACGTGTTCCGTTAACATATTTGCCAAAATTCTTTTCTAACTCTTTATTACCTTCACCATTTTCACCTGTCTTCCACTTGCGTGCATTTTTAGCTTGAAAATACGCGCGTTTCTGTTCAGGTGTAGGATTATCTGGCCAATCATTAAACATTTGTTTAATATCATCAGGTGTTTCCGTGATGCTGTATTTAAACGCAGGTAGTTCTTTGCTATCCACAATGTGCTCGTATATCACATGATCCGGAATCCAGATATGGTGATCGTGCCCTGCATACAAAGCCCCAATAATGTCTAAAGGAATAGGGTCTGGTAAGAACGATATCTCTGCATAACTCGGCGATACATCGTGTCTAAAGAGCGCGAATTTATCTTCTTGCTGCATCTCTTCAGCCGTTATTTTACCCTGTGCTTGTTTCGTCTTTAATTCCGTGTACGGTTCATTCGAATAGTGATATAAAAGCATGATAATCTCCAAATAAAAAAAAGCCATCATGATATACGGCATACAGTGAGGGGATTCCCTCGCTAGTTGAATGTATTTTGCATTTGTAAGGAAGGATATATAGGGTTGGTCGTGACCAACCCTATATGCGGCTATGCTGGTTTAGTGCAAATGTTCAACAGATACAAATCGTGCTCGTATTTAAGATTCCCTGTACGACGCAAATCGCTTTGTCTGTTTCGACAAAGATTAATAACGTTATCGTTAAGTTCAGACAACGCTTTCTTAACAATCCCGGATTCCGAATCACCCATACCAAACGATTCTACCCATTGCAGCAGTCGCTGACATGTTTCAAAATGGGAATCACTGTAGAATATATAATCAAATTCGCTCAAGTTAGAACCAGCGCGCATGAAACAAAAGTTCATTAGTTTAAGATTGGCGCTAACTAATAGCTTTTCTGCTTCGACAGATGTTGGAACATAGCTGACCATTTTGATGGTACTCTTATCGTCAACGATATTGTTGAGACGGATCTCAAAGCAGTCAAAACTAGAATTTGTTACATTACTATCTATTTGCGATAGATACCAGGCGTTGATTTGTTTACTCAAAAACTCATCGTACTCTACGGACAAATAGTTGCCAACATCGATTCGAAAGTTAAATGGAATGGTTTGCAAGACATCTTTGTCAACAAAGTTAAAGTTGATATATCGAATGCGAAAACTGTTGTTTAAACCTTTACAAAAACCGAAGTCTGCGGATAAAAGATTTTCGTTGCAGATGCCGTCAGCTGCCAAAACAGCTTTTATATTTGTTAAGAGTTTCAACAAGTACCCAGAGCTAAATGGTTTTAGCGTCTCAATAAATTTCAAAACAACTTTGTCTAAAAAATCGGGATGTTGCTGTTGATAAGTGTTCACGATACATTTCCTCAGAAAATCGTGTGCGCTAGAATGCGCACACTGAATAAATTAATTAACCGCCATTGCCGTTTTGAGCAAATGACATAATTGCGAATTAGTCAGCCCACAACCTGCGGCCTGCGCATGACCGCCCCCGCCGTACGACTCCGCAATTCGTTTTGCCAAATCGCCCGACTCTTTAGTGCCACGTACAGACATCCCAAATTTTGGAGACATGCCCATTCCCGTAATAACCAAACCTGCACCAGATGGAACTAATTTGGCCAATTCGCCACCAACTTCAGACGTAATGTTATTTGGTGCAAATGCCGCTGCAACTTGCACTGCTTGACCATCTAGCGTTACTGAAACATCGAATCGTTTAGTGAGCACGTTTTCAACCATACGTCTTTTTGATCGCAATCGGTCTTCCCCAATACGGATAAATTTATCCCAGCCATTTAAAACAGTTTCATTGTGGATGCTCATTAGCGCATCTAAATTAGATTTGACTAATTCGTCATCGCCATATTCGATTTGGGTTCGGAAATACTCGTTGATTTCGGCGGAGTGAGGGAGTTTCCATTCCCACAAGTCGCGGTCTTGAATATACAACAGGATGGGCGGGATGTTGTATGTGTTGACATCTTTCCATTGCATTAAAAATTCATATGCCAAGACCGCACCGGATTTGGTTTTATCAAACCGCGTAAAGCAAGCTAAATCTTTTAACGATTCTTCAGCTGTCGCATGATGGTCGACCACCCAAACTTGATTTGCATTTGCAATAATGTCTAACATGACATCACGCGAATAGCTAAAGTCAAAAATGAAAACAATGCGATCCGTTACATCAGGGAATTGGGAACCATACGCAGCTAAATGGATATCGAAGTTTCCTTTACCCAAAATTAATTGAGCAGCTAATAGTGCGCCTAAGCCATCCATACAACCAGCATGGCTAATGACCAATGGTTTGTAAAGTAAGTTTGTCATGATAGTCCTCGTTGAGTCGCGTTGTTTAAAGTGTTGATGTGTTTGAAATAGCGTTTTGCAAAAACCCTAATCCGCAAAACTACATCTGCCCGAGTGGCATAGAACGTGAGATCGGACGTATTGTCCTGATCTCTTTCCATTTTTCGAAATGGAAATTTGTCACCGATGAGTTTAAAGAAGATATATTGTTCATCATCTATCGCTCTTAATAACTCTTCGATAAAAATAACTAAAGCACTGCTATCGTTATCCATTGGTGAAATATTGCCCGTTGCACGTTTACAAAGATCGTCAATCTCAAATTTCATAGCCGTGCCGTATTCACTTTGAAGAATATGGCCAGGATGGCAATATGACATCCCTATCTCTGCAAACATGGCATGATCTTCCTTCACCAGATGCGCTAATTCAGGGGAAGGAAATGCTAGTGAATCAGCTAAATCAAATGAAGCGTACACTGGTACGTAATTTGAAAAAGCCGTGTCAGTAGTGCGTGGTTCAGATACGACGCCATAAGGCGTGTCGTATTTTACATCGGATCTAAAGTCAATGGCGTCTAAAATATCTTTCTTTGATTTAGCCCGTTCGCTCAGTGCTAAAATATAGCTCTTTAACACATCCATTAATGGGCTGATAAATCGTTCAGACGACAATGCCATTATTTTGTTTTGTCTAACCTTATAAAGTTCATTTAAATGGCCAACCATGTTGTTGATAGTTTTCGTATCATCAGCACGTTGTTTGAACTCAACAATCGATACAATGTTATTGCCCATTATTTTTCTCCTCGTTTGATAACTACCATAATCGTTTCCTCTAATAAACAAAAATAAAAATATCCTGATAACGATTACTCGTCGTTATCAGGTATAGAAATGGTGGAGCACCCTACATCTTGCTCGCCATATTCAACTTCATCTTCCACACATCCTCCTACCAAACATCATCGTCCCAGCAAGCATCGTCGCCATCGTCGCCATCATGGCGGCTGTCATCAATAAACGCATCTACCATTTTCTTTTTACAATCTACGCAGAGATAGTAGATAGCGCCAGTAGATCCTTCTTCAGGATCTCTTGCAGGATTACACAGCGTTAGTTTGTGACAATGATCACAAACGTCTTTTCCAAAATCAGGATCCATTGTTTTAGACTCTTCGATGCTTTTCTGAATCTCAGAATAACACATTTCACAATAATCATGCATTTCGCAACCAAAGCTATCTGTCTCGCCCTGAATACGAATATTTGCTTTTTCAACACCACATTCATCGCAAATCATGTCGCTTGGACAAACATGTTTGTGACCGGGTAATGAACGAATAGGACCTGTAATACCTGCCATAATAACCTCGTTAAAAAATTCCAATAAATAGATGCAGTGGTTAGCTGCATCTAAATAATAAGTATCTATTCTGATTTGCATTCTTGACTATCAAAGAACTCTACTATGTTTGTCAATAAACCAGAAAATACTACTGGTGTGCTGGACGGCACGTCTTGGGGTTGTGTAACATCAATAATTGGTTTATCCTTTTTAATCGCGAAGATCAAAACGTTTCATGATAATTTCCTCTTAGTAAATAAAACGGCATATTGGCATGGGTTATCCATGCCAATATTATTAACGACGATTAGACGGGACAGCATCCCATGTAATAATGCGGGACATTTTGTACATGGAATCATCTGCTCTGTCAGATAAAACACGTGGTCTAAAATGCACACGTCCCCAGTTTTCAAAAAGTTGGTTTGCCATTGGTCCGCAAAAGACAATAGTGGCTTGAGGATAAAAGATTTCAACATCGTCTTTCTGATAAAGTTCTAATGTGAGAGCTTCTATTCTAAACGCTGTTCTTTCCATAGAAACACTTAACATTCGTTTTAGACGTTCAATGCCTTTTAACGAAGGAAATTCTGGGTGTCCAAACTCCCCAAATATTCCATGATGTTGAAGTCTATCTATAAGGCAAGAATCTGGTGCAAAAGAATCAATGACACTTTGTTTTTCATAATACGGCCGATTCAACGGATTACGACTTAAAAATATTCCGTCAAATTTGACATGTCGTTTAACATTGTTTTCCATAAACCCTCACATTGATGTTACTTTTCTAGCCATGTTTAACGTGGCATGCGCACGACCAATCATCTTATCATAAACATCTCTCCATCTATTAGAAACCAATGTATCCTTACTTTCGTAATAATAAAGATGTTGTACGCTTCGCAAAAACTTTATTTGATTTTCACAAAACTCTATAAAACCCGTACCAGGGCTTGTTGGTTTCATTACTTCATAATAAAGACCTTGATATATTTGCTGAAACCAATCGTCATCTGCAGAACTGGATAAATCAATCCGTCTAATATGCTCCAAACAAACTGGCAGATTTGCGAAAGAGTCCTGAAAATATGGCCACTGAGTATATCGAATTGCTTCGATAACTATTTCAAATAATTTGTTTGGTTTAGTAATTGAACCAAACGCCTCAACAATTTCCTCTTTATGGACAAAATTATTTCCATGTATCAAGTCCATGCAAAAATCATGGGCATATACAGGAACATATTGGTCGACAACACTATTGTCTATTAAAATGTGGTTGTATTCATTTTTAGACATTTTCGTGGTAAACGGACCAATTGCACGCAAAATGTTTTGAAAGTCGTCAGTGTAACCAAGCGAATGAGAATCGTCATGATACATAATGCCAAGTAACAAACCTTTCTTTTCTAACTGAACCATACTGCTAGAAAAAGAATTAATTGCTCGAATGGCTGCGCCAAGTGAATGTGCAAACCCATGATAATGCGATAAATGACCATGTTTATTATATTGTTTAAGTTCGCTCTCTGTGGAAAAATACCAATCAGTCATTTTAGAATACCAATGACCGTATATGGCATCACCCATTGCGTTACCAAACAATACATGTAGCTTTTTCCGCAACTGCAATGATTGTTTACTCAAATGATGTTCGTGGTTGCCGTTATGAACAGACAACAGACCACTTGATATTAAAGCATCGTGAGTTAAGTCTAAAATATTTTTCATGTTACATTCCCATCAAAAATAAAAAGAGATACCAAATAAATATTCAAAAATAAATTACCCATGATAAATTCCTATAAACGTCATAAAAGGAAGGTAGGTTGTATAACACAACCTACCCGTAAAACTTATTTATAAACCATTATTGGCACATTGCCAGCACCAAGTGCAGCACCAACAATTGCTAGCTCATTTTGTCGAAATACCTTTTCTACAAACGGCATCAAATCATTGCCAACGTTAACAAAATAGCCATCAGCATCGTTTGACATGGCAACCAACACTAATGCCTCAGCGGCCGCTTGACGTTGCTTTTTAGTAGCTGTTGAGTTATCTGCTTTTAATGCTGATTGCACTCGATTAGCATCACCGCCTTTTGCAATGACTACCCAATTAATCAAACACGCCTGTTCTTCGTCTTTTAAGAACATGGTGGTTGGCGGTACATTATTGCCAATAACTAAAATTTTCTTTGCATCCGCTGTTTGAACTTGCATCAATTTGCCCTCATTGGTTATATCTGGTATATTGTAAATATCAAAATTATGCTGCTTTGAAGTTTGCTTTAGCCACTTCAGCATTGCAGCGGCTAAAGTTTGTATGTCTGGACATGGAAATCCATACATATTTTTAATACGACTTGCCTTTGTGGCAGAGCCGTATATACCGTTACTCAAAATGGCGTAACTAAAATTACTCAATGCCATTTTCTTATTACTATTTGGTTTCTTAAAATGTCCTTCTATACACGGGTAGTAATTTCCCGCACTGTGTTTGCGCCAGCGAAAATAAATACCACTAAATCCAGGTGAGCTTCTTGGTCTATTACCAGGCGCTTTCCCACCGCGAACAATTTTCGATTGAACAGGATGTTCTTTCATACGTTGTTCTAATTTAGCAGTAACTATTTCTAGCGCAGTATCTTTTCCGTAAGCTTTTATACTTGCATAAGCCGACCAGCCAAAGTAGCGTGCTTGAAATCCGTGTTCGCCAGTAGCGGCATTTTTGATTTCTTGAATAGGCATGATTAATTTCCTTCGTTGTAAATACGACCTAACATTAGCTCTAAATAATCGTTTGTTGCAGGTACAGAAAAAGTCTTTACCTTAAATGCAAATGGATCTTTATGTTTGATTGAACCATCTTTATTTAAAATAATTTTACCTGGACGTATTTGAATGTAATTATAAGAACCGTATTTGAGCACAATAGCGTCTAACGACATATTGGGATCAAATATTTCTCGTTCCAGCAATTCATTCTTATAACAGACCTTCAAAAGTTCTACGTCTGGATATGTTCGAATGCTTAAACAATATTTAGGTTCTAACTCATCCAATACATCGCGATGAGATTTTAACATTTCATTGGCTAACGGCCACACCTCACCTTTATTTTTATCTACAGCTCTACCCAATTTCATTTCTTGAACCATCGACCAACACCGAACAGATTTGTCTCTGTTTTCAGCAATAGTCGATTTTGCAAGCACTATATCCTTGTAGTAAGGATATAGGTTTTGTGTTTTTTTGTCCCGATACATAACAAGCCACACTGGATTGCCTATTGTGGATTTAAATGGAACAAGATCTGAAAACACGCGCTGCAGGTCTAAGAAAGACTTGGCATCAGTCTTAGACTTGTGTCTGTTGTAGCGAATAATAGTCATAGTAAATTTCCTCTGAAATGACTGTTTGCGAATAAAGGATAACAATCCCCATTCATTTAAATAATGTACATCCGAAACTTATTGCGATGTTATGTTCGCCCTTTTGTTTTTTCTTTCTTGCGAAGTTCGTTTCTGTATTGGTTAAACGCTAACATCGTATCTTCATCGATACATTTGGCACGATAAATCATTTTTGTTAAAATGGATAAACTGCGTCGGCTGCTGTGTGACAATTGATGACAAACGTTGTTGTGAGAGTCCCAACGCTTTCCTTGCTCTGCATCCCAATCTGTATCGTAGTTTAAATACAGAAATAATAAATGGGGCGTTGTAGTTACTAACTTTAATAACTGTAAAGCATGTACGTCATGTCGCTGACGATAGGTTGATTTTAACCACACTTGTTTTTGCGCCTCCGTCAAACCAAAACGAGAAATAAATTTTTCTTGTCCACGTAGCCAAATCGCATTAGCCCATTGCGAATTAGGAAAAATAATAATTTTACCTACGGCGTTTTCGCCGCTTGTACCAATATATTTAATGCGCCATCCGCCCTTATCCGGAATGCTATCTAATTCCTGCTTCCAATCCACTTTGGGGAAAAGAACTGTATTCCCTAATTCACCTTTAGCATCAAGTTCTTCAGGTGTTAATTTGGAAATAATATTGGCGACATTTAATTCACCAGAATCTTTAAGTTCTTTTAATTGTTCGTAAACAGATTTCATTTTTTGTACCCGTTATAAAAGGTTAGTGTATGATCATATAGACCATTTGGTTATTGGTTTGAATAGGAGAAATTTATGTCCAGTTTACTAGGTCACTGCATACGCCGTGCTCTTTCCACCGAAGGATTCGACGATGGTAAACCACATCGTGAATACGAATATACGTTCTATGTAAAGTTATCTGACATGTCGCAGTTGGATAAAGCTGATCATGTCGAGGAACATGAACAGTGGAAAATACCCATTGATACAGAAGCAAATGCTCGAGTTCGCATTCGTTTGACAGACAATCGCCGTGCCACCATTACTACAAAAGAGTTTGACGATAACGAACGCGATGCAAAAGAAATCACTGAACCCATTGGTCACGATATGTTTGCCGCACTTCGTCGAATGGGTAAAGACGGTTACAAAAAAACAAGATATTGTTTCAAAATCCCAAATACTGATCGCATATGGGAAGTCGATGTGTTTATATCTAAAACTGGCACTCCTCATCCGTGGGCAAAGGTTGATTATGAAATAGACCCGGAAAACCCACACAGTATTCCTGAGTTTCCATTAGATATAGATGACTCTTTTCTAGATAATAGCCCTAAACAATCCTTAGAACAAAAACGTTTTGTTCGAAAGCTTTGGCGAGAAGAATGGTTACGTTTAGATGACGGTTTTTCGCCTACGCCAAAATCAACGATTTAACAAACATATACGCTACCCAATTGGGTAGCGTATATGGCGTTGTTAGTCAACAGAGCGTTGTTCGAATACAACAGTTTGACCGTTGTAACTTAATTGTTTAATGGCGCTGTTAAACTCATCGCACACAGCAGTAATCAGGTCTATGAGCTTTACCTTACCGTATTTGTCGGAATTTTTTGCAGGTAGCACCGCTAAAATTTTAGCCAATGTTTCATCTTTAATTTGTTTAAAGCCATTACCAGCTAAAAGCGTAATCATAAATTGAAACAAGTGCTGCCAATCATGTTTGCTGACATTTAAATTTTCGCCTGTAAACGCAGCCAGCGGATGAACTTCGTATACCGCACAGAGCCCGTTACTGACAACTTTTAAATCAATATACCCTTCTTCATCTGCATCGACGGAAAAGCCGGAAATCAAACGTAGTTCGGAATACAGTCGAACATTTGTCATTAAGTATCCAAATAAAACATTTAAAAACTTTGACATTGGGTTAAAGGGCATGCCTTCCCACATCATCAACAACTGCTCTTCACCTACCTTTGTTTCAAAAACAGAGGAACTTAACATGTTAGCATAATAGTCGCTATCGCGCTCAGCGGGTGTTCTATCTTTGGTCGCATTAACCGCCATGGCATAGCGATTAAATTTTGAATTAGATATCGTTTCACGCATTGACTGTACCAATTTTTCCATAATGGTAATGCGGAAACGTTCGTCTAAAATCCCTGATAGTAAACCAGTAGTCATGTCAAGTACATGTTTAACGGCGGCATTTTCGTCCATATAAGAACAAGCGCGAGAAATGGCTGTGCAACGATTAGTCCAATCAGTATGGTCAAAAATAGCACTAAAACTATCGGACGAATATAAACTGCCAATTTGTTGACTGACATGAGATAAGACACTACCGCCTTCCCCATCTTCAACCAAACGACTACTAATTACACCTGTTGTAAAACGCCACACAGCCGCATTAGATAGATTGTCACTAACGACCATGTTCAAAATATCATCTATACCCAACGCATCGTGATCATCAAGAATCATGGCGTTTAATTGTTTCTTAACAAAACTCAGTGTTTCAGCCGATAAATCATCAGGACGTTTTTGATGAATTTGTTCGTACACTTTAGACAAATAATGAAAACGGGTAAACATTGGCATGTTGATTGCAGCGCGTTCGATAGGAATGTTTTTAGCAGCGGCCATTTCATTGATCATTTCGCTAAGCTCATTTGTGATTGCTTGACGCTCTGATTCAGTTGAAAAAATGTCTTCTGTTTTTACGCCGTACATATCGCTTATTTTGGCCGTATAGTTATCGATATCAATAATACCGCGATATGCGTTGTGATCTTTTTTTGCTGCGAAATCAATGGCATAAGCTGTTGGGATAACTTCACTGGAATAGATAGTATCAGCAATACAGTTTAGCACATTAGTTGCAAAAGCACTTAGTTGAGGGTCAGAACCTGTTACTGTTTCTAAGATAAAGATAGCTGGATGTAATCTAGCTGAAGAATTAGACATAAAAATCTCCTAGAGGGAAAGATTGGTCGGATGACCAAGGTTATAATAAGCACTTTAAATCTTTTAGGATTTAATAATTTTAACGTGTTTGTTATACAACGACGGCACGTTAATGATGTTTGTGCTATCTAACATCATTGTTTCATTTGGATGAAAAGCACCAGATTGCTGGAAATAGTGCGATATTAAAAACAATTGGGATGTCTTTCGCATTTCTACATAATCCTTGATAAACAATATAATGTTATTTCGATGGGTTTCATCCAGACTAACTGCTGGTTCATCTAAATAGAAAGGGAAGCTTTCTAATTCTAAATGAAAGATAACTAACAGTCGAAATGCAAAGTCAACGATATCGACTTGTGATTCCGATGCCTGTGACACATCGTCGGAATCATTGTCATCCATACCAACTTTGAATTTAAACATGTAATCAAGTTCATTATCTTCTCCAACGCCACATGGCAGTATCGTGTAATCGTAAGACCAAATGCTTCTAATAATAGAAGTCATTTGTTCAGCAAACACTTCAATGTAGCCCCGCAAACAATCCGCAATCAATCCATCTGTTGGGGATAATTCATTTATCATTAGTTGATAGGCTTCGGAATCTAATGTAACATCTCTTAACTGTTTCTCCATTTCTCTGACAACAGAGTCTACTCTAGACGCTTTATTCAAAATGTTCTCAACATGACCTAAAGCACTATGTCTCTCACCCATGAAGTCATTGATCATTTCCTGCTCGACTGCTTGAACATAAAGCTCATATTCCTTTTCAGACTCTATGGCAAGCACATTTAACTCCTCTTTCATTTCATCAAACCGACTAATGGTTTCACTGTATTGGCGAAGAAGTACAATGTCCAACTTCAACGATTCTATTTGTGATATAACCACCGTGATGTTAGCTTCCAGTTCAGCGCATTTTTTCCGATAGCTGTCCCGGGTTTTATCGTTATCCGAATCAAAAAGAGCCAATGCCTCCCTAGCTTTGTCTATCTCTTTTAGACAGTCGTGATACAAAGTTGATGCGTAGAGATCATTGTCTGTTTTCTGAATAACAGTCATAATGGCCATTGCTGCTACACTGCCATGCCATGCTTCATGTATCCTCGATTGAAATAACTCTAACAATGGATCAGATTTTAATAGCTGCATTAACTTCCGATAACATTGATAGTGATCGTTTTTTATGTTGTACATGTCGGTGAAAGAAATAAGTTTGACTTCGTTATCTCTAATGGAACTCATTACCTTTGACAAAGACGCTTTTATGTTATCTAACTGTCCATCAGGATCCCCAGATTTCCAACTGTATTTACACGATGGACAATACGTAGTTTCAGACTTTTCAATGTGCTCAATTTGATGCTCTAAACGTCTAGATTCTACTTCACTGTTTGAAAGTTGTAATTTTGTTTTTAGTAGCACGTCGGATATTTCATCTAATGTAAACGTGATATCATCTGGTATCCTAGGCATTTCAGCCAATATGTCTAACATCATCGGTTTGGCAAACAAAAATGCTTGTCGTTTTTCATGGGCGTTTGCTATGATATCGGATTGCTGCAAATTCAATTCCTTAATTGCGCTTTGATAATTCAAAATAGCTTTTTGAATATCTGAACGAGTTTCTACATTTAACTCTTCTAATTGAGCTACATTTGTAGAAATTTCATCGTGTTCATTATACAAGAGATCTAACTTTTGTTTTAAAACGTTTAATTGTTCTTCACGTTTCCCTAACAAACGTTCTGCAGACTCGTTTGAAAGTTCTTCAGTAGGAACATTTACATCAGACGATATTAGACGATTAGCAATTTCCTGTATGCGTTGACCCATTGCTCTTAACTTAGAATCAATTGATTCTTTAGAAGGAAGGGTGTTGTTTTTCCACCCTAACAAGATATTAAGTTCTGATTTCAAATCAGCACTTTGCTTTTCATATTCCTTTAAATGCTCTGGCGTTGGCATTTTATCTAACTCATCACTGATACGTTTATTAAGGTGTTTAATAACGCCTTGTGTATCACGGTATTTAGTCTTTAATAATTGGTGTACATGAAGTGCGTAGTCGTAGTTGTTGCCGCTTAAACGCATCAACCAATCGCGTCTGGCCAGCGCATTTAATTGAGTGAATCGTGTAGTGCCCAAAAGAACAGATTGGATTTGATTGTCAATCCCAAAATGACGAGTTACTAACTCTGTTTGTACTTTTGCATTTCCCGCGTTATTCAACACTTGATTGTCTTTTACAAACGTATATTTGGAACCATTTTCAAAACTAGAGGTTAATACGTATTTAGATCCTTTATGCACGCATTCAAATATTTTGTACCCGCCTTTATGAAAACGTTTACTATGTGTTGGGAAAGGGGTTAATTCTTTTAAGAATGAAGACTTGCCGCTACCATTGGTTCCCAAAATTATTTGATATATTTCATTGGGTGTAAAATCCAAGTGTTTAATTCCCGGTAAGGAAAAACGTTTAAATAAATGCATTACGACACGGGTAATAATCATGGTGCGTACCATCCAAAAGTTATCATCATACATGATGGATTTCTATAATTTTTAGCTGGAGAATATAATGTCCCCAATAGAATCTTTATTTCACATTCATTCGTTTGGTTATGCGGCTGAAAACAAAGACATCGAAAGTTTTGATTTAGAAGTATGGCCTGTAGAGACCCTTAGTTATATTGACGGCGAGCTGACTTCTTTTAAAGACGTGCTAAAGAGCGAAGGTGAGGATGCTTTTGGTAACAAATATGCTGTCGAGGTAAAAAGTAGCAATACGATAAAAGCCACGTGGATACCATTTGGTAGTAATAGGCGTACACCGCCTGATGTCAGACGAGGTGAAAGATTATTGATTTGGCGCTATGGCGATGTAGATCGCTACTACTGGTCTACATGCGGGTTAGATGATGTATTGCGTCGATTAGAAACAGTGGTGTATGCGTGGAGTAATACAAGAGATGAATCCGTAAAAATACTGGACGAAACAAACACGTATTATTTCCAAATATCTACGCATTTAAAATTGGTAACTTTTTCTACATCGAAGTCAGATGGGGAACCGTATGCATACACAATCCAAATCAACACAAAGAAAGGGTATCTCATTATTACTGACGACATTGGTAATCGCATTGAGATGGATTCTGGTGAGAAGATAATAGAAGTAGAAAATGCGGATGGCACCAAATATGTGTTAGACAAACACACAATTACTTCTTATGCTAAAGAGAGTTCAACACATGTGACCGATGGCGCCTATATCGTCAAATGTAAAACTTACGACATGAAAGCGGATGATTCCGCGACATCTACATCTCCAAATATAAACATGAACGCTACTGAAAAGTACAGCGTAGTATCTCCAATGATAAGCGAAAACGGTGCGTGACATGCCAACCATTTGTACAAACAAACCATTGCCGACATTTAACGATATATACAGCCTAGTGTATCCAACAATTGGTTTTCCGCCGGGCACTATTCAATATCCAGATATCCCGGACATCCCTCCAATACCGGGGGTTCCAAACATACCTCCGTTTATAGTGCCGACCCTTCCAACGCCAATTTATGATAAGTTCAGCAACATTAACATGGAGATAATGCAATTTGTTCAAGGGCTTCAAGATTTTCAGTTACAGCTAACTCTATCATTAATGATAAAACCTCTAGCCAATTTTTTAGGTGGCGCAATAGAAGGGTTTCTGCCAACAATACCTAACACCAGCATTAATCTCGTGGATTTATTATCTGGTAACATAGAGAAAATAAAAAGGGAGATATCGGAAGCTTTAGCGAATTTTGGAGCTTTGGCGTTCCCGATGCTACCGTCCCCTCTATTCCACAGTTTTAACATTCCTAATATAGAAGCCATTTCTTCCATGAAACTAATATTAAAAGGGTATTATAAAGATGTAATGATGATAATACCTAATTTAATAGATAGTGTTGTCGGAATTCTGCAGTTACCGGGATTGCCAGCTATTCCCGCAATTCCAACTCTTCCAGATGTAAAAAATATGTTGCTACAAAAAGCCATGTCTTTGCCAACCATACCCGGTATTCCAAATTTACCTGCATTGCCGGATGTCCCAGATATGAAAGACATCCCTCTGTTAATGAAATTAAAAGGAATAGAAATACCCGATTTATTCAGTATGCTTTCATTCCCCGGATTTCCGACGTTATCACTACCAAAACCATTGATACCAACGCTTAGCAATTTCGAACTAGAACTTAACGAATCTCTATCGATTCTTTTTGCGGATTTCCTAACAATCCCTTTAAAGAAAATAATGGATTTTCTAGAGGGCACGCTAGGGTTGCTAGGTTTTAACTTCCCAACAATTTGTATCACTATATAACAGCATATCTCCCACACCCAAAAGGTGTGGGAGATATGTCATTCTTTTCTATAACCATGAATAGCTTCTAAATAGCAAGGAATGTTTTTATCCCCCTTTCTAATAACCGTGTTGTTGACGACTAATTCATTTAACCATGCGGTAGAATTCATTAGATATTCATAGTCAGAAGTAAACTCTACCTCTAAAATGGTTTCCTCTTCGACGGCGCGTTCCCAATAAGTTAGTAAACGACCATAAATGTTTCGCAGCGGAAAAAGCACAGGTGTTGGTGCAGTATATACACCACATGACCCACTATCTTGAACCATGATTTTTTTGGTATGTAACACTGGGATATCTACGACAATAATAAAAGATTGTGGTAATTTTAGATAGTTCCGTATAACTCGGTTACTGTATAGCTCTGGAACAGAAACCGCATCGGTTCGTATAATAGAACGCGTTAAACCAAGGCTACTTAAATCTATCCAATTTTCTGATTCAAAAATACGCTGAGGCATGTTTATCTCATTGATATTTATCTTAACAATTCCTTTCTCTTTGTTAATCACGTCATAAACGATATCTTCCACATGCATATATCCGCCTAAACACACGATGACGCTTTTCCCACGCATGTCTACGCCAGTGTTTATATAGACGCCATATTGTTTCGAATAAGGAGTCGTGGGCGATTCCGGATTGCCGTCTAAAATCATTTCATCTGTAATTGGTATTTGCGTTAGTCCGCCAATGTCCGCAAAAGATGTAATGCCCACCGAAGGAACAGGCGCTTTTAATGCCGATCTTGCGCCGTCTATAACTTGGGCTTCTATGCCTCTACCTACGCTTCTATGATAAAAACCGTTTATGGATACCAAACAAGTTTGTTTAAACAACTCCATATTAGCATTTTCTTTAAATAGTGCTAAATCTGGTTTTTCTGCTAAACTTAAAAACGATTCTTGTGCATCGATGTAAAATTCGTAATCTGGTGCAGTTGGTATTACATCATTTTTACATGCACGCATTCGATAATCGGCTTGCACGGCATCGGAGTAGAAAATGTTTGTTTGTGTATAAACGGGTTCATCAGCCGTAGTTGGTAGTGTCGGAATACCTGGCGTGTTTAGCCATGTGGAAAACGCTACGTTAGTAAATGGAAAACGACTTTGTTTAAAAAGTTCAAAATCAACATAGTGTCTGTCTATTCCGTTTGTGCTTAATGTAATGTGTCCATCAATGTATTCTTTTAACAATGTAGAAAGAAGAACACCCGCAATGTTTACATCTTCCCATTTTTGATTCTTACCACGTTTTCTTAATTGAGAACTAATATATTGATACATTGTTAATCTCCAATCATTGCGGCCGAATCTTATGAATCGACCTATTTTAGTCTATATAAAAAGGAGGCCATCATGCCTTTACCACCATACCAATATCCATTTGATGCGACTGGCGTCGCCCTTAGTAACAAACTAATCAATGAACAACATATCGTTGTTCCACCACCTGTACAATCAAAAGATGCAAACTTTATTGTTCCAAACGCCGCACCTTTCTTTAAAACAGGATTGGTGGTTAGAACAGGTCCAAATGTCAACGATACGTTGTTAGTGGAGGGTGTTGATTATATCTTAACGCATCCTTTTATTGAAGCAACGTTCCATTTAAACAAATTGATCTTTGGCTCTATTTTATTTTTGGATAGGCAATTTACCAGTAATATCTATATTACTTATAACACACTTGGTGGAGCCTTTACACTAGATGATTATTCTATTGTTAGACTACTAACTAATTCGTTATACCACATCTATACGGTTACTTGGACCCAAATCGCTGGACTGCCGCAGGCGTTCCCCCCAATAGAGCACGACCACACCCAAGCTCCGGATATGGTTGGATTAGCAGATGTAGTTCAACAGCTATCCTATTTAGTTGCTGCGATAAATGCAAGTTCAGGGTCTTTAGCTGCATTAAATACCTCTTTCTTACAACATCTTAGTTCAGCACACCCGCACAGCAAATCCCAAATTGGCTTAGAACTTACCCCAAACTTTCCACCAGCAACGCCGTTAGATTTACAATCACTTAACAACTCATCTATAATGACGCCGTACATGACGTTAAAAATGATAATAATGTATCTTGCGGGAGATGGCATTCATCCGAATTGGGATTTTGGCAGTGATAAAGCAGACAAAATAATAAATATAACAGGTAACGGTCTGGCATCCGGCGGCGGATCTTTGGAAGAAAATAGAATAATAAATGTTCCAAAAGCAACCGTTGCAGATGTGATTGCTGGTACTAGCGATAGTGTGGCGTTGACTGTTGCATCCGCTATTCATTTATTGTCATGGTGGAAAAACGTTTCTTTCGAACCCATGGATAATGCTCAGACAATCATTACTGACATCAACAATGTCTTTCGTCCTGGCACTTATTACTTAGATATCGATTGGCTGAGCGCGCCTGTCAATAATGGGAAAGTCCCTGTCCATGCTAAACGTGGCGGCGGATGTATGTTAGATGTAAAAGAAATAACAACAACATCGCCTAGCACTGCACAACGTGTTGTGCAAACTTTGACAGCTTATAACGACCAAACTACCTCGTTCTCTGGTCAAACCTATATGCGGTATGGTAAACCTTCAGACGGTACGTGGACAGCATGGGTTGCCAATCATGACCATACCCATGTGTTGATGCGTGGACATGTAGTTGTAGATAATAGCGTTTACACTTTGGATACATTCAATGATAATTTACTAAGCATTTTGAAAGAAGGTAATGGATATATCGGCAACTATAGACAAACTTTACCGCAAGATAATGCTTATACTATTTTGTTTGAACAACGTATGGAGTCATTAGATTATGTCATTAATGCAACAATAGCTGGCGGGAATAACTTCAATGCCGTTTACAATTTTGTGATTCTTAACAAAACATTGTTAGGTTTTACATTTATTGTGCTGGGACTGACAAACGTCGCTTCTGTATCTAACACATTTAATGAAACCCAATTTACATTAGATATTATCGTAACAGGTACGTCCACTTTGGCTAAAATGAACTAAGGAGATTCTTCATGCCTATTATTAACTATCCATTAGATTTAACAGGTATCGCGTTAACGAATCACGTTGTTGGCGAAGTGCATTTAATTGCATCGTCTGTCGACAGATTTATTGTTCCAATTGGAGGACCGTTCTACACCTCGACAATGGTTGTCAGAAACAATGTAACAAATGCTATTCTACAACCGGGTACTCAATATAAAATATTGAATCATGTAGAAGACGCCTGTCAAGAAAGCGGTAAAAACGTCTGCGGCATTGTTTACGTATCAGATCAGCTTATACCTTCGGTTACATTAGAATATCAAGTTGTAGGTGGACAATACCAAAATATGGCCGCATTGATAGCTGAAATGTTACAAACTAATCCGCTAGATCCAAACAAACCAATTGACATTGGATGGGGCGATATAATTGGTATACCGAACAGGTTTCCGCCAACCGCCCACATTCATCCCGCGAACCAGTTCTTAGGATATACAGACTTAGTTTTAGCATTGGAAAACTTACGTGTAGCTGTCGCTAACGGCGATAATTACGCCATTGCTGCAATTTACAGTTACATCGATAATGTAATTTCTTCAAACAGCCAATACGTAACAATAGAGCAGTTAAACACCCTTCTAGTTACAACGGAACCATTTGTTAAGGTATATCCGACATACGAGTCGTTAAAACAAGTCGATGACATGGTCCCTAATTTATCTGTTGCCTACATGTGTCTAGGAAGACTGACATCCACGGATCGACGCGGGATGTTATTCCGATGGGATTGGGCGTCTATGCTCGAACCTGATGAAAAATACGTTCTTAAGCCGAACCATATTTTGATTAGCGATCCGGGGCGGTTTGTTGCATTTGAAAACTCGGAGCGTGTATTGTGTCAACACGCCATGGATGTTCCAGTTGACAAATATGGCAGTCTCGATCCTACGCGTAATTTAGACACAGTATCGGAACCCGGTAAATATTGGGTGACAACACAGCCCAATAGGCCGTTTGATAATGGCGTGTTAGAGGTAGAATTGATTCCGAACTTATTGGACGCGATTCCTGTAAATGTCATAAAACAAACTATGACTTCTAACAAAAAAGTCTGTATGCGCCTAATTGGTGGTGCGTCCACGTATTCTGGTTGGATATGGTTGCAGAACGACGATACGATGTCTACATTAACCGTAACCAAAGATAGCGATTTTAATACGATTACATTACACGGGAAATATCGCGTCATAAAGCCAAATGGCGCATTAATCCCAAATGGAAATCAGGTCATACATGAAATATCGGAAGGCTATTTAAATGTAGACTCTATAAAGGACAACACCGTAGTGGTCCAAACAATATACGATATCGCCAGACACAATGAAGGTAGTAATAGCAATGGCGTTGGAAATGGGGGTCTCGATAACCCATTCTATTACGTAGATGGCGTAGATTTGTTTATAGAAATGTCGAATACATACAGACGAATGGGGTATTTGGAGAACGGTGAATGGTCTTGGTCGAAATGGAAAAAACAAGTAAGCGATAATGTTGTTAAACAGCATGCGCTTAGCGACGCTATTTCCAACATACTTGTTGGAAATAGCAATACGACCTTAACCATAGATGCAAATAAGGTACTTATACCCGGCAAGTATAAGCTTACCCCTTATACAAAAAACGCACCGTTTATAGATGGATATATTGATGTCATTGTAATAGAATCATCCGAACTACCCCATTTAGTTGAAAATACTTCGGCTATACTTGACACCATTGTTCGCAAACCTAAATATGTTATCCAATTAGCCTACAGTGAAACCTCATCTGCTTTTAGAACCTATAAAGAAAATATCGGCTGGTCGAAATGGAATATGACATATGTGGGACTCATAGGTCAATATGGTCATTCTAACAGCAGTTATAACGGTCATAACTTCAATGACATGAACGATTTCATTGTTGCTGGGGATTACTCGTACGACGATGAAACAGATAATGCACCGTCTATGTTCGGCGGAATAGTCAATGTAAAAGTTAATGCTTTAAATAGAAGCTTAAACGATACATTCGGTTACGCTGGCAATGTAGGTAGGATATATCAATCTGTTCACACTAACGATAATGTAGCGTTTTTAAGAAACGGCATTGGCAAAGCTTGGTCTAAATGGAGAGCTTGTTCGGATGGATCATTAGTAGGCGATGCCATATTTGATGGCAATGTTGTAATGGATGTTATGGTTGCCTATTCTAGAACTGATGAAACCAATGTCGTTAGGACAATAAATGTTCCTGCTGGTGCAACAACCATAACGATTATGTTGAATGCGCCTGGAGGCGCGGGCGGTGGGCGTTCAGATGATGTAGATGTAGAAATAATTGGCGCGGGCGGTGGCGCAGGTGGATATGGAAAAATCACGATATCTGCAGCGGATTTGTCCGAATCTCATTTACAGGTAATAATTCCGCCAACGAATAAGAAAAACTTGTCAGAAGATAGGTTTCCTGTGGAAAATCCTAATGTCTTAATAGATTTGATATCGGACAACCTCACAGCTTCTGGGAAAACATTATGCAATATTACAGCCATAGCTGGTGAAACTGGCGGGTATACTTCTACTTATAATGGATTAGGGGTTCATGGTGAAAACGGCGATGTTGACGTATTTATGAATCCAGAAAATTATGCTGAAGTAACCGCTGACATATCTGCTAGAATGTTAACGGCTGTTAAAGATGATAATGGTGTTATATATACCACAGGGAGCGATGCTGGGTATAACGCGCTAAGTGTAAACGCTACATCCAACAATGGGTTTGTTAACCGATCTGCGTTGTATGGTGATATGGAGTTTATATATCACGGCTACGGCGGCAAAGGCGGTGTCAAACACATTAAATCATCTGAATCTATTGGGACCGTGCCGCCGACAGATGGGGGTTTAGGGATCGTTGTAATAGTCTTTAACTAACAAAATGTGTGCCTTACTGTCACGCATCAAATGAACTGGAGAAATAAATGGCTAGCTTGATTTATCCGAACAACAGGATTAGAATGAGAAATTCTTTAACGTTGCAAAAACGTATTATTGGGACAAATAATGCGATTCGATATATGAAAGAATATAGTACCGACGAATTGGATAATGTTGGTACTTTTAAAACTATTCGTGGAACCTCAAAACACACCTCACTAGGGATAGCATTAAATGCGCCTGGTGGAAAAAATACTATAGTAGCCACCACCGCCCACATAGACGTCGACGATATCAGCGACATTGCCGGTGCAGGTGGATATGGAAAAATAGTTATAATAAACCCATCAGGTATGGGTGACGTTATAACTCATTTGTTATTCGATTCTACATCAATGACTGCAAAAATATATAAAGGAACGACAGAGCTAATTGTAGTGAATGTGTCAAAGGGTCAAGATAGTAACTCCAACAACTTCGCCGCCAATGTTGGAGCCAATGGGGTGTGTACGATTACTTACACTACCCCATTGGCAGATATACTTTCAATGGGATTTGATGTAGATATAAAACATGCAACATATTCCCCCGGAGTTGTAGATAGATCAGCATTTCATGGTGATGAAGTATCGTACAGACATGGTCAAGGTTCCAACAATACAAAATTGTCAAATGACGACTATGTTACCGATAACGTTTATAGAGAAAATCAAAAACGTGCTTCATTAGGTGCTATTTATGTAGAATACAGTATTTGAGTTAGGGGGTTAAAAAAATGAAGTCAAAGCGTGTATATAAGTACGAATTCAAAGACGGTGGGGACCTGCCCGCAACTGGTGCTAGGCACATAAGTATTGCCAAGGCTAATAACAATGTTTCCTGTATAGTAATAGCCGCAAATGCCTTTGGGTATCTAACCCAAAACGATATTGGCGGTACTGCTGGCTCGTATGCCGAGGTTATAGTGACAGGGGATGATTTAAGTGATGTAGCTGTATCGGCATCCGTATCGAAAAATGACCATTTAGTAGGCGCTGGCAACGCATGGATTGCTAAAGGGTTTTTGAGTATATCCCTCAGTATAAACAATAATGTTTTTGGCAGAATTTATTTAGAAGGGGGATATCTGAATAGCCCTGATGACATTCGACGGTGCGATGTCGATATCGTCCGTAGCGATAATTTTGTTATAAACGATATGGCTAAGAGAAATATCCGTATAACACCTGTGTTCGCCAATTATCCTATTCCCGGAGTTGTAGATAGATCAGCATTTCATGGTGATGAAGTATCGTACAGACACGGGCAGGCGGCGGTATCCGGAACAGATTTCGACAGTCATGTTCAAAATAAAAACGTTTATCCATCCAACAACGCCGCCATCCTCGTAGAATTCCATTATAAATAATTCATAGGAGATAAATGATGTCCAGTATATACGGCACGTTAGAGACGATCGATCCTGAAATACCGATCGAGAATGATAATGAAAATGTGGACAATGACGGCAATTTCAATTACGTTTTTGACACAATGGCTCATGGTGGTAGAGCATTTATTGATATTGCAATGGTTCCGCCATTAGTAAAGAAGATTAAAATATCAATAAATGCACCTGGTGGTGCAGGGGGAGTGCTATCTGTTGGAACGACCCACGGATCTGCGCCAGGCGGTGGCGCAGGTGGATATGGGGAATTTACCATTACGTTAAACGATATGTCTAACATTTTTTTCGACGTTTACATTCCAAAAGACAGCAGCGGAATAGAAGGTGATGGTGGATCTACACAATACAGTCAAGCAAATGTGATTGTAGATGTCAAGTTAATAACTGTAGAAAATCCGGTTCCTATTATAATTTGTCGACTATATGCAACACCTGGTGAAACCCCACAATCAATGTCTTATGGTTTAAATGGATATTCTGGATATGAAATGATGCCCGATTGGACAGCGGCGGATAAAGTGATTGCTACAAATGTTGAACTAACTAAGAGAGAGTTTGTAATAACAAAAAGCAATGCTGATTATACGGACGCCGATGACGGGGAACCTGCGGACCTTGCCAATACCACCGACAATAATGGATTTGAGATATATCGCAAAAATTATCAAGCCAAATGCGGCGGTACCGTTAACCGATCTGCGTTATATGGTGATATGGAAACCTATGTGCATGGATGTGGTGGCAACGGCCAAAACGCAGTCAGTGACGCACCATTAATGGCGTCGAGTATGACATTAGGCGGTGTTGGTGTTGTAACATTTCTGTTTATTTATTAATTATTTATACCGCCCATATACGCTACCCTCACGGGTAGCGTATATGCTGTCATTTGGTTATGTGGTCAAAAATGTACTTTGCAGCGTCTACCATTGCACCACTGACATCATCTCCATTTGTGGTTACCAGAAAGATATATCGCATGATTTCCACTCCGCAGATTATAAGTGTTAAAAAAAGAAAATAAAAAATATAATCTTCGTAATGTTTATACACAATGGATCTTTGATCGCTGATTACTAGACGTATTTTAGCAACGCCATCTACAAATTCAGATATTTCAATTGGCGCTAATATGGCCATTCGAGTAAAGAGCTCTCTATTATCTTCAGATATATCGCCTAATCGTTTTAACATATCTTTGCCAGTCATCCCTTCATTAAAAATAGGCTCTGTCACAGTTACCGAATTTAAACGGTTTACAATAGTCGACCCATGAGGAACAGAACCTATTTGCACGCCCTCCCCTAATAATTCACATACAGCCAATACGTTCATTTTACACCTTCTATAATTGGGAATATGTAAGAACAACCTACCGCAATAGCATCAATTGCATGTTCGTCTAAATGATCCAAATTCACATCTAGAAATAAATTGTCCTTCTTTTGAATTGCGCGGCGCATGTCTTCTTTATCACCTGAACCGCCATCTACACCTACCGCGTTTTTAACCACAGAGGGTCTAAACGTACTGAAACTACAACACTGATTGTACGCCAGCGCGCCATGTCTAACCATCAATATACATTCCGTCAGTGTGGAAAATGTTGTTGGTGAATGGTGTAAATACGGATGTTCAACACAAACTGTTAGTGGACTCCAGTTCATGCAATATTTTAGGACAGTATCTTTAACCAACATCAACTTGGCATGATGCTCCCCAAACTGTAAACATTCGTCAATCCGATGTCTTTTTAACAAACGATTTATTTTAGCGGTGTAGGCGTCTACGACAGTTGCACTTTTATAATCAGATGCTATCTCGATACATGCGATACCCATGCTGTTGATCCCAGGATCAACAGCAACTACCCGTGTATGTGCTGGCACTAGCTAATCTCCGCACCAAATAAAGGCTCTGTAATACCTAAATCTACCGTGAATGAAAACCCGTTGTTAAGCGAGCTAAGCGGATATTCAACGCACATGAATGTAGCGATTTGTGCGCCAGCTATTTCATAATAGGTATCTGGTGTAACCGCAACAGGGGTTTGAACGCCTGTGGCTGGATAAACAGTTTCAATTTCTTTATCTACACCTTGTACAATACCCATTTCGGTGATTATCGCCAATGCGGGGTTGCCAAATATCAATGTGCATGCTGAAACAATTTCAGCGACTTCATTTGCAGTAAACGGTACGGTTGTTACAGAACCTGTGGTTAAATAACTGCCACTGCTGGTTGTCCCGACAGGAGGTTGGGTTGGACGTAAGTTAGCAATAGAAGGCGAGAACAACGCAGTTGATTCGTTGTTACCATCTACGGTGGTCAATAACAGATCTGATGACGTTGCTGTTGTATCCATTCGTTTAGCATAATAGACAGCGTATAGTTTTCCATCTATTTGCATGATAACGCGTAGGCGATAATTTTCACGCTCTGCTACTGATATATCGTTGTTTGTAGGATGCACTTCTTTTGCAAGAAATGGAATCCAACTATAAAGACCGGCGTCTGTAGATGCATGTGGCACTGGCACGTTAACAGCAATGCTTCCAACAATAGTGGAGCGATGACCTAAGTTACCAATAACCAAAAAGTTAGTGGCATATTTTTTGGTATCTAATTCGGAATCATACGGCGGATAAGTTTCTTTGGCAGCTGTCGCTACCGCAGGTTTAAATGGTACAATTAATGGATCTAACAACGCTTCATTTAGCGTCGTGTATGGTTGCAAGATGTGGTTGATAGATTGTACTAAGCAGCTTTGTAGTTGATTGCCATAACCTGTACGTGTAATGATGCGCATTGTGTAGTGTCCTATAACAGTAAAAGGAATTGATCATAGAATCTCAAAATATCAAAAAAAAAAATAACAACTACATCCTGTTGTTATTTTTTCTGTATTAGAAAATCCAGTAAAGGATTGCTAATACAATGGCAGCATCAACCACCATGAAAAATGGATTGCTAGTCCATTTTTCAAAGGCAATTGGCGCTGCTTGTTTTATAGCGGTTTTAACAGACATGATAGTCTCCTGCTCAAACGATTTGTGGAAGACGTCCTTGTCTTGGGGGGGTTAGCGCATCTTGTTAAAGAATGCGCGTAACAATTGGTCGTGGCGGGATGGCGGCACGCCGTTAGATTCACCACGGTGTTGCATAACAACCATGCGGTCATTACATTCCACCGTGCTACGTCCATGCCGTGAAGAAATCGACAGAATAATGGACTTGCCAGTTTCCACAGCGGTGATGTATCCGCCAACGCAATGTTTTAAATCCCGCCCTTCATTAGCCAATGCCGAACGAGTGTTCAATACCTTCATCCATTTAGGCATTTTCTTAGTCCATGTTGGCAATCCATGGCGAAGAGTTCGATAATCTTCCTTGTTTGCTTGGAAGAACGCTTCGCCAGAGCGTTCGCTTGCACGACGGAGGATAACGGACACGCCCTCCTTGCCAGTTAGAATGTCTTCTTCCTGAATTTCATCAAGAAGATCCAGTGCGGTGAAGCGCTGCTCCTCACCACCCACATGCTGGATCCGTTCCTTGGTCATTTCACCCCACCATCCCTTCTTCTGCAAATAGGACATCCAGTCCATGACTTTTACAGACCGGTGGGTTGGTACACCAATGCGGCGAGCGTACCAACTCATGGCGTCTACGTAGCCAGGAGTGTTATTCTCCATTAAGTATTGGTGGGCAATTTTATCCGTAAATTGGCCACCTGCCACACACATCCCAATAGTCTTCTTCCCTAACACCAAATCCTTGGCGTCCTGAAGCGATATAGGACCGATACCCATGTCCCATAATTCGCGATCCATCGCGTAATGTGGAACCAACGCCGCTATTGCAGCGTTAACTAGAGGTGGTTCAATGTACCACCCTACAGGAGCTAACTCACCAGTTATCTCTTTAATGATGGCGCGTGGCGTTTTTAATGCCAATCTCACTTTTGCACTTCCTGTGCATTGGAGATCTTGGGCGCGTTTTACCGCATCCCAGTCTAGATCCCGAATGCGGAGCACAACGGCATCTTCCCACTCAGGAAGAGAAGACACCGCCGCCCAACGTAATGTTGGACTTAATCTACCCAACGCGGCTATCGCTTTACGCGATAGCCAAGGCATAAACCTTATGCCAGCCACAGCCTTAATCCCTTTATTGTTAGCATTAAACCAACGCCATCCGCGTTGGTAATTGATGCAAAAGGGAAGGCTGTCGCCTTTCTTGAAATCAGGCATGTCCTTTGCCCAGTTTTTAATTAGGAATTGGAATTTGGCTGTATCCTTACATCCAGCCAAAAACCACATCTTCTGAACATCCTGTCCAGACAGGCCATGGTGGCCGTATGAATCGAATCCACCCGTTGAGCGGAGTCCATCTTGGCGAATTTCGCCATAGAGACCGTGTTTGACCGCCAACACGGTTTCGGCGGCTACCATGGCTTTGCGACATGGAGACTTGTCCCCAAACGCAAAGGCTGGCCAGTATGTAATATCGTAGGCAGCAGCCCACTGTTTTGCCGCACGGATGCGGCGTTTTTGTACAATCTCTTCAGATTGTACAGCGCAGGCAGCGCGCGCTGCCTTAATCTCGTTCCAGTCCTCTAATCCTTCAGCAATGATTGCTGAAGAAGATTTGAAATTGGAAGGATTGCGAAAGTTTACATTACCCATGATAATTCTCCTGGTAGGAAATAAAAATAATCTATCAATCTAGGGTGAGATTGATAAACGTTAAATAAGCTCATTACAGTAATATGTATTTGAAATAAAATGGAATGACGGCATACGGGTTAGCCCGAAGGCTAACCCGAATCCATGTAAGGAACGTACTTGGCACGTCTTGGCTGTAACAACATCGTGTGTCTTACGTACTCACGATTGATATCAAAGAAACTCTTACCATAACCTTTAACAGGCACTTTGGACTTGTTAGAGGTTCGCTCCACATTGCCCCACCATTTAGTTGGATCACAACCTTTAGTGTAAATGCACAAGGTACGATCTTTCATCAGACCGCCAACGCCACCGTTATATGCCGCCATTGTAAAAGCTAGCACTGTATCATGGCTATTAGAAAAACCTTTTAATCGGTTATAGTTGCTTCGATTCTTCAACACGATTGCACGTAATTGATAAGAAGGATTAAAACGATCTTCCCATTTCCATGAAGCCATGGATTTGTCCAAACGCTTAACTTCTTCATATGCATTAAATTTCGATGTCACTGTCAATTGCCCTAACCCAAATCCGTATTCACGACTTGTCTTAAGTTCAACTTTAGGATTCCAGCAGCGCTTGTGTTTAAGAGAAATGCAACTTTCTGTTTCCACTTGCGCTGCAAACACCGAATACGGTTTTATCTCTGGCCAATATGTAGCTAACTCTGCTTTAAGCGCAGGTAGATACAATTTAGCATTAGGAGGGTTATTGGGCATTGAAGCGCTTACTGCTACGCTGATTAAACATAACAGTGAGATCAACACCCGCGTCACGTTCGTGCTGCCCAAGATGCAACTACGTACAACACCATGCATATCACCAATGAAACAGATAAGAATACAATAGCGCCAGCGACGTTGCCGTCTTTAGCCTCTCTTGCAAACTTCTCTAAATCTACATAGGGGAAAAACACCTTGCGAGTAACCAATGTAACAGCTGCAGCTGCGATAACAACAACAAAACTGTACACGATAACATTTGCTTGTGCCGCATCGATGTAGTACAAATAGGCAAGTGCTGGCAATAGAAACACCAGCACTCGAGCATCAAGGAGAACTAACAAACATTTAATTAAATTGCGAAAATACAATTTCATGTCTATTCTCCAAAAAATAATATTTACGCTAATGCGTAAACATACTATTAAAACTCACGGATGGTAAATAGCAAATTAGATAGTTCAACGTTTGCTAAATTCGATTGATTTCGAATAGCCAATCCGTATATTCCTGAGGGCATCAAAGAGCGATGTAGTAACATATCAACATCGACCACGCCAGTTACACCCGTATTAACAGATAAAAATTTGTTATGACCAACGGCATCAGTCGGATTAGATTGACGGAATCTAAATTCTACATCCGTATTTGGATCAGATATAACTGTCCCTTTTATACGTATTTCAAACATACCCGCGATATCCGATAAATATATCAACCTACCGTTTTGATCATTTTCAAAACCATATTTCATACTTTCGAATCCAGTTACGGATTGCTCCAAAAATACAAAAACATCTGCACCGATTTGATCTGGTGTAGTAACAATCGATGGGTCGTTGTAAATCATAAACGGTTTGCTGTTATCGGTTACGATTCGATTATCCGTTGTATGGTCGTATACAGAATAGTTGCCAGCTGCTGCACCGCTTGGAACTAGTGTAAATAAGTTGTATGCAGATGGCGCTTGTTGTTGAGAAGCACCATGACCTATATGGACACCTTTAACACTAATGGAGCACGGAGGTCTAGGATTATTGTCAATGCAAATTAATGGCGATAGAACATTAATGTCTAGTTTTACAGACAAGCCGTCAATAATAATTGATGTGTTGTTCTCTAAATTGATTAAATCTAGAAGGGGTATGCCGCCTACACCATTCCCCGTAAAAACTACATCGCTAATGACAACATCGCCACGAGAATTTAGTTTTACAATGCTGGTTTCATTTTGACGATTATCCGAATAAAACTCTACATTTTGCAACTTGATTAGACTGTTTAGATAAGGAGTTCCACCATCGCCTTGGGCATTGTACCCAATACCTTTAGGACTAACGATCTTAGAGTTTCTAACGGTTACTGAGCCAGACTCCATGGAAATAACGGGTTCAGTAGGACATTCCAATGTAACCCCATCTACTACAAAACTATTTTGCCCATTAACATCATTTGATACTAAAATAGGCACGCTGCTTATCAGTTTTGCATCTGGAAAACCAATAAAACGATGAACAGCTTGGCTGTTAGATGTGTGCAACGGATACCCCTGCAAATTGACTTCGCCAACGATAAAAAACACCGTTGCATTGTCAGGCAATGTCAACACAGGTTCGTAATTGAACCCTGGTTTAAAATCAATTAAAGACCGTATCATTCTAACATTGTCTACTGTAAAAATAGGTTCGTAGTTTACGTTTATTTGAACAATATCAACGTATTGTGAAAATACTGTCGATGGGATAAATGGTAGTATGCCGTTTTTTGGGTTAATAATTCTAAACTGATAGGGTTCCCCGTTTAACGGTAAAGTTTGATAGTTTACAGCAACATCGATTTCCAATCTAGCTTTACCGGATTTATAAATAGTGAAAGGTGAGTTTAGCGGATCTAGACCGCTGTTTTTATAATGCTCAAATCTTAAATACATGTAAGCATTGTCTTCGAGTAAAATAGATCCGCCATCGTAGTAATCGACAGAGCCAGAAAATATATATACCGCAGAATTTTTACCAATCCGCAATTTTGACGTAAATAAAGTCGTTGGAGAGCTTGGGGTGTCGACATAGCCAGATAAAACGAGTTGTTCGGAGCCATATGCGTCCGGTTCTATACTACCCCAATAATCTACAAAATAGCAAGCATCAAATTTTGCTCTTAAATACAACTGCGGATATGCACCGTAAAACGGTCTTGGAAAATCGGTATTTTCACTGTAGTATGCGGGATAAGGTTCGCCAGAAAATGCACAATAAGTTGACAGTTTTATGTTGTTCTGGCCGATCAAATAAAGTTTCTGTGCAACGCCATCAACAAAAATTGGCTGTCCAATACCAATTGGTCTGTCATCAATAACAATTCGTTTCGGAAGATAGGGTGGCAAAGTGATTAGATATTCGTATGCTGCTTCAAAAGTATCGAATGCGCGAGAGCCTGTAAACATGTCAACTGTATCTAGCCCATTGTTAACATAGACAACGATCTCGCCGTAGAGAAGACCAGCTGTCGATCCCGTAGATAATCCATTGACGGTTTGGACCAACACATCATATTCGCTAGAACAAATGATGCGTTCTAACCCTACGCCTTCACTGCTGTTCGCCGTTACTATATACGTCTTACCATGAGCCAGCGATCGACCGTATGGCATGGGCGGCGCACCTTCGTATTGTAAATCTACACGCACGTTTAAAAGCTCGCCAACCCGAACACCTTCTGGCAACACCGCCTGCTGCACTAAAACACCAGATGGTCTATGCGCATCTACAGGAAACAGTGCGTCAAATGCCAATTGCGTACCGCTATAAACGGTCTCATATCGCGTAAACGCTACATCATAATCTGGAAGACCTGCTGTAATAGTGGGGGCAACGGACTGATACACCATGGATGGCGATGCCACCGTCCCTAAATAAAGAAACATTGTTAAAGACGAAAAGTCAAATGGGAAATTATCGTTTCCGACAGAATGTACCTCATTGATGTCGTAGTTGCCGGTCATGTCAACGGCGGCAATTGTGACGTTTAATGTATTTCCATCGCGATGTAATAGCATCAACGCAGTTGTGTTATCCGACCCATTGGTGTCGACATCGTATTTCATAGGAAATTCGCCGCCTATTTGATGATAGCTTTGGGTCACTGGATTATACATCGTGCCAGCTATCGATAAATTTGCAGCTGATCTATCTGCCGACAATACCAATCGATTAGATGGCGCATGTCCCGGATTTGTAAACTGGTCCAATTGAGATGCCGCATATTCAGCTGCATCGGCGCTAGTGTCATAGAAAACAACGCTGCTTAATGTATACCCGCCGGTCACAATGGAGCGTAAACCGACATGCCATGTATCACCATCGTTAAGCATAGCTAAGTTTATATTGGTTTTAGCACAGCCATGTTTTAAAATCGGCTGCCCATCAACAGTTATTAGCGGCGATGCAGGATCAATGCTAAGCGCGTTTTGCGAACCTACATTCAATTGAAATGTATCAATAATCTCTAAATCCGGAGTTGTTGGAGGATTTACAATGGGCGTAATATCCCATATGCGAGGCATTGCTGGAAGTTTATTTAAATTAATTCGCTTGGAACGACGAGCATCTCCCACCAATGATGGATCTGATATCAACGTATAAAGATCATCTTTATAATCAATCTCGTCCAATTGTAATAACTTTGTCATTTTAACACCTCATTTGTTTAATCGAGTTCAAAGAAATCATCGTCATCTAGTTGTAGGAAACCATCGTCGTCTCCATCTAAACTAAATGTTCCACTGGATACTAAAAAAGAAACAGACCCCGTCCAACCATAACTACTAGGTTTTGCAATCAATGCAATGTTGTTTGGTCCAACATGAATCGAAATATCTTCGACGGTTAATGCAACATTGTATTGTGCAAGAACAGCTGCTAACACCGATGATAAGTCAGATGCGCTGTTCAGTGGCGGTTGTTCTACTCCAAAATTGTTTTTAAAATAGGACTGTAAACTCAGCCGATTGTAATGCCCAACTGTGGTTGGTTTATGCATGAATACGTTTACAAAAGAAGCGGTTACTTCGGTATTTTTGTCAGTAAAGACACCTTGTCTGGGCAACGATAATTTAACATTATCATTAGTGAGACCAAGACCTGGCTCTTGATCTATAAAGTAAGTAAGCAACCGCTGCTTTGCTGAAATAGAAAAATCATCTAACATAAAGATCTCCACTATAAAGGAATGGCATCTGACACACGATAACGCGGACTGCTACGTCTAATAGCCAGCGTTGAATTGCCAGAAGATGTAACCGCATTTACACTAAATGGCTTTAAATTTTGTTTTACAAGACCAGAACCCGTTACAGCCGTCAAACGAAAACGTAGACTTTTTATATCTGACGTAATGATTGCTGAATCATTTATGCTGTAAACATATTGAATAGCATAACTGCTAAACTGTCTCATGATTTCCATCACGGCTTTTTGCAAATCACGCAATTTAGCATTTTGATTAGACGGAATACCTGTTGCACGTTTTGCAATCTCAAAAGCCAAGTCTACGTAATTTTGACGACTCATTCCAATTAAATCTACGCCAGATTCGGCTATCCATTGAGAATAAGTCAATGTGGATAAATTACAAAGCTGATCTTGCCAATACAGACGCGACATCGCATCCATTAAATGTGCGCGACCAACAGGATCCTCACTGCCCGCCACAACACCCGCTAATTGGTTATCCGTCCCATATCGACCACAAACAACATGATAACGTCTCATTAATTCTTTTTGAACCAATACAGCGTTTTGATAGAATACATCTGGGTTATTATACACATAAGACGGTGTTGGGGTGCTACCTATCAGTTGCAATAATTCGTCGTCGCTAACAAATTTTTCTTGAACAGATTGGCGAAGCTGCGCTAATGTTGGTGTAAAGAAAGTTGTTTTTGGTATACAGCGCGCTGGCAATTCCGGTATTGTCTCTAACTCTACATCTAAATACCCTTTGTTTAAACAATAGATAAATAAGATGTATGCATTTTTTGGTGACATGAAAAAACGATGACTGCTCAACGGATGCGTGATATAAACAGTGCCAGTGTACCCACCGCGAGATGCGGTATATAGCCACATGTTCAAAAGCACATTTGACAACGGGAAGGCCACTCTATCTGAAAAATCTAACATTGATGATTCTACGATTTTGGTAGGGTATCTATTGCCACTAGAAGACAACCCTATTCGATTTGTTTCTATCGCGGCTGTTTTGATTTCCTCAGCATCTTTAGGATTGTCTTTAGCTAACAACGACTGTTTTTCAATCATGTCTTCTAATAACGTAAAATCGCGAGATGTGGCAAGTTGTCTAAAATTAATAACCTCATGTTCTAGAACACATTTTGGCACCAAATTTTCATTGTTTAAAAAATCGGTCGTATCATGTCCGATGTAATATCGCGTCAACGGAATACCGGCGGGTGTTGCTAATTTATTAACTAGCAAATCAAATGTGTCTTGTAAACCAATGTGCTTTTCAATATAGCGTATGTTTCGATATAAGAACAATGTTTGCTCTAAAGGTAAATCATCAATATATTTTCCAATATATCCGTGACTGTTTAGAAACTCTCTAATATGAAAGCTATGCGCGTTTGGGGTAAGACAATTGTTTAGACGAAAGTTTAGAATCATCTTTGGCATATTCACCATTAGCACACCGACAACACATGCGGTGTAAAGATTATTGGCTAATGCATAGTCAGGATTATGCCATCTTGCCAAACAACCTTTTATCCAGTTTTCTAAGGAATAGATAATGTTTATCTCTTGATCCTCAATGTAACCGATATCAATAACCCCATTCATATTTCGTTTAATAAAACCAAATCGTTTGTCCGTATCAGGATAAATGATTTCTTGTCTAAAATGTCCCCCAATATAAAGTATGTCACCGTCTTTTGCACTAATAGCTATATTTGGAGATATGGGGTTTAATATCCCTAACACTAAATGTTCGTGTTCCGGATATCGAGCACATAAGTCTAAATAGTAGCTAGTGCCATACCGATATTCGTTGGCAGTAGTGGTGTTGTTATTAATGAGCGCTTTATTAAAATTAGCCAAAACAGGGCCGTTGTCGCTAGCAACGTACACTAACATTTCATCTAGCGTATAACTGTTTGGAACAATAGGTTCTGGATACCCTAATGCAACGTTAATTCCACGTATCAATTGTTTATCTAACTGGTGATATTCGCCATGTAGATTTTTGTAATATTTCCAAAGTTCTGGATTGTTTGGTTGATTACGTGCGTAATATGGATTGTCTAAACTGAAAGGTAGCAATCGGTTTTCGACATCCATGTTCATGGAATCCACAACTGAATTCAGTTTTATCACTAACGTTTGCGCTAATGCAAACACTTCTTTTAAATAACTGCGATATGAGGTAGTAGACATTCTACTTAACTCCTATATTCGTTGGAGAAGAAAATGGCAGCAACTAAAGGCAATCCGCCATCAAACAATTTTACAGGCATCCCAAGAAGAGGCGCTTATTCGGATTCAAATTCAGCTAATGCAATTGCAAGCAAATTAGTGGATGGGTTATATAACAACCAACATAGACGGCGTGACACAGAAATGATTACACCGCCTAATTCCATGATTGCTCACTTAGCAAATAAAATTGCTATGGATACCGTAGATGCTGAAAACATGATACAATTGTTGCCAGATATGGAATTGGCAAAACAAGTATTGGTTAGCAGCATTTTATCGCCTGTGGATATGATATCTACAGAATTAACATATTCCAATAAAGCCGATGCATTAGCTGATATAAAAACAGCAATGATGGAAGTTGTGAAAGATTATTTTGAAGATGAATTTCAGATGACGTCTCAATTGTCTAAAATATTGGAAGAGATATTATTTACAAAAGGCGCGTATGCATGGATTATATTGCCAGAATCCTCTATTGATTACGCGATTAATTCTAATTCTAGAATTAGTAATGAATCATTTAAAGACGTATTTGATTCAGAAACACGATTACCTAAATCAAAAGGACTTTTAGGTAATGCAGGATATCTGTCACCTGCATCGACAACTCCTGTTATGGGTTTTGGCATTGAATCTTTTACAGATCAAAACAGACATTACGATGGCTTTTTATCAACCAGAAATTTAACCAAAGAAACAGAAAGTCTTCGAGCAGCTACATTTGTAACGGACAATGTTGATGTATTGAAACTGCCCAAAGTACACGCTAAATTGGTTGCTGACAGATTACAGCGTGCATATGGCGGTTCTATCCAACAATACGGCGTTAGCACAGAAGCTCAATTAAACACAACAGCGAAGGTTGTGGATCGTGTAGCGCAACATCAAATGTCTAAAGAAAACAGACCTGATTTTAAAATTAGACAACGTCAGTTTGATTATAAACAAGTGCTGCGAATAAAAACTTTAGATGAACTGGATAAAGAAACAGTTGGCAATCCATTGTTATTAACACCTCCAATTGAATCGTTAATTCCTGTGCACGTTCCATCGTCTCCCAGCGAACACATTGGTTATTTCATGATCGTTGATAATCATGGTAATCCTATTCGAGCCACAGCGACACAAGACTACTATGCGGATTTTGCTTACAATGCCGCAAACATGCGCGAGATGTCTTCTCAGTTATTAGCAAACGGTAGACGTTCGAGTGAAGGGCGTCGTGATATGAACGATATCATGATGTTTGAAGAGGCTGCAAAGTGTTATGCTGAAATTATTGAAGATGATTTGTATCAGCGCTTAAAAAGCGGTGTCTACGGTGGTAACGTAAAGATAAGTCGTCCTACAGAAATTTATCGAATGATGTTAGCACGTGCCTGCTCACAAATGCATACTCAGCTGATTTATATTCCTGCTTCTTTAGTTGTATATGCAGCATTTGATTATAATGATTTTGGGGTAGGTAAATCATTGGTTGAATCTACTAAGATACTAGGCGCTATTCGCGCAATCTTATTATTTTCTAATACAATGGCCGCTATTAAAAACTCTATTAATCACACCAAGCTAAGTGTAAAATTCGATCCCGATGATCCTGATCCAGATTACACAGTTGAACAAGTGATGCACGATTATGTTAAAAGTAGATTTGCTACATTCCCTATGGGTGTAGCAAATCCAAATGACATCGTTACATATATCAATAACGCAGGTACTTCTTTAGAAACAGAAGGGCATCCCAACTATCCTGATACAAAAGTGGAGGTTAGTAACTACAATGCAGGGTACTCTCAAGTTTCTACAGAGCTAGACGATTCTTTAAAGAAACGTCACATGATGGCATATAACGTAGCACCTGAAACCGTTGAGTTATCACAAGGCGTTGACTTTGCAACATCTATTGTTAATAGCAATATCTTGTTAGCTAAACGTTCAATGCGCTATCAGGAAAAGTTCACGCCGTTTTTAGAAGATCTCATTCGCAAAGTTGTTTTCAACTCAGGCGAATTGATGTCTAAGTTAGAAGCAATTGTTCAAGCTAATCGAAATAAATTAGGATTGAATCAATCTAAACTAACCAACGACCGTGTCGTAGCTTATTTCATTAACAACATCCATGTGTCATTACCAGCACCGGATCTAAAACGTTTAGAAACCCAAATGATTGCGTTTGAAAACTATTCTAAAGCATTGGATACGTCCTTACCTGCATTCTTATCATCTGAAATGTTTGACGCATCCGTTGTAGGTGATTTATCTAATTCTATTGCTGTAACAACAGCTGTGTTGAAAGCACAATTTCAACGCGAATGGTTAGAACAAAATGGCGTAATGCCCGAACTGTTTAAGTTAGTGACCACACCTGATAATAAAGATGGTGCGTTCAATTTACTCAAACAACACCAACTGTATCTGGAAGGCATAGGTGCGTCGACATTAGACTTTATGAAACTTGCAGGTAAATTTATCTACAAATCTAATAAAGCTATTCAAGCGGTTCAACAAGCGTATAACATGGATTCAGGTTCTTCTAGTGGTGGGGATAGTGGTGGCGGAGGTGAAAACGACGCTGATGGTGGAGACAATGGGGACTTTACTGGTGGAGATGAAGGAGATGACAATGATGTAAACGCTGGATCGACAGATGCTGGCGATGATGGTGCAGCTGATGATGGCGGGGAGAATGGAGACTTTGAAGCGCCTGATACGGATGAATCTGAATCGACTGGTGAAGACTCGGATGCTACGGAAGATAAGACAAAAAAAGAAAAGGAAGGCGATGACGGTGATAATGGGGATTTCCAAGCGCCTGCTTAGTTAACGACATATACGCTACCCTGTTGGGTAGCGTATATGCTGTCTAGACAAATGAATCAAAATAAATGTCGTGGACTGTGATTTTGGTATCGAATTCTACCTCATATGCCATTTTGATAAAAAGGAATTTTTTGGTGACAGGTAATTCATTGAATGCTTTAGGCGCTCGGACATAGCAAGAACCATTTGTGTATGCATCCACAACTTTAAAATCTACTCTGTAAACACAATACACACGTTTGTAATTTGCAGACTTTGATTTTAACGCTACATTGTGATCCCAATATAACTTAAACTCGTCATATGTCAAAAATAGTAAGCCGCCATTTTGCAAAACAAATTCATCGTATTCTTCTCGATTTCGTCGGTATAGAAAAAATACAATTAGAAATAATGCAAAAATGGCTACTATCAAAAGTAGCCATTCCATGTTATCACCTTTTATTCAGTTGTAATGTGGTAGTTACAGATGTAAATAACATCTTTTAAATCACCTGCTTTATAAGCGTAAAATGCCACGTTGTCTAACGTGATCACTTTAACATAATTGCTTTGTTCGTGCAGATAATTTAACTCGTTAGACAAACAGCGATAGAGGTTTAAATAAGAGGTAGGTGTTACTGCCACTAACGGGTTTACGCCGCAGATATGTAGTTCACTAGAATACAATGGTAATAGTAGAACGTTTTCTACAATAGCTCCAATTGCACCTAACTCATCATCTTCTAACCCTAATAACTTTTTGTTATCAAAGGTCAGTGCCACATTCTTAAACTTATTGAAGAATTCGTTTTGATAAACTTCAACAAACCCAGGGTAGTCACTAAACAACGCTTCTTCAAACGACTCGCTGTCTTCGCAGAAACTATCAATAACCATATCTTGAATGCCCAATAACGTTTTTGTTAATTGGTTAAAGACACTGGTAATGCGAAGTTCAAACTCTTCCCAATAATAAGGCATGAGTTCTAAGTTTAAACGATTAAGACGGCTGCGCACTTCTTCCATACTGTTTGATTTGATTAACCCCATGGCAGCTTTGGATAATGATTCATCCAAAATACCCCATTTAAAAGGTGAAACCGAAACATAGCTAACAGAAGTATCAGTTAGTAAAACATCTACGCTTTGTCCTAATTCGGACTCTATCAAACTGTGGTAGTTAGAGTCAATGTCTTTGGTAATAGGTATCGGCATACGAACGCCTTCAGAGATGCGAACGTTTTCGTCACCCACAATTTTAGATTCACCTTTGGTCAAATCTTCAAGCACTTTACTTAACTCGCGCGCTTTGGCGGCTTGTTGTAATTTGGCATCAAGTGCTGCGTTGTTAATAACGCGATTGCGTATATCGGCACGACGCGTGTTTAACCACATTTCATTGTTATGTTGCTCGTAATTCATGTTACAGTCCCCAATGTTTAGGAATATTGGCACGGTACGGCCATTGTCATTGTTTGTGTTAAAGTAAGCTAATTGTCGATTGCCATCCCAACCAACATGAACAAAGTCATCAGGTAATTTTGGCCATGTCTCCTGTTTCTGTGACAGCATTTGAACCAACGTGATGTTTGGAGATGCGCTGTTTTTAGCGGGAACGACTGCATCTGTTTTTGGCTTACTCGCTCGATCCATTTCAGAGGGTTCATTTCCTGTACGACTTAATCCAATTTGACGAATAGGAGGTTTTCTAGAACCACTATCGCTGTCACGATCCTCGTTTCTAGCATTTCGCCACGCACCTACTTGACGCTCTTCGCCACGACCCCCTCTATCGCGAACGCGTGAGTCACGACGATTGTCATCTCGACGTCCGCGATCACGACCACGTCTATCGCGACGGTCATCGTAATCATCGTCGTCATCATAACGATCGCGACGACCCCGTCTATCATCATCTCGATCTCGATCCCGATCTCGACGTCCTCGTTTTAAATCTTTCGTGTAACGTTCTATATCGCGACAGGCATCGTCAAAATCCCGTAATCGATCTTTAACCGAGTCTAATTCATCATTAGACAATTCATTGCGCAAATAACGATCTGCATCAGCTTCACGTGCACAATAAAATTCAACAGCATCTTTTACGGCATCTGCAATTGCGTTAGACGGTTTTAAACCTTCACGATTAATCAACATGTCAATGTAGCTTATTGTGAAGATAAACAAGTCATCGTATTTATCATTGTCAAAATCATTCTTTGACAATACCCAAAAGGCCTCGTTGCGTAAGAGTGTGTCGTTAGCATATCGCTGAATCTCATACTGCAATTCGCCATTTGTTCGTACCAAATACTCATCCAGATCAGCACGTAAATCTATTCTTGGGACGTACGGTGGTCTGCCAGGTAAATTAGGTACTTCATCGCGTTCGGTGACGCGCTTGATCCCAGTTGCCATATGTTTCTCCTTAGGAGTTAGAATAACGGCGTGTTAGGCCAATTTAATAATTTGTGTTTAAATTACGTTGGAATCAGCAAAGCAACTTTTTGTGATTAACCGCATTGCTAATCATTTGCCCGTAACTGGCATATGTCTTTAAACCAAGTGCGTTTGCGGTCATGTAATTGCGAATGGCTGGGATGCCTAATGGCTGTGTTAATAAGCCTAATAACGCTTTATTACGATTTAAAAACTTTTGATGTTCGCCACGACGATATTTGAGATTCTCTTTATCGGCATCGTCTACAACATCGCGACCGCCAGTCTTTTTAACATGCGCGTTGTATAAACGCTGATACACTTTCATGTCGTTCCAACCAATTGAGAAAGGTCCGACCATAAAAAACAGTTCTTCAATTTTATCTAAGTAATCATCAAACTGGTAAAACACCTGCACGTTAGGATTATCTTTTACCGATTCAATAAAATCGAACATGGACTTATCTTCACCGTCTTCGCGCTGAAACTGCGGTACGCCAACAATATAAATTTTACGTCCTACATTTTCTGGTTTGTTCAAATCTTGTGCTAATGTAGCCCATTCTTTTGAACGACGAAACATGGACATGAATTGCACATTGTTATCGTACTGTTCGGAAATAGCCCATGCACCTGCTAATGGAATCATGCGGTTCATGTAAACGATCAGTGGATTGCTGTTCACGATTTTCTCCGTGATTGTAGTTGAATGTTTAATGTCTTTTAGGACATATTAAGTTTACTGCTGTAAATCTTAATAGTTGGCTATCGGGTGATAGCCAATTGCATTTTATCCAAGAATTCGAAGAACTCTGGATTACGCAACACTGTCCATGTAGAGTCCAATGTTACATAAGGGTTTACCCGTTTACGACCCGTAGGTTCTGTTTTGGGAAGATTGGCAATTTGACCTACTTCGAGAATACTGGAGTGTAGTACCTTAGAACCATCAATCGTGACGTTTTTAGAAGGTGCATTACCACTGCCAATATCTGTTTGCAAAATCAGGTTACTGGTTATCTTGAATGCCATACAGTCGGATGGACTGCTAACAGATCCCACTTCCACATGTTGATTATTAATACCCAATGCTAGTCCAGGTTTTAAGAAGACACGCATGATATCTTGAATAACCCGTTTATTGATTTCCTTTTTAGCCGCTTTACGTAAAGCAAATACAACGTAGAAAATAGCATTAGTTAGATCGCTAAGTACGTAGCGTAAAATGGTTAGTCGTTTTCCGTACATACTTGCAATCTGCGATGCCGATTCAGCAATGCGCGATGTAAAGGTTTCGTTGATATGATGAAACAGTTCATATAAGTCGTCTACGAACACGTTGTCTTCTTGCAACAAATCTCGTACATTCGTATCTACGTAAGTATCCAAAGACTCCATATGCGCATCAATTTGATTTAACAACTTGCCTTCAGAATCATCCGATGCAAATATCACATGCCCCATCAATATTCGCCATACGCGAATATCATCGATAGTTCTTGGCGTAATTCGATCAGAGAACCGATCAGCAACATAATAGAACCCTCCAATCAAACTCTTAATAGATTGATTAAATTGACTACGTCGCACCGCAATTTCTATTTGACTGGGCTCGTATATCCGCGCACGTAACCGACTCGGTCTAGAGTTTTCTAAGACACGATACATGGATTTACAAATCACCCATTCATTAGGTGGATAGTTATCGTAATTAATTTCATCGCTGTATCCCGCATGCACGTCGATACCTGCTAGATATTTAAATGCATTGTGAAAACCGTACTTACAAAACAAGTAATGTGGTAACGTAGCATCGGCCATGATCGTACGGCGATTAGGAACACCTTTTACTTTCTTAGCGGCGCCATTATGGATCTTGCCCCAAATCACATTTGCAGAGATACGTTCATTGTCGGCATAAAAAGGATGCATTTGTCTTTTCAAGGTTAACTTAGCACGCGATACAGGAATGTAAATACTGTCCGCCCCTACGCTGATAGATTTGTCTGCCAATACGGGTGAAATAGAAAAGGTGCTGTTGTTGATAACAATAATACCGCCCTCTCGACAATACGGCAAATACAGATAGACAGGTTTAATTTCTTCATCGTTGTAAGTGAACAGATATTTGACCATGTAAAAATCGCTATGGGTAAGCTCTAGTTTTACTTTGGCAGTAGAAGATTGACCACGTCTTGCAGTTAGTACAGAAAATTCTTCTGTAGGCGTACATCGTTTAAAGTCGATATACTTTAGCCCTGGTGGAAAATCTGCTTCAGCACAGCGTAATGCACGGTTAATGTATTGCTCCGTGTAATTATGCACGCCGTCATAAGACCCATTGATTGCAATGGTGGCCAATCCTCGCGTAACATCGCGGTTAAACTCCGGCACAGTAGATTGGATATGTTCAAATAATCGCGTATCCATGAAATCCCTCGTTATAAGAATTTGGAAATTAACATGCCAGCGCCCAGTATTATTGGGGGTAGCCATTTAATAAACTCAGAAGAATCTTTACGTTCGTAACTACGCCGTTCGTAATAATCTTTTTCTTGAGACATTTTTGATTCACGTTTCGCTTTCTCTTTCGCATATTTAGCTTCTCGTTTCTTAGCCTCCTTCTCCAATTCGTATTCAGATTTCTTTAACTCAGCAATTTGTTTAGATAAGGCAGCTTCTCTATCTGCTTTTTCTTGTTTCTGCTTTGCTAATTCTAATTCAAATGATTGAATGTTTTGTCGATGTTCTGACTCCATGCGTAATGTTAATACGCGTTGTTCATGCATCAAGTTTTCAAACTCTCTTCGTTTTACCTCCGCTACATTACCTAATGTGATTGCATCGCTTTCACTTGCAAACAACATCAGCTCGGTTGTTGCCTGATCGTAAGTATAGTAAATTTTCTCGACTTGTGATAGATTTGTGTGGCCAGATATTGATAAATATACACCATCAATTTCATCACTCTCTCTCACTGGCATTACTGGAAATACTTTCCCACCAATGTTTACCCATCGTTTACCATACCTACCTTCTTTGTCAACAATGTATACATGGTAGTTTAATCCACCTATTGCATCGTTTACTTTCAACCTCATTCCCTCCACACTCTCTGGATGAAACACAGGCTGTTCTGCATTGTTCATAGACAGTGCTACATCTAACGGTTGTAGATAAACTGCACCACAATGCTTTTCAAACAGTGTTTTGTCTACTGAATACATAAGCACACATTCGTTACCATTTCGAATTACATTTACTTTGGATTCCAATATGGCTTCCTTCAATGCCTTCATTTCCATTGAAGCATCTTCAGGGATGACATCTAATAGACGATGACTGTCAATTTTAACGTTCTTAGCAAAGCGATATCGCACATAAACCGTAAAGTCAGGTGTCTCCGACCATTTCTCGTTTATAGGCGGTATCGTGACGGCTAAACCGTTTCGCATTGAAACAACAACGGGATATGGAAATCCATTCGCATAACTCATGGTTACTTCAAAGCCAAAGTTCGAAACGGGGTGTGTAAGATCCAACACTGCGCGCGGAACTTTATTCACACGTAGATTGGTGACTGATACAGGTCGTACGGGGTTACGCACGGCCATCCTCGGAGGCATATAAAACTCCTTGTGTTAGAATAGTTAACGGGATGTCTCCACTTTAATAATGTATATCTGATTTTTAATAGGACGGCATATAGGCTAGCCAAAAGGCTAGCCTATATGGGTTATGAATACCACGAAATGGATTAGACTTCGTCGGTATAGATTGGCACTTTGCCTGCAACAGCTGTACCCAAGTTCTTAACTTTAATTAACATTAAGATTGGACAGGTGTTGATATGCAAGTAACGTGGTTGAACCATAACTTCGTTAATCAACGCACCTTCACGTGTCATTGGTAATGAAGTAGCCAACTCAGGCATCCAAGCCATAAACCCGAAGGATAATGGATCAGGACCTGCTTGACCATCACGTACGAACGTCATGAAGATTTTATTACGTAAACGTTGATCGTAATGGGTTACGATTTTGTGATCGAAGTTAATCGATGCAGTACGCGTATCACCAGAAACCATGATGTGTTGAGCAGTCGTTGGATCTGTACCAATCAACAATTTAGGTTTAGTACCAGTTGTTGCTGTGGCAGCATCTAATGCAGGTTGGTAGCCAGAGTCACGGTATGCGCGGTAGCTCATTTCACGGATTTTGTTTACAATCGCAGCAGATACATCATCAGCACGATTAGTAGAAGATAAAGAAGCCGTTACTTGTAATAAGTCTAATTCATACTCTTCGTAAAAGGGCTTAATGAGTAAGCGACCAATACCTTCGATGTTCGGTGTTGGCACCAAGTAAGATTGAGAAAGCTTGTATGCGCTTAACGTGTCAGCATAACGCAATAACTTACTAATGGCTTTGTTATCAGTTTGAATACGACATGCGGTGATTGGCGCAGCCAAATCAGTTGATGTACGAGTATTTGTCACTGGTGTTGGACAGTTAATTGGCGCGCCCAATGGAATCATGTAACGTTCGTTTTGTTCTACGGTTGTTACTTGAATACCACGTGTACGACGGTTCAAGTTGGAACGGCTGGATAATAATTCGTAACTATCCATGCGGATAATATCGAATTCAGCTTTTAAAGCGGTTACATCAGCGCCAGTTACTTCGGTGTATTCGTTAGTGACAGGATCCACATCCCACACAGAAACGATTTCTAACGCAGCCGGTTTGACGTTCAAATTGCCAGTTTCAATGTTCAACTCACCGCTGACACTGATTTTTAAACGTAATACCCAAGTATCACGACCGCCAGCACGTAAGTAAGCTGTAGAAGTAGGCAATGCACCCGTTACGTCTTTAGTGGCACCGGTTAATGGTAAATCAACGGTTGCGAAATTCAAGAGTAAGTCTTGAACAAAACCTTCAGGCGCTTTTTGGAATTGGCTACGTGGTAATGTTAACACATCAAATGCGATAACGCTGGTTGCACCCGCACCCACCACTGTAGAAGAATGAACTTCAACATAGATCTTTTCTAAGTTGTTCTTCAGATCAACAGTATCGGTGTTGTTTAAAACACCAGTGGCGATCAAACCATCGTGTTGGCTAATGCCAATCAAGCCAATATCAACACCTGGTTTTAACGGACGAGTTTGTACAGAAATGTTATCCACTTTTTTGGCATAAGTGCCTACTAATGTAGAGAAGCGGTCAGCGTTGTAGTTTTCATCGTTGATGTCACCAACGTAAACTGGCACAAGTGCGGTTGAATTGGTTTCAAGCAACGTGTGATCGATAACACCTTCAATTAAGTTGCGGCGATGGAAATCCATCGGTTTGCCACTTAATGAATGGCGAACATCGTTGAACACCATTGTACGGCGTACAGATACGTCAATGCTGCCATTATCAGGGGTAACGGTCAATGTTGGATAGAACGATTCAGGCAACTCAGATTGGCGTGCAGCTTGTACGTTAAATACAACAGAGAAAGGTAAGTTTTGGATCAACTCACGATCATCGAAGGCTTCATTAGAAATGGTAGGCGCTGTTGCGCTTAAACGCATGTCATAACCACTAAAGGCACTAACTGGCATGATCGATGTATTGTTGTCAACATCAGTTTTTGCTTGACAGGTCATTGCTTGACGCGCATATGCGCCAGGTGCACCAGCGGCCATTAACGCAATAACGCCTGCTTTAATTTGAGATTCAGTATAACCTTCAGTGGACACTTCGACAGTGCGACCTTGATGGTCTTTTTGTTTGGTAATTTCAATTTTACCAGGTAAACCCGCTTTCTTTAAGAAACCTAACAACGTTGCCTCAGCAGAACCAGCGCGTGTATTTAATTCATTTAAATTGGCGTGATCTAATGATTCACATGAAAGAACTAATTTAGAGGTTTGCTCATTTTTCAACTCACTGCCACGTTCTTTGAGCGCGGTAGCAATTTCACCAGCCAACGAAGCCATTGGATGCTTGACTTGTTTTGATTGTACAAACATTGACATTTTACTATCCTTTTGGAAAGTTATGATTTTTACCCCATCGCATAAATGGTATTGCTAGGAGTGCCCATAGGTATAAATAGTTAAGACTGCTAGCGCTCAGGCTAACTAGGATCGGCAGACCTCACCTATACTATTATTTAATAAGTTAGCGGCGTCCGACCACAAAGTCGTACAAACTCATTAAACATTGGTGTGCGTGCTACACTGTATTGATTTTCATAAATGTGCAGATATTCTAAAGCTTTGCTGTAACAATCATACATTTGTTGCTCATAGGGAATATCAGTTTCAGCACGTTTGAAACGAATACCTACAATATCTTCACGGATTTCAAAAAGTTCAAAAAGATAATTTTCTTCAAACTTTTCATCTTCTTTCTCCCCCGCATTTTTATGCGGAAGAACCGAAACTAAACTATCGCATGATGGATATAGTGTCGACAATCCTGCAACATTGTTGCCCATCGACACACTGATTTTTTCACATACTTCACGCAGTTGTTCAATGGTTGGTTTTTCACCATTGCGTTGTGTTACAGTTAAACGTCCTGACGAATCGTTTAACCAATGACGTTGAAACGTTTCCACAATGGGTTGATGAATTTTATCCAACAGTCTATTATTAATAGCGAGATAAAAACATAGATCTTTGATTGACACTATGCGCGATAACGCGAACATATCAACCATTGCATCCTTTTTAAGATTGTTTGCTTGCATTGCTGCCTCTAACCAATGAGGAACAATAACAAGTGAAAGTTTCTCTAAACCCATCTGCCACCTCTTACATTTTATTAACGAGATATTCAACTATGGATACTAATCTCCTCCTCGTAAAATCTATCACATTGCTTTACTTAGAGTCATTAGTTAAAGGTAAAGCTAATAATTCAGCGGATCTAATCAATCAAATAGTTGGCGTTATCAAACAACCAGAATTAGCGATTGTTGGTGCCGACTATGGAAAAGATTCGACAATGACTTTACGTGAAACGTTACGCTGGATGGCTTCAAATCCAGCGGATACGACATACGATAAATCAGAACTACTACAGCGCATCCGAACAAACGTGTCGGACAATGATTCTTTATACAGTGCCTTTGTAACGGGTATAGATAGCGACTACGGAGAAGATAGTTTACAAAGACGTATAGGCACTTATCGAAAACAACTTTATAGTTTTATGGATAATGTAAAAGCCAAAGAAACCGTAAAGAAAGCATATATGAAAATGCATTATAATCAAAACGACATTGTCGATTTTGGTTCTTATATTAAAGACTTGCGAACAGAACTATTGCAATACGAAGTAGGGAAAGGCGATGAAGATCGCATACACCGTGGCTTTGTTTCAGAAATCAATTTTGATAATTTAGATACTTTGCACCGTGAATTCGGTGCAATGAAAGATGAAATTAGCAGTAATGGCGCATTGCGATTTGGTCTGCAAGGGTTCAACCGGATGTTGGGTTCTGCTAAAGGCGGCAGACGCGGTGAATTAATGGTAGTGGGCGCATTACAGCACAATTATAAATCAGGCTTTACATTAGACATGTTTCGACATGCCGCCATGTATAATCGCCCTTACATGTTTGATAAAGAAAGAAAGCCGTTGTTGTTACGCATATCGTTGGAAAATCCAGCGCGTAACGACATCATGCATTTGTACAAATCCATTGTAGAGCAAGACACTAAGTTGCCAGTAGATTTAGATAACTTAGATATTGTAGAAGCCAGTTCCTATATTCATGAACGCATGTCTTCTAATGGCTACAAAATTATTATGCGACATTATGATCCATCTGAGTTTACATTCTTTGATTTATTTGAATTGATTGAAGGATATGAAGCGGAAGGATATGAAATCCACATGCTTAACATCGACTATTTGAATTTGATGAACAAACGTGGCTGTGATACAGGACCTATGGGCGCTGATACACGTTCATTGTTTAGACGCGTACGCAATTTCATCAATAACAAACATCGACGTATCTTCACTGTTACGCCACATCAGTTATCGACCGATGCTAAAATGATGACAAGACAAGGTGTAACCAATTTTGTCAAAGAAATCGCAAATAAAGGTTATTACGATAGTTGCAGAACCCTCGATCAAGAGTGTGATGTGGAGATCTACCTACATAAAGAAGTTGTTAACGGCCAATCCTTTTTGACCATTCAACGCGGCAAGCACCGTGGATTGCCTATTATTACCCCACTCAAAGATTTATACTGTGTTTATCCGTTCGAAGCGGTAGGCAATATTGTGGACGATCTTTTATTGGATGACATGAGTCGTCGAATGGTAGGTGGTGGAACAGCAAGAGAAAACTACGAAGAACCGTGGTATGCTGCTTTTTAACAAAATGAGTAGGTGGGTATGAAAATTATATTGATAGCAGCCGTGGATAAAAACGGCTGTATTGGTAAGAACAATAAAATGCCTTGGCATATTACGAAAGACTTAGAGTTCTTTCGACAGAAAACCTATGATCACATCGTTATCATGGGCAAGAACACATTTGGTTCACTTCACAATAAACCATTGCCATCACGTCTAAACATTGTTATGTCTACATCTCTGTCGTTCTTTACTACGGGAGTGAGAGTGGCGCGAGATAGAACACAGGCAATGTCAATTGCTGCGCGCGCTATTTTACGTGAAAACTACACTGATGAAGTATACATCATTGGAGGCGAGGAGATCTATAAACAATTTATGGATTTTGCCGAAATCATTTATATTTCGCGTGTAGCAGAAAACTTTATCGTAGCAGATGGGGATGCTTTCTTTCCGAAGATTGATGCAGAGAAATGGGAGAAGATAGATTCGTGTCAACCCGGATTGGTTACACCTGAGTTCTACGTAGAGCGATTCGATAGAAAATAATGTATAGGCTGTCATGAGGCAGCCTATATGCCGTCCTACCAATCTAGTTTTAAATGAGATGATTTGTTTTTTGGAATATAGACAATATCTGGATCAGGAGTCTTAGTAAATTGTACAACTAATATGATTGGCCTATCAGACAGATAGGTTTTCATTAGACGATGCATGCCGTCCATAATGCGGCCATCCATATCTAAGATAATAGGATATTTCAAAGAAGCGCGTTTGATGCGATAGAAATGTTCTATATCAATGTTAGCCGTCATACGACCATCTGGCTGTTCTACCGATTCAAAACTTATCCATTTGTCAATAGCTTCTTGAAAAGCTTGTATGGGTTTGTTTTCAACAGGCAATGCCTTAGATAATTGCCATAGTCGTTTTACGTTCCAGCCAGCAAACGTCCCATCGCTATTCTCACGACTATAGCTGTGTTCTCCCAACGATGCATCGAAATCTTTTAAGGTACGGACAGTACGCATGATTACACCAAAAAAAAAAATAAAGAATAAGACAAAAAAAGAAAAGGCGTGTTACACAATGTAACACGCAGATCTTTCTTCTGCAATTTTCACCTAGCAGTAGGCAGACAGTTTATAGTTTTATTCTGTTTAAACTGACAACATAACAGATTTATCCATTAGATAAAGACGGCACGGCCGTCGATATAATGGATCCGGTCGGGATGGGCGTGTACAGCCTTTATCTTTTTAAACTCCTTCTTGGAGCACGCGGCGCGATCCCATTCAGACTGTTGTTTGTCCTTTTTTGGTTTCTTTACCTTTTCTTGGCCGTCACCAGAAGCTATAGTGTTAGCGTTAATAACCGCCAGTGCGGCTTCGTCAAGTTGCTGCTTTTTACTCCCAAAAATAGCTTTCTTATGGGTCTTAAAGAAAGCGAACTTCTCTGCATCAATTTCGCAGAAAGTCAGAAATTGATCTTTTGAAATCCCACTCGCTTTTGCATGTTCCCACACTTTCTTGGCAGCATCGATCTCAGCCGCAAGTGTTGCTGTCGCATCGATTGCAGCCTGTGGCGATGCAGGTGCAGGTTGTTGTTGTTGTTGTTGTTGAGCATCTACGGCAGCAGGTGCAGATGTAACAACGATATCGCTAGCTGCTACACCAGCGTTTTGTAACGCAGTTGCCAATGTATTCACACCACCAGTGTTTACTTTCTTAGTCATGATAGTTCTCCTAATAAGGATTAAATAAATTCTTCTAAGTGACTATTTTAGAAGAATAGGAAATGTTGTGAATCAGCGATTCACAACGTCAGATCATGTTGGTAATATGTATCTGAAATAAAATGGAATCTGATTCGATGTCACCCATTGCGTAACGAGTCAATCGCTTTCAATAGACGAATTTTTCCTTCTGTATACCGACGCAATGCATCTTCCCAATCCCACCCTACGACATTCGTGTCACCTTCCTCCATGATCAAATTATCCTCAATGTCTGATAACTTAACAAGCATCAAATCAATATCCTTCGATTCAATGATTTCCTCAATACATTCCATAAACGATTTCTTGACCACATCGCCTTCCTTGCGAGACAATTTAACAATCATGTCAATAGCGCCTTCGTGGACACCGCTATCCCGCAATATCTCCACAGTACATTTTGTCTTCTCTAAGACATCGTGTAACAGCGCAGCCACCACACCGTTTGTATCAACGCCTAATTGAATTGCACGGTGTGCCACTCGAATGTTGTGGCACACGTAGTGCTCACGGTTACGTCGCATTTGTCCTTCATGCCACTGCGCAGCAACCGCCATTGCGACACATGCTGCTTTGCTGCTATCTAAAACAGCGTGAGTGATTTGTAACGTTACCATTTGATTATTCCTCTTAGTAAATAAAACGGCATATTGGGTAGGAAAACCTACCCAATATCTTATTTGTTTTTCGACATGTATTCTTTCAAAACTTCTATGTCCCGAAAGTCTTTATCTCGCTTAAGCTTTTTAGCAAGCAACTGTTTTTGCGCCATTAACGCTTTTGGTGTATAGCACCAAACACCATCGACTTCATTGATGTCCGATGCTTTGGTTTCTGGTTCCAAATGCACGTCTGTGTTATACAACGGCAATGGAAATAACCGCGTATCGTCATGCAGATATCCGTCAGCTTCATCGTATATCTGCACAACAGATTTAGACGCTTTTGCTAAACGATAAAACTCTTTCTCATGTACGCCTGCATCTAAGTCCATTGTACTTAAACGTAGACCGTACATGATCATTGCGCTACCGCCACCTAACCAGATATCGCCATCTGGTACATCAAACTCTTTTACTAAAGAAAGGTAATTTGCAATTACCTCTTCTCTAGACATTGCTCTAAATGCGCTCATTATAATCTCCTATGTTTTGGATAAGGCGATAAGACTCATCCACGTTAGTAATGTGTATCTCATTTTATTTGGGATGTCTTTGTTCCTGATAAATCAAAGAACTCATCTATTCCCAATATGGCTTTCTCTAAGATAACATCTTGACTGTCTTTATTGCTGTCTAAATGCAGAAACAATTCATCGACATTATTGTTGATGTACCTAAGCATAGCGTTTCGACGTAGATAAAATTGCGCCTTGTCAACGCCTTCTAATCTATCTAGTCCGCCTCGATTCTTTACAATTCTAGCTCGACTATTTTCATAGTCTACATCAACAAAGATTGTTAAATCAGGCGACAACCCACGTGACCCTAATTGCATCAACATATCGCGCTGTATGGCATTGTGTTGATATGCATAGGTAGACAAATGAAACCTGTCTAATATAACCCAAATCCCTTTAGCAATATTAGGCATGATAAATTTGCTAATCTGTTCGTATCTCGCAGCCATTAACAACATGAGTTCTGCTTCTGTCGACATATCGCTAAAACTAGGATTTAGAAATATTTGTCGAATATGGTCAGAAAACGGTGTGCCTCCTATCCCATGTCCTGACACAGTCGGGATACCCATAATGTTTAGATCCTCACAAAGGGATTTTACCAAACTGGATTTACCAGACCCATCTAATCCTTCTACAACGATAAAGCGACCTTCGTTGCATTTAAACCCATCCATACATTTCTCCTATGTTAAACAATTGCATTAGAAAAAACAATATCTCGTTGTAAAAAAACAGTTAGTACTGTTTTCGAAACAAAACGATTTTGATTAATATTGTTTGTTGTTTTCAAATGAAACGTGTGACAGCCTAGCAAAATACCTTGTAATTGTTCAGCCACATTGTTTTGAGAAAACATAAATTTTACAGGAATGCCGGGATACAAAAGACTTGCATCAGAATGTTCCCAAACGATTTGAACGATAAACCCCATTCGCATGGCTAGTTCTTCATATTCTAAAAACTTAGCAGATGTAATGCGTCTAGGACTTTGTTTAATTTGATTAATCCCCGATTTTCGATTACTAATCAAAAACTCATTGGCAACTTTTGACTTATCAATGATAGCTTTATTTTCATCAACCAAAACAAAACCATCCATGACTTTATTGGCATCAATAAAACGCACACCATTGCCAAAGTTTAATTGCATTTGTTCGCTATTGTCCGATGGAATCGTATCTCCTGTACATAACACAATTACCTGCGTGTCAGTTGTTCGATAGGTACGCTCAACGTTTGACAATCTATTTGCAGGTATGTTGACTAACGTCAATGTCTTTGGTGATTTTTCATAGGCTTTGACGTCATAAGGAGAAAACAAATACCAATGGGGTCCCCACAAATAATGTTTAAACCCGGCTGGATATACACCTCCACAATTTTTATGGATAATGTCAGGAACATCGACCACAGGTGTCAGATGAGGTATCTCAATGTGTTCTAATACATTCTCGTTGTAGTTTGGCGCCAAGTTACATCCTTTAACGTAAGTGGCACTGTCCATCTCATCAGTTCGACTATATTCAACAAGCATGTAACGTATTAGATTTATTCCTGATGTTTCTCTAAACATTCCGCCAACAGTCTGTTTCAACAGTAAATCTAAATGAGGGTTTACTAATTGAAATTTTAAAGATTTAAAACCGCCACGCTCGGCAGTTTGTTCTGTTTGCAATAATGGGTTATTGCCAGCAATAACATCAGAGCCATTGCTATACAACGTGGCTTTGTATCGAAACGCTGACTTTGACGCAGCATTATTAACAACAGGTGAAATAGATTCTGTCAAAGGGGTTCTAATTAGTGTTATTTCTAATGCAGAACGATTTGGTATTAAATGGTATTCTGAAACAGATAGTGAAAATACGGCGCTTACACTTTGTATGGAATGCCATCTTGCCATAAAGTTGTGATCGACTTCTACATCTTCAACGTAAATGGGTTTATAATCGCGACCATTTGCATGCACGATAATTTCCCATGTTGCAAATGCAGGTTTAGCAGGAGAGCTTAATACCGCTTCTACTTCCCTATTTATCTCACTCTGTTGAATGTTCATCGTACACCTCGTAATCGTCTTCCGACCACAAACGACGAATGATAGCGTTTACATCATCGCTTGTGTGCGGCGGCACCACTCGTCGTTTAGATATAGAATTGAATTTGTTGTGCCTATCTAAAAATGCGCTATGTCTACCAGATATGGTTTTTAAACGTTTTGCAAAATTGCTACCAGAACCATCGTTTGTGTAAAACAAAGCCAGTGCATGGACAGATTTTGCAAATTCGTCTAATAAGATAAAATCATCTACTGGTGGCGGATCGCAATCAGGATAGGTTTCAATAATGTATCGCCAGTTTCTAATGTGTTGTAATACTAGGTTGTATATCTCGACGGATTTTTTAGGATCCAACAAAGATACTGGCGCGCCTTCTTCAAAAAAAGAAACCATACCTGCAATTGTACAATAGCGTCGACGTGGCGCCATATCCAGTGCCGCATCTAATTTCTTGTCTCTAGTTGTTATTGTCCCCATCTCCCTAATAACTTCTTTACCTGTGCAATACATTTCAGGCACACTGACTAAGTATTTCCGATTAAAGATAATCCATACGACACTGTGCTCTTCTTTCTGTTCGTACAGTTCTTCTTTCTTTACCCGTCTGCTCATGATAACACCTTCTTAGATAGTTGTAACAACCCTATTAAAAGCGGTGTGTAATAATAACGGTCAAGCGCTGGCCATTTTGAAATAACCTTTGCCATAGCCAATAGCGGTCTTGTAGGAACAGTCTTTGTAGTAATAGCACTGTGTACCAACAGATCAAATTTTGTCATGTTATCCGTATCTTCGTCATAAAACGCATTGGACAAAATATAGCTATCGTCTGAACCCATTTTGTGATATACTGGACGCAATGGTTCACTATATCCTACTGGAATACTATCGTCTTCATTAATAGAGGTCAAACCAGATAATGCCGCTAAGTAATCTACATTCGCCGTAACATCGTAAACGCTGTTTTCTTCACGAATAGGTGTGCCAATGTAACTACATGCGGCTCTCGTATATTGACCTTCCACTACATTGCGCAGCGTTTTTGGTAACACCGCATATTTCATCCCGCTAAAGCGTATTCCATCCATGTAAGGTAATGAATCAAATAAACGTATACTGGCCAACTGCGCCTTTGTAAAAATGATATTTCTATAACTTTCATCTAGACTGATCAACATATCAAAAATAGATTGTTGATCTGACAAAGGCAACCCATCACAATTCAATTCACGCACGCGACTGAAGATTTTATCAGCGTTCCTGTCAAACTGCCGCATTAAGCAAGAAACGACATAGCGGTCATACGTGGGATCGCTTTGACTAGGCACAACAAATGTACCGTATTCGCGACTAAAGAAGTCTGCAATAAACTCACGTAATCTGGTCTTCTCTAAATGTTTTAGTTGTTTATCTAACTGAACAACACCCTCTGTCACAATCGGATTTTTACCGTACGTTAAAAAATCGCTTTTGTAATAGTAGGTGTTTACGACACGGCTATTCAAAATGCTAATGAGGTTTTCATCAGCTTCTTTATACAAATTGAATGTAATGTTGTAACACGTCTCTTTCATTAATGTGTTCTTTAGAGGAACCTCTAAAGTAAATATGCCCGCCTTGCCATCGCCGATATCGGCAATAATCACATCCCCAAAGTTAGGTTTCACAGTGCCAGGAAATATCTTACCTGTACCCGACACCTGCATTTCCATAGACTGCTGATCTTCGCCAATACTAAAGCTACCGTCTAGCTTTATTACCATCCCTTTAATCACATTGTATTGTTGATAGACAGCTAGCTGTCCTGGTTCAAATGGACTGGCTTCTTCATCAGCACCCAACACTTGTGCATAATAGTCTACAATTAATGTAGAACCCTCAACGTATTGCAGCAGCGCAGATAACGGCGTTGTCTTTGCAGATACGACAGAGTGGCGGTATTGTTTTGGGTATAAGTTAGGAACGGGATTTGATGGATTTGGATCTGGTGTAGGTGGGTTTTTTGGTACGTCAAACAAAGGCATTTTCATTTACTCCCAGTGTGTACTATTAAGCTGCCAATTAAGCGCCAGTTATGTGCAGAGGTGGAGATAACACGCTCGTTGATTCTGTTTACACGAATATAGTCAATGGCGAGTTTAATATCGTCTATATGCAATTCGCCATCATCGTAGATTTGTGGCAATATCGGATAACGTTCCATAGTTGGATTTATTTGCGCATTTAACTGAGATGTCGATGTATTGTTTTTTCTAGGATCATCCGGTATTTCTCCAACAATCCCTTTTTCTGTATAATGAACACCCAAGTTTTGGGATGCCGCTCTACTGGTTCTCACATCACTGACAACATTAGGTCTATTAGAAAAACCGTCTAATTGCAATAACTGCGGCGATATTCTGGCAATCGCTCTATCGTGTTTGTAGTAAACGCCTTTTGAATAATAAGCCTCTGGTAATGTGGGATCTAAATTCGACAATATAACAGTTGTTAAATCGGGGTGTTTTGTTAGCGTCTGCAAACTTGCATCTGATAGTCGGCTTAAATCAATTAACATGTTTAAACAAAGGTGATAGAACTTTCTTTCATTTAATGCAACAGAGCTACTGATAGAAAGTGTTGGGGATACAATCAATGTTCTTGGATCTAATAACGTGTAATCTTCGTAAAGCGACAGGTAGAATAAAGATTCACCTGGCGTCAACATCTGAAGACGGGTTTCTTTTAGATACGCAATAACTTCATCTGGCAACTCCCAGCTACCTAACTGCGTTAGATTTATTAAATCAGTAGGATTTTGTTTATCCAGTTGCACCAATATGCGAAACACATTGACAGATTTAATAGGATAGGTAGAAGCGTGTGGAAACCAATCGTCAAACGGTGGGATAGGAATGCCCGGTGTATCTGCCCAAGGTTCTAACTTTTTATGCCTGTAATTTAATTTACGTAAACTATTAACAGACATAGAAGCAAATGAAATAATGTCAGATGGCTGAAATATCTTTGTTTGATTTAGATAGTTAGGCGACATCATTTGATTGTGGATAGTCGGCGGATACCTTAACACCATGCTTTCAACACGATCAAATGAATATTGATATTCGACTGTTGCAGACCATGCACCCGCAGAATTTTCGCTTTCAGGTTTTGGTGGGTTTACAACAAAATCAAACTGCCCCATTATCTCGGTTTGTCTTTCACGTATCACAAACACATTGCGTAAACCTGCCTGATTTGCGATGATGTCCATGCGACCAATAAAACAGCGTTTAAACCACAATCCGGCGTTTTCATTTAAAGGTTCATTGTTCTCACGTAATTTGTGAATCTCTAATAAAGCTTCTATAAGCGGCAATGGAATATGGTAATGATAATCGATATCGTGCAAATGCATCCCGTTGTCTTGGGAAAGCATACGTTTACAGGTAGATATCCAGCTAGACACAGTCGTGTAATCGGTACCCACTAATTTAATAGACATTGTTGCCTTAATGCGTTGGTATACTGGGTGTAGATATACATGCAATTCTTTATCCGAGAAAACATCTAGTTGATCCAGTTTGCGTACAGTTGCACTGCTGGCAAAATTCTCATCGTATTCATCTGTTACTTCGATGTAAATTCTTTGGTCGCCAGGTAAGCGATTTTTTGTAGACCCTACATCATCTAATGTAGAACCAGGCATCAAAATAGATAATGCATTGCCTGCATAACGCACTTCAGTGGTAGGGGGTAGATTGATAAGTTTAGCAACATTTTTAGCGATTTCCATATGCAATGAACGGGACATTGCCATGTACGTATCATTCAGTTCACAAATGGCTTTTGGCATGACGATCCTCATTAGTCGGTTGCATAGTACGTAAGTCGTCTATGCCTAATTCATAGAAAATAAAATCTTTAGCGCTTTCTATCACATTTGCATTACGCGCAATTGCGATGCGAATATCTAAGAAAGGTTCATAATAAGGCGAGCGTATTAATACTGCCGATCCTATTAGACTATCCATGGATTTAATATATCCATCCGTATTGGAGAGACGTTTCTTCAATACTTCATTAATAATTTTTAGCATCTCTAAATAAAGCGAGTGGTTATTATAGTTAGGTTTTTTAAACACTAATTTCAATACCTTGTATGTTTCTTTGATAGATAAATGTTTTGCTTCTAAAACCGCAATGTCTTTATCATTACAATCAAAACGGACAAAAAAAGAAACATGCTCAGACGCCTCTATTTCACGGATAACGTTTAATAAACTGCGATCAAATAAAAGAGCGTTAATCATGCGACAATCCTCCAAAATACCTAACATACCTTAACGGCATATGGACTGTCATATGACAGTCCATACGGTTAGTGTCTAGTCATCAAATCAGTTACGCTGTACGGTGTTTCATTAAATGCCGACAAAACACAGACTCTTTGAAAATATTGCTCGGAGCTTGAACTATCCCCAGTAAAGCATGCGCATATCCGCAAATGATTTGGTTTCACTATTTCACTCAAAATGATGAAATGGTTTTTATAAATAGATTTGTCGAAACTAAACGGAATGTTAAACAAACGCCATGTGTATTCATTTGCATATTTTTCGGAAAGCACTTCATTAGCAATCTTGTCAATACTTTCCGATAGTTCTTGCTTATCATCAGTAATGTTCGGTATATTGATCATAACAGATCTTAAATAGTTTTTAAGATGGCTTTCCAATAAATATTTTTCAATAAAATTAGAACCTTCTAGAAATACCATGTTTAAATCTGTTAAATCGTTTCGCCCCTCACTATAAAACACAAATCGATCGTTAATAGGACATGGCGTCTTTCTAACCAACCCATTTCCCAATTCTATTAAATCCAAAACGCCCTCACCAAAATACGACATCACGTATCTCCAATACATTTTGTTTGAGCGCTTACATAGGCGTCAAACAACATATTTGTAGCTTTATCTCCAAATGTAAATATAAGTTCAAAATACATGGTTTGTTTATCACCGGGCGCAACAGTGATAAACAAACCATCGTTTTCACAACAATACCAACGAATGAAACCCCCTTTGCCCTTTTCAGACATTGCAATATCGTTCCTTATTTTTTCTAATCGGGTGGCGAGATCTAACACCACAGATTCCACGTCTAGTTTTGAAAAAGCGCGCGGATCTATTTTTTTGGCGTTCATTAAATATGCCACAATTGCAATATAGGGTTTCTTGTCCAATGGATTAGGCACGATGTGCCTAATAAATTTTGTTCTAGGCATTTTTGTAATTAACTTGTCAATATCCATTTCGACATAAATTTGTTTGCATAGCTCAAAATCGTCTATACAAAAGTTAGCTGTTAAATCAATTAACTTTAAGTTTTGTATAAACGATGGAGTTCCATCTGGGTCGTCTTTAGGCTTCCCAAGAAAAGCGAATATATTTGCCATAGTAGCTCCTAATTAGATCTGATAGGCGTCCACCAGATCTAATTGTGTTAGAATGTTTTCGGTTTAAGTAGCCGAAAAGTCTTTTATTATTGATTCCAGCAGCTGAAGATCTTTGGTAAACGATGATGATTGATAGGTCCCCAACTCCATGAAACTACGCAATGTGCTAAGTAGATCCTTAGCCGTAGATAAACGACAATGACAGGTTTCCGCAATCGTTTCAGGTGTTCTCAGCAATACAGATGAAATGTTTCCGTATACGCCAATTATTTCATCAGCTAATGTTTTTCCAACGCCAGGTATGGATAAACCAAAGATAACGTTTGCTGGTTTTTCATCAATTGCTGTAGTGATTCTGGAACGAATAGCGCGTACTAATCCTAACTTATCTCGCTGTATTGGCGGCTCAACACGATCGAGTTCATCCACCGAGATATCTGCTAGTTGTTGTGGTGTTTTAATTCCAGCATACTTAACTAGCCCGCGAATAATTTGCTCGCCAACATAGCGAATGTTAACCGCACTAGGACTTGCGAAATGTACAAGTCTTGCTATGATTTGGTCTTCACATCCGTCGGTGTTTGGACAAATTAAATATGCACCATCACGCCCAGTTAATTCATGATTACAGCAGGGGCAGTGTGTTGGCAACGTAATCTTTTCTTTAGGCTCCGCAACGACCGGACCAATAGTCCAAGGAACACCTTGAAAGTATTGATCGTACGCTTTTCTAGCGTCTACTTCAGGTGCAAATTCCGTCTGAATAATTGGAACAGCATCGCCAGATAGTATCACCACAACTTTATCGCCAATATGTAACTCATCGCGCCTAATATGATTAGGATTGCTAAGTTTTACTTTGGAACATACAACGCCATTTAAAGTAACAGGTTTTACCCACGCAATTGGTGTTAGAACACCTTGTCGACCGATTGTCCATGTTACATCTTCTAACGTAGTAGTTTCATAATAAGTTGGCTGTTTCACAGCAAGCGCCCAATTAGGTTTTTTGCCGTTATCGCCCACTCGACAACAAGCATCCAAACTGTTTAATTTAATAACAACGCCATCTGTTTGAAACCCGCAATCTCGAATACCAGAGTTGCGGTTTTCTCTAGACCGAATTACATCAAAATCTACAGTAGATTCTCGAATAGCTTTATTACAAACATCCCCAATGTTATCGTTAACTAATATAGACGCGTTGATTGTGTTAAACCCTAATGACTTAAGCGCTTGTGTTAGCGCCACTCGAGTGTCAACATAGTAACAACTCTGCGCTGTTTCGTATGCGATAAACACAGGATCATATCGTTCAACCATTTTAACATCGTGTGATCTCATAATGGCAGATGCCAAATGTCGAGCGCTTGCATATTGCGTACCGTTGTCTTCGCTTTTTACCCCCGTATATTTTTCCCAGCTGTTATCAGCTGATTCAGGAACAATTCCCGATGTTTGATCTAAAACCCCATAAGTGTGATAGAATGGAGCGCACACTTCACCATATACGCTAAATGTTGTTTCATCAAATTTATCGGGATCAATAAAAATCTCAGCAGGCACACTGTCCATTTCTTTGACAATGTGTGTAACATCCATTCCTTCTTTACCATTGCCGCGCAACGCGGCGCTCACCAAATCATATCGTTGAAATGATCCACGTTTCTTTTCATATCTCACTTCTAACGCTACACCGTCTAATTTAGGTTCTAAGACATAACCTTTGTCATAGTCGATACCCATTTGACAATCTTTAAATGCACGTGTAACTGCATTTTGCATGGACTGCAACGCTTTAAAAACATCGTTATGATTGCTAGCGCGTTTTAACGAAAGCATGGGTTGCATGTGTGTTACATTTGTCGCACTATCATCGGATCTTTTTGACCCAATTTTATTTACAGGCGATTTTGGATTTAACATGTCGTTAGGAATCATCAGTTCAATTTCGCCGATCAAACTAACGAGCTCATCGAAAATATTGTCTGGAACAACAGGGTTATCGTCCCAATAAGCATCGTTCCAAATTGTTGCCATTGCAACAAGCTTATCGTAGTTTTTTATGATTTCTTCAGATGGCATTTTAGCTGATGTTGTTAGATGTGCTCTAACGACATCTTGCACTTCTTTTAATTCGGCAATAGAAATGTTCTCTTGAACGTCAGGTTTTTCATTACGTAACTTAGCCATGATGACTATCCTTTAACAGTGGGTGGTAGGGTGGTAATTGGTCTTTAACAACGGATTTCCAAGCATCGTTAAACTTAGATAGATTGTCGTTTTCATCAATAAATGACAATGACCAAACAGGTATAGTGATATCGTCAAAAATGTCGATATCGGTTAATAATCGAAATCTAAAATCAATATCTTCCGCATCGTTAAAGTTACTTAAAAACTTTATCAATACAGCGTCTATCGTTTGAAATCCTATTTGTGTTGTAGTTAATCGAATAACAATGTGATTGCTAAACGTGCTAACAAACAGACATGACTTTATTTCATGGATTTTTATTTGTTGATGCGCTAAATACCAATCTTTCATTTCTGGACATTTAGAATCGAGACAAACTAAATCGCTACTTTTGTTTTTGTACAAATCAGCAATTTCTCCAATGTGCGCAAAGAATGCTGTGGGCATTATACTTCCTCTAAATTGTGTCACTATTATAGTGACTTTGGTTAAAATGTATAGCACTGCATTTTAATAATGTATATTTGTTCTAAATTGCAACAACGGCATATAGGCTACCGTTTGGTAGCCTATATGTTTTATGCCGCATTAACAACAGGATCTATTGTTTTAACTGCGCGCTGACAGAGCACTATAACCGCTCTAGACGCTGAGAAAACAATATTGGCTATCTGACTACATGGATGAATATAAGCCGTCGTTAAATAGCTATTAAAGCGTATAGCGGAGCGATAATAAGGTCTTAATGACATATCGGGACCTTCTAACTCTTCCATACGTTCTACTAGATCATTTGTCGATTCAATCAAACGATCTCTCAACTCATAAATCTTTTCTAACGATTTATCGTAGTCTTTCATCTTGTCTAACATTAACTCTACTTTTTCAAGTAAAATCAATATCTCGCTAGCACTGGGTGTAAAGAACTCTCGCTCTTTCCATTCTTCAGCACTGCCATTTTCTTTAGTTGGCTGAACGGTCACGTAATTTGCCATAATGCTTTCAGCGCGTAATATAGGTTCCGTAGTTTGCGCAATCGGCATCTGTTTAATAAAGACCGATTTGTTATTTGGCAAATGTGGGCCTGCTTTGTAATCGCCTGTAAAGCGACTGTCTATGATGTTTTCTGGTTTATACATCGTTGGAAAATTTCGTTGACATAACGGCAATGCATCGTTAGAAATATCGTTCAAACGATTATCTTCACTGCCGCCATCAAAAGATTCCATACCAGTAATGACATCGTCATAGACCTGTTTTGCTACCTCACTGAACTCCCCATAATAGAAATCTGCATGTACGACTAAACAATCTAAAGATTCATTTATTTTAATCAAATCTTTAGGCGCTTTGTTATTTGTCGACAACATGTAGATCTCTGACGCCACTTTCATTTTGATAGGACGTTTATCATTGTATCCTGGATTGTCTTTTAGTTTCTTGCGGATTAGATACATCGCCACACGCATACGCGGTATCAGTCCAAACAATGCTTTAAAGAACTTTGCAGCAGCGCGCCACATGCGTATCATGGCTTCTAACATTGTTTTCCAAATGCTAGATATAAACGATTTAAAACCTTCCACGGAAATACGCTTATTACGACCCTGCGTCAATTTACCAGTGATTTCTTTTGCTTGTATATCCGTACCAGCTGTTGTCATATACGCAACAGATCGCACTAAAAATAGATCGGTTTCTGTTGCATGCTCAATAGAAGGTGCGACAGTTACCAAAGCTGATAGATTTTCGGTCGTATCGGCCAGTCTATCAATGTGCATGTGCTCAACAGTAATATCGGATAAGGACGTCATAGCGGATTGTAGCAAAACAAAATCACTATCATCTGAAATATCATTAGACATAAAGACCTCCGTAAGTACGGCATACGGAGACGGCGTACGCCGTCTCCGTATGATAGACCCGATTAGATGTTAATTAAGCGTTTTTGTATTGGCTTAATGAACGTTCTACCCAAGTAATGCTAGCGCGGCCAACAGCTAAAAGATACTGAATAAATTGATTTTCGAAACGAATGCCCAATTGATATGCAGCGCTTAAACCTAAAGCAACGTCTTTTACTAAGCGCACTTTAATGGTTTTTGCATCTTTATCTTTTTCGGCGTTAGAAATGGCTTTCTTAGCAGCGCTATCCATTTTGTTGAATTGCTTATCACGTTGTTCCCACGCTTTTTTGTAAGTTACAATGTGATCGCAAATATCCGCCAATTCATCCATTAGTTGACGAATTTCGCTACCGCTTAATGTTTTGAAATTGCCCGAAGAATCGATATCGCGACCCTTATCTTTGGCGTCAATAAAACGAAGACCTACGTTACGCGCATAACGAACCATTGTCATAGAGCTATTGCCAGCAATAGCCATTTTTGGTTCTAACACAGCGATTTGTTTACCGCCAAAAATTTCTTTGCTTGCCAAACCATTAACGTCGTTGCCAAAGCGTTTGTTGGAACCGCCATCAACATTAGTAGAATTGGCACCAACATATTTTTGTGCGTTTTTACAAAGATCTTCAAACTTTGAAACCACGGTTGCTGCGCTGCCGGAACCATTTTTAACGCTTCCGTAATAGTCGCCAACACTGCTCGCATTTAAACTGGCATCTGGTAGATCGGACACTGCTGTCAAAAGTTCATCATAAACATCAAAAACTTTTTCGTACTGGCCAGATGTTTCATTTCCAAGGAAAGAATCTGCCCAACCGCTAAGGTCCTTCATTGTAGATGTTGCTTCAGACGGCGTCGGCGCTTTACCTTTTAAATGCAACTGGTTCAAACCACCCATGTCGAATGATTTTTCACTTGCACTACCTGTAATATCGCTAGCTTTTTTAGCTAATGCTTCGGCACGCGCTTTCATGCGTGGAGCGGCATCTAATACTTTTAAATACCAGTTTTTAACAGCAGCCCACATCTTTTTAATTTGGCGAACAATTGCTTCCCAGAAACCACGTAAGGCAGTGCCAATACCTTCTTTAGTGATAGTGGTGTAACGTTGGCGAGAAGTGGAACCGCCACTGTAAGATTCCACAGACGGGATTTTGGAACTGCGTACGAAATGATCGTAATCAGCTTTACCCATTGCAGCTTTCATGGCCAAATGAGCAAACACCGCGCTTTGACGATCTAAACCGCCATTAGCTTCAGCAGCAACTACAGCGTCTTCTACTTCTTCTAACACTTCAGTAGAATCCATTGCTTGTTCAGCGCCAATGTCTTCGGCTTCAACTTCAGCAGTTTCTTCAGTAGCTTCCACAATAGGTGCACTTACTTCTTCTTCAACAGCAACTTCGCCATTGTCAACTGGGGTGTCTGGGGTGTCACCATCTAACAAACTAACGTGACGACCTAAACCAATGCGTGACATAATTTTTCTCCGATTTGATTGCAATCAAAATTTTAAGGAACGTTCCGCGCCGGAACTTTTGCGGAACCGAACAACACATGCGCTGTCCATAGCATATCTTCTAACCCACCAGGTTGTGAACACCACATGCCAATAAAGTTATCAAACTCCATTGGATCGCTAATTTGAAGTTCATCAAATCGACGACGTGTTGCACAACCAATGTGTGCTGTAGGATATTCTAATAACAATTCATTCCATGACATCACGCGCATATCGCGACGCCCTGTGCGAATAAATTGGACAGTGTCAATAATAAAGGCTAAATTTAACCCATAGATATTATCATTGCGCGCTGTCTGTAATGCAAGCCAGTCTTTAAAATCACCAAATACATGTTTGCATTGATGAATGACACGGCGTCTAAAATGCCATTTCTCTGCGTTAGTACCGCGAGTCATGTACAAATTATACAGCATATCTACACCACTGTGCGCAGAAATATCGATAACATCATGTTGAACGTTATCGGGCTCTACATAACCTGGTGTAAATGGTGTGGCACGCGCGGTGTAGCCGCGCGGATATTTAACTAGCTGTCCCATAGCGTTTCTCCATTTCAGCAAGCTCATAACGCAAGGTGTTCAAACGGTTTTGATTGTACTCAATTTGTTGTTCGAGTTTAGCATCTTTTTTACCTTGAACAGACAGACGTAGTTGCATTAAACGAAACTCTAACATTCTCGCTTCTTGTTCAGCTGCTTTAAACCGAGATACTTGCCAATCGGCAATTGCGATGCGAATATGAAAGATTGGGTTTAATACAATAGGAATAAGTTCGAACTTTAAAGGATCTACTGCGGCGTAACCAACACTAGCACGTGTTTGGTCAAAGCTATCGGGTGTTACCGATACATTGGGCATTTCGCTAAATGCTTCTTCAATTTCTTTTTTATCTTTAGACAAAATAGACATCACACCGAAATAGCTTTCTTGCATGTTGTTTAAGTAATCAAACTCAGCCTTGGTTGGAAACGAACCTTCATCTTGGCTATTGTTAACTTCCGCGATTTCAATAGACAACATGGCTAACAAAGCACGACGCGTATAGGTTACCGCAAACGTCATTGCTTCGACATATTGCAGTAAATTGGCGCGTAGAACGGTCATAATGCTAGAGGTAATTTCATTAGCAAATTCGCGCTCTACTAAACTTTCAATGTTGTCTAAGTTTTCATGGACGTTTTTCATAATAGCGAACATGCCGTTTAGACAATTCCCGCTATAACGAATATCCACATTTTTATCAAAGGCATCGTTAAAGGATTTTACCCACAAACTTTTCCACTTATAATTTCCATAAGCAGATTTGATTTGTTTTAAAGGCTCTAATGTATTATCCTCTAACTCACCACGCGCAGCCTCGATATCTTCAATAATCCGTTGTTTAGTAAACGATGGTAATAGTGACTGTAAGTAATCGCTCATTTTCATGATAGCTGCTCCTTAAATGGTAGGGTTAGAACCTAATTGATAGGCGCGCAATATTTCGCCGACATCAATGTTTTTATTACGTCCAGCTGATTTAATATCGCGGATGGATAGATTGGTTGGCAATTCAATGCCACGATGGTAAATTGTCACTTGTTCAAAATCCGTATCGATTACGACAGCCAACATGACGTAAGTATTTTTGAACATGCGTTCGCGGGTACTATAATCTCGGAAACGACCACCTACACTTGCTTCAATTTGCGTTGCAGTTGTTTTTGTCATTACCAAAATATTTGATGCAGTAGCAACCGATGGACGACCTGATAATATCGCAGATATTTTGTTGCTATTAGAGCGATCGATAATGCTTTTGAAAACACCGCTTTTATCTTTGATCAATGTTTGACGACGCGCATCAATCAAATCTTGGCAAAATATTAAATCTTTGATAAAAGACAATTGGCCAGAACGCCATCCATGATAACGCTCTTTAACAGAATTATCTTTTTCGCCATACGAAAGGATATTCTGTAGAGTTCCTTGGGTTGTACCGTGTGCGATTAAACGAACAGATACGGGGATTGTAGCGCGGTTTCCATCCGATTCTAAGTTTACTTCCAATAAACGTCCAACAGATAGATTGGCAATATCAATGGCGTCTTGTGTGGTGTGACGTCCAAATGACATGAAATGATCTTCATCGTCATCATCGACGGCTTCGTTAGAAACTCTAGCTTTTGCATAGCGCGCCAAACGAGAGAAATCAGGCAAACCATCTTTGTATGATTCTTCTGACACCATGATATCGCCAATTAGCATACCTGCATTATCAACAGGATCGCGATTTGGATTTAGTTTTTCTAACAATTTAATGGTTTCGATTTTGCCGACATTTACACTTAAGCCAATAGCTTGCAAATAGTAGCCAGCAAATATTGCTGACAACGCTTGCATGATATCGCTTGTGTATTGTAAATGAATGGCAGATTCATCAATGAGTACAATGGGTTCCACGCGGGTGACTTGCGTATATTCTACTAATGAATCTGCGCGTGCAGAACGAAATAATTCAGGAAACCGTCCGCAAACGGTTAACGGTGTGACGATAGCGTCTTTAAGCATGGTTAGCATAATCACTATTCCTACATGACAAGAGGTAAGCCAATATGGCAGACAGTAAACCATCCGATGAAAGATTGCTTTCATCAGGTAAGTTATTTGAGGACAGCAACGAACGAATTACAGCCACATCATTACGTTCTGGATATGGTCCATTAACAGCCGCTGTTACAGCAGCGTTTAACGGTCATAATCACCGAGGAACAGGAAACCCTGCCCCGGTAAATAATGAACAGTACGGGATGGTGTTTTTTACAAGGCCCAGAATTAACTTATCATACGATAACATTATCAGGGATCGCAGCTTTACACCCATGTTAACCGAAAAAAGAGAATCGGTTGTCAGTGCTATTAGAAACATTTTAGATCCAAAAGGTGAGAAATTCAGCCTTATTCCTGGAAATAAATTAGCTAATGCGGGCAGCTTACAATCCCCGTTGAGCGATCCTAATAATGCGTTTATTTCTATTGCTGCAAATTGTTTAGAGTCCATGTCAGGATGGCCAGATCCTTATATAGACACATATACCTCACGCGCCGGCATTTACAAAGAAGAATGGTCTATGGTAGACAGCTATTGTAAAAACTATTCGGCATGGGACATGTCTTGTAACTTCCGAAACATCGTGGGCGATCCTATTGGATATTTGTTCCATGTGTGGACACAGTACGCGTCTTTGGTTAGAGAAGGTACCTTTGACCCTCATCCTGAAATGATCATGGAAAATGAAATCGACTATAATACACGCATCTATCGTTTAGTGTTAGATCCTTCTCGGACATATGTGCAACGTATTGCGGCTTGTGGCGCAGCATTTCCAACAACAAATGGAATTGGGGCAATGTTTAACTACGCTACAGACAAACCCTATAATCGCGATACCGATCAAATTTCGGTCACCTTTCGCTGCATGGGCGCTATCTATTACGATCCAATTTTAATTCAAGCTTTCAATAAAACAGTATGGATGTTTAATCCAAGAATGATGTCTTCGCCTTTATCTAAAGAAGATAGAAATGGCGATGCGTTGCGCGAAGCATTTTTTAAGAAAATTACTTCGGCAGAAAAGCAGTTGTTCAATTATCAAGGTTATCCACGGATAAACCCTTACACTGCTGAACTAGAATGGTGGGTGCCATTAGAAGATTATAATGTCACTATTGGGAACGATCTATTACTTTAACTGGAGAATATCATGGGATATTTAATACCGAGCTCTCAACTGATTCCTAAGTTTCAAGCCCTGCAATCTAACCCATATGCATGTGGTCGCATGTTGCTTGCAACATTACAAAAAGCAACAGATGGTCAAGAGGTTTTTGTGGATCCTACAAATCCCGCAGTCTTTGTTTTAGAGTCAGCCATTGTCATGGCAACAGCCGCTATGCAGCAAGCGGAAACGTTAACACGAAAACAATATGCTTCTATGGCAATAAACATGTCTGATGTTTATCGACATATGAGCGACACAGACTTTATTGGTCGTTTTAGCGCGCCTGCTAAAGCATTTATTACGGTTATCATGTTGCTGGATGAAATAAAACAGAAAGCTGATTTTGTTAGAAACTCACAAGGTCTTCCTGATGGCAGCGGCATCAGAAAAATGACTATTCCAAAACACAGTGAGTTCTATGTTGCTGATACAACGTTCTGTATGCAATACGGAATAGACATTCGCATTCTTCCGCACGGCGGTGTTCAAGTTGTTTACGACACATCCGAAAAATCGCCATTCTATTCGTTGGAATCCAATTATGTAGAGCATGGGGTGTCTAGACAAGGCACTTTCAAACTGCTGCGTATAAAGATCCCTGTCTTACAAATGAGCGTCAGCCAACAAATCGCACAACTGAACAGTACAACAGGGTTTTACAAAAACTACGTGATAACAGATAAGTTTCATTATTGTAGAGCGTATATTAAATCCGCGACAACAGCTAAATGGACTGAGATAAAAACAACGCACACCGACCAGATCTACGATGCACGCACACCAACTGTTATGTTAACCGTGTTGGAAAATTCATTGGACGTTAAAGTCCCTCAGATTTACTTTAACTCTGGTTTAATACGCGATTCATTGCGTTTAGACATCTACACAACCAAAGGTTCGTTAGAAATGAATTTGGGTAGCTTTGGTAAGGATTCGTTTACAGCGAGATGGATAGATAGAGATGGCGGGGTTGACAGTAGCTACATTAAACCTTTATTGACATTTTCAGGATTAGCGATAATGTCTGACACTGTTGTTTCTGGCGGAAGCGATGGCGTCACGTTTGCGCAATTGAGAAATCAAGTTATCACGCAAGGTTTATCTGTTCCTACTGTACCAATTTCGGAAAATCAATTGGTCTCAACCGCAAATTCAGCTGGGTATCAGATTGTAAAAAGCATTGACAACATTACTAATCGCGTATATCTTGCAACGCGAGGTCTTCCAACACCTGTATTGCAAGAGGTCACCAACAGCACAGCCGATATTGCTAGAACAACGGTAACCAGTGCTGGATGTACTGTTCTTACGTTACAAAAGAGTTTTGAGTCATTAGCACAAGAACCGAGTGTGTCTGATAATAACACACGGCTTACAATAAAGCCAAATACATTGTTCTCCCAAGTAAATGGCGTTTTAACAGTTGTACCTTACGATCAAACGATCAATTTACTAGCCCAGGCTGTAACATCGCCAAGCGCACTAGCATATGCTGTAAACAATGCCCGTTATTTCTATACGCCTTTCTTTTACGTATTGGACACAGATGAGGATACGTTTAGAACGCGTGTTTACGATTTAAATAAACCAACTGTTGTGTCAAAATCGTATATTGCTGAAAATCCAGAGTTGGCGATTGAACTATCTAGTTCTACATACGACATCATTTGCGATATTGTTGCAAATGAATACAACATCATTTTAAAGCTAGCAGTAGGCGATAGTTTTAAAGATATTGAATTGGAGCAATATGCGGTTCAGTTAAGTTATCTACCACCTCGTTCCAGCACTCGTGTCTATTTTAACGGTATAATTCAATTATTACCAGATGAAGACAATGCCGATCAGTATTATGCAAGATTTACATTGCCGTCAAAATTTGATGTTAATAGCGAAAATGAGTTGATTCTTGAGCCCAGTAAGGCAAGTGCGCAATTAACAACAGAATTTGATCTGGTGTACATGGTAAGCGAACCCCCAATAGACGCTGGGTTGACTGAGATAGACGAATACATTGATCCAACAAAACTGGACGATTACGATGAAACTTTTATCTATCGTGCAGTTGTCCATGAGAAAATATCCATTAAATTTGGAGATGCATTGTCTCGCATATGGACAAAGTCCGATACAGTAGCCTCTACCAAAATATTGGCAACTTATCCTGAGACAACGTATCGTTATTACGAAAAAGATGTATTGCTTCGTGATGAGTTAGGAAATTTAGTGATCGATTTTGATGATGCCACAAATACACTGATTGAACACATTGAGCACCATGCTGGAGACCCCGTGTTAACCTCGTTGGGTGAGCATGAGATACTGCATCGTGCCGGCGATCCTATTTTGGATGCCGATGGAAACCCGACTTACTTAAGAGAGAACAGAACAGTTGAGCGACAAACCGATATTGTTTTGATTGATGGTCGTTATTTCTTTGCTACGGATGAAACGGTGCTCGGTTATAAAACAGAATTTGAAACATTGATTACTCAATGGGTTGTTGGAGACATCGACACCATTGCTGGGCGATTGTTTGAAAATACCTCGCTAATGTTTTATCCAAAAATCACAGCGGGCTCTGTTGAAGTGTATGTTGGCAACAATCAATTGTTAAGAATTGATGCAGATCAACAATTTGACGTGGAGTATTACCTATCTTCTGAAAAATTTAAAAGTGCGAATGTTAGAGCCGCAATTGGGTCTGAAACAGCAAAAATTATTTCAGATGGATTGTCCGGAAAAACATCATCTATCAGTCAACTGACATCGGCGTTAAAAACCGCGTTTGGGGACGATATTATTTCTGTTAAAATAAGCAGTGATGTTTTAGGGGAGTCAACCGACACGAAAACGAGATATCAGGCTTTTACTGTAAAAGACGAATCCATTCGACCAAATGTCGGTAAACAACTGTTAGCCTTAAGTAACTTAAAGTTAACCGTTGTTGACTCTGTAAACATTTCGTTTATAGAACATCAATAGACAGCATATACGCCACCCGTGAGGGTGGCGCATATGTCATTCGATGGGCTTGTTTTCTTCTTCAGTTTTATTTGGTTTATCTTTACTGTCTTCAGCTTTCGCTTTCTTACCAAATAAAGCAGATAACCAACCACCAGCTTTGCCCATTATACCACCTGCTTTGCCGTTCATTTCTTTGTATGCATCTTTATCTGCTTGAGATTCTGCATGTTCCATCCCTTTCTTAGAGATAGCTTCAATGAACTTTAATTGTGCAATGTGTGCTTTAGACAAATCATCTGCTAACCGTGCTGCATTTTCACGACAATGGTTGATAATGCGATATCCGTTAATGATATCATTAAAACCATATTTCATGTTTAACCATGACGTTTTTAACGCAGTTTGACGTTCTTTAACAGGATTGGCCTTCTTCATGGCATCCATATTAGAATTCATGGTTTTCTTGATGCGCTCCCACGCCATTTTCTGAGAATCATCAATTGTGTCAAATTGATTACCCATGAAATCGGAGGTTCCTAACACCTTGCCAGATTTAACTTCTACCTTACCCCACCATTCATCGTCCGCTCTGCTGCAAATTTTCTTGTACTGCTCAGCCTTTTGCTCAAGCAACGCTTTCACTTCTTGACCTTTCTTACCCAGTACATTTACATTCACAAAAAAGTCTTCAGGTTTTACTTCTTCGGTATTGCCATCTTTGCTCATCTCTAACAGTTTAGTTTGATTTTCATCTAGCTGTTTAACCCATGATGGAAATTGTTTTACCAAATCAGTAATCAGTTTTAGATGCTCGCCACCTTTACCACCCAATACTTCATCGACATAAACGGTATATGAAGAACGTAAACGGTCTTTGTAAAGTGTTTGACGCAAATATTTTTCATAGGCATCGCCAGATGCACGCAATGCCTCACGGTCTTTTTCAGGAAGTGTCTTTAACATTTCTTCCTTTAATTTACCTTGAGCAGATTTCGCTTTCTGAATACATTCTTTTAAAAGCTCTTCAGCTTCGGCTTGAGCCTCCCCAATTTCGCGTAAACGGTCATCAATTGCCTTTCCTTTCTTCCCTTTACCTTTACCACCACCACCTTCATCTGGAAAGAAAGTATTTAGTAACCATCCAATGAAAGCCGCGAGTAACACGCCAACACCTACGGCAACTGCTGCAATAGCTGCAACATGCATCATTTCCAACGAGATGCGAGTCTCTTTGTAATTAGTGCGTGAGAAATCGCGTGTATAGCTGTTAATTGGACGGTATTTACTAATTACACCTGGATGGAGTTGTTCCATCTCTACAGCAATTTGCATGTTTACACCACCCTGCTCATCCATGGTCTGTAACATCTCAGCAATTTTACGCTCACGTTCTATTAGAATAGCAGATACATCGATGTCCGTACCTAAAACAGTATCGCCCGTAGCATCTTCATCTGTCATGACCTCCATAACAAAATCCGCATTACTATCTTCGGGTTCTTCGGGGACAATCAATTCCCCATTTAAATTAAATTGTTGTGACATGTTTGCACCTATTTAATATTGTCAGTTGCTTCTTGCATGCGCATTAGCAATCGATTAAGAAGGTTTTCAGCTTGAACATTGCGTTTGTATCCGCGCTCGTAACTAGAATATACCATGTTTGCCATTGACGCAACCACCCCCATTGCACCAAATATATTTTGGCTAGAAATGACGTAAGAGTGAATAAAACGTCTAGCTTTATCTAGCTCTACTTCGATCATTTTAAGATTGTATAAACGCGTTGTAGGCGCCATGTTTTCAACGGGGGTCTCATCAGGTACATCACCTTCGTTTTCACGGATCATTACGCTTAGACGTTTATCCAAATCATTAATGATTTTTTGGGATGCTCTTAAACGATCTAATAGATCATCTGTCTTGGATGACATATAGCGCATATAGTCTTGATCGATGTTAATGAGTGCCATTAAGGAGTCGCTTACACGGGCCTCGAAATCTTTTTTAGAAGTAAATCTGTACTTATGCGCTGGATCAGATGCAACCTTCATCCATTCATGGAAAAGTTCATATACGTCAGATGCAACATCTCTAGCTGTTCTGTCTGGCGGTAACGACAATGCCTTTCTCAACTGGATAATATCTTCAGGGTCGTTAGCCGCATGTTGGACGTAAGTTGAATCATTGCCTTGAACCATCAAAGTTTGCTCATCGACCTCGCGAGTTAACATCTTAACATAGTGGTCGACATCATCACAAATCATTGTTAGTTTATCAACACGACTATCTCTGTTTTCTTTAATAATCGTGGCTAACATCAAAGCACGTTTTTGAAATGCTTCCCAAGAAGGACTTGTAACAACCATACACATGCCTTTGTTCAATTCATACACAAATGCATCGTGCATAAATTGACTGTATTGATCGTTATCAAATTCTAGGAAGTACGTGTGAGCTGTTTTGGCGGAGGCGCGAATGCTATCAATAATGGTTTTGTCAACGCCAATCTCAGAAAGGAATTTAAAGTCTTCTTCTGCTAAAGACTTTAGCACGATTTCTTTTGGGGCTTGTACAGCCCGCAGTTGCTCAGTTTTCTTTTTCAACTTCTCTTCACTATCCTTGTGCTTCTTTTTTACCTTTCCAAAACTATCATCCCACCCTCCAGATCCACCGCCACTACCACCGCCGCTACCGCTAGATGAACCAAATAAGCCACTGTTTTGAAGTACACGTTTGAAGAAGTATAGGATGGCTGCAAATGCAGCGCCAAATAAAAGTTTCTTTAGAAACGATGCTTGTTCTAAACTGATCGTATAATGCCGATCGCTCAATTCATTTGAAAAACCACCAGGTAGATTTAAATCCATCAATATACCTGGTTGTAAAGATTCAAGCGAAATAACGTGCTGGCGGGAAATACCGCCAGCACGTACGAGTTCATTATAAATTTGATCAGCTTTGATGGCACGTTCTTCAAGAGCCCGTATTTTTTCGAGTTCTTTACTAATGTTCATCATATCACCTATTTGTTAAAGCGCAAAACCTGTCACGGGTTTACTTTGCAAATCTTTTTCTTCATGGATTGCTGTTACAATAGCACGAACCAAATTGATCCATGAATTATAATACCAGCCAATCATTTCATCGTCTTTCTTATCAAGCTCTTTAGACATGATATTTAAAACGTTTTGTGAAAAATAGATATCGGCATGTTTTGCTAATACAGGGAATAGTTTGGTCATTACCATGGAATCGTAGACTAAGTCATAACGAAACTTATAGAAATCATAACACAAACCAAGGCAAGCACGTACGTCAATGACAAATTGAGAATTGATTTTGGATAATAAATCCTCTACTTGTGGTTCATGCGTGTTGGCATAGTAACCTTGTAGGTTTTCTACCTCTGAACTAGGCAATGTCAATGTTAATGAAATTGCGCGAGAAATCGCAACTGCGATTAAGGTACGACGATCAGCTTCGTTAACCTCGTTGCTAGTACGATCCAATATCTGACGAACCGCACTTGCTACTTGTCCAAATGAAAGCGCCATGATTATGCTCCAATACTCTTTAATTTAGCCGATTGAACAAAGAGTCTATTATTTAACAGCTCTTCTAACTTCTTTTGTGCTTTTTCTTCTTGGGCAGCACTAATACCCGAAGGAATGATTTCTGTCCAAAACAATTCGATAATGCCGCGTTTATCATCCAAACCATCTTCAACAGATTCGACCATTTCTAAATCGCGCAATAATTCATCTCGACGGGCATCGGTAATGTTCTTATCGCGTAATTCATATTCCATCTGTTGACGAAGAAAGGTGATGCGTGCTTTTGGTTCATCGTAATACTTAATTGTTGGATTAAAAAACAACACCCAAAGAATAGTGGGTAATGTAAATAAAATTAAAGAAGCCAAGAACGCGATCATGCGCAATACAGTGATTAGTACAAATTCAAATGAATTCATCGCAGAATCGTCACCATGATCTTTAAATAGACGATCTAAGGCTAATACGAGATCACGACCAGCGCCGTGACGTGCTGCAAATTGATCCGCAATTTGTTCACATGAGCGAAGATCATAAATGCTTTTACCTGTTTCTGAACGAGACTTTTTAGCCACTATTGCGATAAGTGTTGTTTCAACAGCTAGATCTCGAATCATTGGCGGTTTAGCAGCCAGCGCTTGACGATCTTTTTCGTTCATGTCTATACCTAACGCACGTTCAGCTTCTTTTAAAACCGACATACGTTTTTCGTAGTCTTCAGTATTCATCACTGTTTTAGACGCACATGTGATGGCGTGTGATGTAGTGACAACAGAACCTAACATTTCAAAGTAAGTATACAGATGGCCCAACTCATGCAAAATAATTGCTGCTATCATGCCATCGGTGTAACGACTGTCTTTTAGAAATTTCTGACCCATGCACACTTCGCCAAAAATCTTTTCATAGACACCGTAAACGCGACCTTCTTTTAAACTGACACCACCCATTGCTTTGCCATCAAGTGCACGCAGTACCATTGTACCTTCATATGCACCAAACATTTCTTGCCACCCTCGATTGAACGGGTGATTGGCGTCTACATTGGGCAAACGAATGTACGCCTCTCTGCCTGTGCCAATGGTGAAAATAATCGACATGTTGGTATATGCACGCACCATTTCAACGATTTCTGATTTGTTAATTGCATCAGTGTCAAATTTACCGTTTTCTCTTAAGAAGTTAACGGCTTTTTTTAGTTCAGCAAACAGAGCACCGTTCTGTACAGAGATAGCTTCGTTGCTGGATTCAATAATACTGACTCTAACCCTAGACATGCTGGGACTCCTATCGGTTTTAGATTATTCACATAAGTTATTCTAGGAGAGACTTCGGAGAATATCATGACATCATCAGTGACGCACTTAGCCACACAGGCTCAAATACAAACAAAAACATTGGTAGATTCTATTGTAAAAAAAGAAATTATTGTAGGGCGAGAATGTCGTTTTGCGACTTTTTGTGATAATAAAACAGAACATGATTTGCATGTCGTTAAAGAGTACATTTACACAGATGAAGGGATTAGGAAACCTAGAATTAATTTAGTGTGGGATTATAAACGAGAATTTTACATTACTCGAGAAGGTTACAGGGATCATGAGGAAAGAAAAGAAGCAGAGGAAATAGAAAAGGTTCAACGCTACACATCAACGCAATCTAAATTGGTAGATTCGATTTCAAGAGCGTTATATAAACGCCCAGCAGCGCCACGCACACGATTGCGTCAGCTGTGCGATTCGCCATTTATTTACGGTGTAGACATAAGCAGCACAGCGCTACTAAAGAAAGCGTATCAGAAAAGATGGCCGGAACATCAACACCCTACTTCATCTGTTGCTGTATTGGATATCGAAACCGATGTGGTCAATGGTACTAAAGAAATCATTTTGATTACATTGAGTTTTAAAGACCGAATTGTCACGGCAATCAACAATCGTTTCATTAATAGAGTTAGAGACCCTGTTAATAACGTTAAACGGTTAATTGATAAGCATTTATCTGAAGAGATGAAAAAAAGAAATGCAAATGTCGAAATTGTGGTATTTGACAAACCAGGACAATGTTGTGCTCATGTGATAAAACGCGCACATGAATGGATGCCTGATTTCATTACCGTTTGGAACATCAACTTCGATTTACCCATTATCATTAAAGCATTAGAGAAAGAACGTTATGATTTAGCTGAAGTTTTTAGTGATCCTGCTGTTCCGCCAGAATATCGTTTCTTTAACTATAAAGAAGGTTCTGCTCAGAAAGTAACGCAAGACGGGACTGTGATGTCAAAACATCCGGCAGACAGATGGCATGTGGTGCAATGTCCTGCGTCGTTTTATTTCATGGACTCAATGTGTCTCTATAAACGATTACGTTTAGCTAAAGGAAACGATGCGTCCTATTCATTAGATTTTATTTTGAATAAGCACGGTATACGCGGTAAACTGAGTGTGCCAGAATGCGATAACTTGAAAGGGTTGCTATGGCATAAGAAAATGCAAAAAGATCATCCGTTCTTTTACGTAGTGTATAACATTTACGACTGTATGTCTGTTGAATTTTTAGATGAGAAGACAACAGACTTAGGTATTGCGTTCCACGCAAACTGCGGTAATTCGGATTACGATAATTTCACTTCTAACCCGCGAAGAATCATGGATGATTTACATTATTTCTTTTTAGAGAGAAATCATGTTGTTGGCGCTACTGGCGACGATATGGTCGATGAAAACGACGAATATGTTGTTTCATTATCTGATTGGATTGTCACATTACCTGCGGACAATATGGATGACAATGGAATCCCTATTATTAGAGAGTTTCCAAGTATACGTTCAATGATGCGTATTCACAATGCTGATTGACATGACATAATAACATCTCGTCTTACAATTATATGTAAATTAATTGGAGACTTGAGATGAGTTTTTTCAAAGACTGGTTACCTTACAGCGGGAGACGCTTTCAAATATCTAGAGATGGTTCTGTTTATACGGACGACGGGATTCAATTAGAATCTTGTTTGGTTGGCGGACAAAACGTTGTTGAATTAGAATGGCTTTTTGGTAAGAGATATTATTCGATTGGACTACTTGTTTATGTAACATTTAGAGCTGTTGAATTGCCAGAGCATTTGTGGCTAAACTTAGAGATATTGTATTTTGATGGAAATCCAAAAAACTGTGATGTTAGCAATTTAACTTACAGATTTAAAGATGGTCCACTGGAAGTAGAAAACATAGCTGGATTCTACTACGTTCCATTTCATGAAGCGTATGCTATCAATAAAGAAGGCGTTTTACTTAATATCGCTATTGGTCGACCATTAACATGGTATACCACTAAACCTTGCGTTAAAAGAAATTCAACTGGTGGGTATTGTTCAGCCAGAGTTTCAATTAACAAGGGCGAAAGAAGTACAATGTTGTTTAGGCACAAAGCACTTTGTTTAACATTTAAACGGTATGGAAACGATGTGCAATCTCTTATCGTAAATCATTTAGACGGCGATCCGACAAACGATCATTTAGATAACATTGAATGGTGTACTTACTCCCAAAATAACAAACACGCATACATGTTAGGGCTTAGACCTAACTCGGCTAAACCTATATTTGTAAAGGATATTTCAACTGGTGAAATATCTAAAATCCAAACTATGGAAGAAGCAAAACGTGTTCATGGAAAAATCATTAGACATCTCTACTACAAAAAAGGAGATGTGGTTACTAATGGCAAAATTTCTGTAAGTAGAGAACTTGATAAACTAATGTCACACGGTCCGGATAACTAGAAATTATTATCCGTAATCTCTTTAATTGACTGGAACATCTCGAAGTTCGATTGACTACAACGTAGCTAGAAATGGCAGGCGTGAATGTTTGAAAACAATCGATTACGTGAAAACCAGCAGCGAAGTCCCTACCGTCCAAAAGACCATGGGAAACGTTCAACGACTATCCCTTTAGCAAGGTGTAGACCAGCAAGTGCGGTCGAAATTGGAGAGCCTGATTGCTTATCTAACAACGATAAGTGTAAGGATTGATATAGTCTCAACTTCTGAAGAGATTCAGAGCTAGGCACGTCATGGTGCGGGTAAGATTAACGACCTTATCGAAGAACAAATGCTCGATGTGAAAGCGACGTACCCAACCGAGCAGATAACCTGTAATATTTCTAAGCGAACAACATCTAGAGAGTTATCTGCTATTGTTGGTTTTACAGAGAGAGAAAGACGTATTATTGGATTGAATTTAACAGGTGGGGTGTCAAATGCGTTGGAGATCAGTAATATGGTTTACAAAATGCCAACGTTGTTAGAATGGGGTGCGATAGCAGATGCAGCGATAGCTGATGGTAGATTGTAGAACATATACGCTACCCACAGGGGGTAGCGTATATGCCGTCGATAAGTTTATTTTACCATTCTAATGAAGATCCCTGTCTATACTCAGTAACCACTGTGTTATTGTAATTCGTTAGATTACAAATGCATTTAGCATCTATACGTCGCCGTATAGGTCTGACTATGTCATGATCTTATTCCTTAAGATCCCGTGCGCTTC
>JACCDG011106317.1_pt1 | contig 103605 bp, 96 predicted proteins | sample 7442471 | NCBI WGS metagenome assembly JACCDG01 (sample SAMN15323444, study PRJNA562643) | freshwater metagenome | isolation source: river surface water | place: USA:Blue River Watershed | collected 2017-08-17
GAGACAGGTACGAAGTAGTTGGACTTGCAATTCATTCAAATGACGACATCTGGATGGTGGTCTATTCACCGATGTATGACTTTCCTGACGCAGAATTTTTCACACGACCTTTATCTGAGTGGTATGATGATGTTGAATGGGAAGGGGAAGTCAGACAGAGGTTCGAACTAGTAAACGCCTAGAACATAGAGTCCAGGATGTGGAGTATCTGTAAAAATTCCAAGCCCTTATCTTGTGAGTAGTTTTTCTAGAGTACTACCACGTTCCTTGATGTAGTTACGTATCTTTCTTTTAGCTAGTGTTGTTTTTGAGTAGTCGAGCCACTTTCGTTTTGGGCAAGCGGACTCTTTTACTTCTATCTCCACAACGTCACGATTTTTAAGTATGGTTTCAAGGGGCACTAATTTACCATTTACTTTAGCACCAGAGACATGGTCTCCTATATCAGAGTGAACTGCATATGCGAAGTCGATAGTGCTAGATCCTTCAGGGAGATCGATGACATCACCTTTTGGTGTCAGAATAAATACTCGGTTCTCAAAAAAATCACTCTTTAGGTCTTTCATGAAGTCTTTGGGGTGCTCCATTTCTTCTTGCCAACGTAAGAGCTCCTTGGTCCACCCAGTTTTCTTCTCTATCTCATCTTTACTTTTGTTCTTACCAAGCTCTTTGTACGACAGGTGAGAAGCAATACCAAACTCAGCCTCTCTGTGCATTTCTTGTGTCTTAATTTGGATTTCGAGAGTTCCTCCGTTCCCCATAAAAATAGTAGTGTGGAGCGACCTGTATCCGTTTGGTTTAGGTACGGCGATGTAGTCCTTGAATCTTCCTGGAACGGGACGGTATAGACCATGTATTACGCCAAGCGCCTGGTAACAGTGACTAACGTTAGGAACAATAATACGGAGGGCTACGACGTCATGTACCTTGGACTCATCCATGTGGTAACGCTTCAGTTTTTGCCAGAGTGAATATAAATGCTTGATACGATAGTCAAGTCGCTCTATCTCGACATCAAAAATAGAGAGCTCTTCTTTAAGCGTATTGACCACCTTTTCAATTTGCTCATCAGAAGTTGGCCTCATTTCTTCAAAAAGACGAGCCGTTTCTTTGTACTCTTTTGGATAGACATATGGAAAGGCAGCGTCTTCTAGTTGTGCTTTAAGCCGTCCCATACCGAGTCGGTCAGCTAGTCGTGCGTGAATCTCAAGTGTTTCGAGTGCTATACGATACTGTTTCTCGGGAGCGACATACTGCAGTGTCTCTATGTTGTGTAATCTGTCACACAGTTTAATAACGACGACACGGATGTCGTCAGCCATCGCCACGAAGAATTTTCGTAGAGATTCCACATGTCTCTCTGCCCCCGTATAACGCAACTTCCCAAGCTTGGTCACCCCTTGAACCAGTTTGGTAATATGGTCTCCAAACTCTCGAGCCATCTCTTCTTCTGTTACTGTGGTGTCTTCGAGAACGTCATGCATGACACCAGCCGCTATTGTGTCGGCGTCCATTTTTAATGTTGCAAGATTAATACCTGTTGCAAAGACATGGTTATAATAGGGTTCACCAGACTTTCGTAATTGGCCTTCGTGGGCCTTTTTTGCAAAGCCACATGCTTTTATAATAAGGGCTTTATCCCGCTCATTCATTTCTGGAATGAGGGCAAAGATTCTTTCAGGGCTGGTGTCCTTCGTGTGAGGCATATCTATAACTATACTCCGAGAAAGTCGTTGCTTCAAGTCTAGTCCATCTTTTTATTGTATAAAAAGATATGCTAGGATGTTTATCACGACAACCGAAGGAGTCAAAGATGTACATTGGAAAAGACGGAGAACACGCACCTGTGTCACCGGCCATCGAACGAGAGGCGAGTGATGCATCTTGGATGCTCATCCTCTGGCCTAAGAGTAAAAGTCCGGTTCAGAATATTTCCGGGCTCATTTGTGTTCTCAAGAACCTATCTGCAATTTGTAAGGTGCTTGGCGACACCGAGGATTGTGTCAGAAGAAAAATGCTGCACCTCGGACACTATGGAGAACCTGCGCTACTCAAGACAGGGACCAAGGAGGAGATGAGACAAGTCGGGAGGTCTCTATCGTGGTTCGTGTGTGGTTGCCACTTCGAACTAGTAGTGACTCCCGTCATCTGACGTTGTAGCACGTCGAGTAAAAAAGCACCGCGAAGCGGTGCTTTTCCTTTACTTAAACAAATATGGAATAGCGAGGAGTAGTGAGACAACGAGAGAGTACACGACTATAAATTCTTGAATTTTTTTCGAGAAGAGCCCCATCATCTTTTTGCCGATCACGACTGTTATAAAAATAGCGGGGAACAGTACAAGTATTTGATGTAGAAGTGAGAATGGTATGTTTTCGTTTACCATTCTCGTTATTACGATGCCCCCACTGCTTACCGTATACGCGACTGCTATGGTTCCGTAAATTTCTTGAATTGAATACCCTTTGGAAAGAAGAAATGCACGACGAAGAGCGCCAGCAGAGATTCCGAATGCTTGTAAGAATGAGGTTAAAAATCCAGATACAAAAAGTCCGTACCTAGATAGTGGCTGTTCTTTTTTGTGATAATGGTTCCACAAAAAAGAAAACCCAGATGCAAAAAATAAGATAACGACTAGTTGAGGTGGCAGGTAACCAAAAAGTAATCCGCCGATAGCCCCACCTAGCGCTCCATACAATGACAGATATAGTCCATCTCGCCACTGTATGTGTTTCCAAAAAATGACGATACTCGACAGAGATGTCATCAAAAGGAGTACAGTGGTTAAAAAGGTTACTGTGTGTGGTTCAAAAAAGTGAAGCAGAATTGGGTTGATATGTAGGGCACCAGGCAAGCCAATTACAACCCCTAAAAATACGACAATGATAGCGAGGACGTAAAAAGTAAGCATTCTTTGAAGTATAGTATACTTTTTCGATGAGTCAGAACATAAAACTTTTCGTAGCAGTTAAAGCTATTATTGTTAATGAGAAAAGAGAAGTTTTATTGTTGCGTGAGGCATCAACATATATAGACGGGACAAATGTTGGCAGATATGACGTTCCAGGCGGGAGGATTGACGTAACTGAGTCATTAGAAGACGCACTCTCCCGTGAAGTGATGGAGGAGACAGGTCTACGAGTGCTAACAAGTAACCTGGTAGATGTTCATGATACCTTTAACGAAAAGGGAGGGGAGACTTGGCATATCATACGACTCTTTTATCAAGTAAAATGTGCCGAAGGGGAGGTCGTACTGTCGAAAGATCATGATAAGTATCAATGGGTATCGCTTGATGGCATTGATGATAAACAAGAGATTATACAAAACTTAATTCCAATATTGCAAAAGGTTAGGTAAAACAAAGGGCCGCGCGACGCGCGACCACATTGTGTCGCCATTCGATACACGCTATTTCTTCTTCTCTTCCATCTTATGCGGGTTGTGCATAGGGCAGGTTTTGCTTGAGCAACGCTCTGGAATCGTCTTCGTTCCCTCCATCATAAGTTCTCCGCATAACTTACAAATATTTCCCGTAGGTTTTGTCTTAATGATGTGCTTACAGTCAGGGTAGTTGGTACATGCGTAGAATATGCCAAAACGTCCACGACGTTCTTCCATTTCACCAGTCTTGCATTTGTTGCATCCAACGCCAGTCAGCTTCTTCTTTTTCTCTTCTTCGTCTTGCTCAATGTACTTACACTTAGGGTAGTTGTTGCACGCAATGAACTTACCGAACCTTCCTTCACGCTCCATAAGATCACCATCTGTACACTTTGGACACTTTCTACCAAGTGACTTAGGGCCTTCCATGACAGCCCCGTCTAACTTTCGTGCGCCCATACATTCAGGGTACTTCGAACAAGAGTAAAACTTTCCATTCTTGGCGAGCTTGATTACCATCTTAGCGTTACAAAGAGGACAGAGAAGGTCATCAGGTGCCTCGCCCAAGTTCGTTGCTTTTTCTAGTTTGTCTTTACTTTTAACGTCCTTTAAAAATGGTCCGTAGAAGTCAGTAAGAGTCTTTAAGTATGTCGCTGTTCCGTCTGCAATCTTGTCTAGCTTTTCTTCCATTTCAGCTGTGAATGTGTCAGAAATATATTCACCAAGATTGTCTTCGAGGAATGTTATTACCACTTCACCAGTATCTGTTGGTATGAGTGCCTTGTTAACTTTTTCCACATAGCCACGAGCTTCGATAGTCGAGAGAATAGATGCGTAGGTAGAAGGTCGCCCTATGCCTCGCTTCTCAAGTTCCTTAATGAGTCCAGCTTCTGTGTAGCGACTCGGTGGCTGTGTTTGCTTCTCTACAAAGTTAAGAGCTTGTAGGTCAAGTTCGTCACCTTTATTCAAAATTGGAAGTTCTACATCTTCTCCGCGTGCATCCGGATCAACTGTGAGCCAACCAGGGGAGACGAGAACTGAACCAGTAACAGCAAAGTCTGGGATAGTTTCTGTACCCCCATTAATATTCGCTATTACTTTTGTGCGGCGCAGCTTTGCATCTGCCATCTGGCTTGCTATAGTTCTTTCCCATATAAGAGAGTAGAGACGCTTCTCATCGTCAGTTGTTCCGCCGTAACGAGTGCTTGCATGTGTAGGGCGCACTGCCTCGTGCGCTTCTTGAGCGTTCTTTGCTTTTGTCTTGTAGGTTCGTACTTCAAGGAGATTTTTACCAAAAAGACTTTCAATAGTATTAGCGATTTCACCAAGGGCCACGTTTGATAGTGTGGTCGAGTCAGTACGCATATAGGTGATGAGACCTTTTTCGTAGAGCTTCTGCGCAACAGACATTGTGCGAGACGGTGCGAATCCGAGACGTGAAGATGCTGTTTGTTGGAGAGTAGAAGTCGTGAATGGTGCACGAGGTGAACGAGAGACATCTGTTCCTTCAACACCTACGACATGCCACGAACTCTTTCTTCCAGTGTGTACTATTCTCTCAGCCTCTGCTTGTACTTTTGGTTCTTCAACACATTCAAGCACGAGAGGGTAACGCTTACTTTCCTTGGTTCTGCCGATTGTTTTCCACTCTCCCGAGATGACGAAATAGGTTACAGGGATGAATGCCCTAATTTCTCTCTCTCGTTCCATAACGATACGAAGAGCGGGTGATTGTACACGACCTGCCGAGAGACCATACCTGACTTTTTTCCAAATAATACCAGAGAGGTCATACCCAACAAGACGGTCGAGTACACGACGAGCTTCTTGGGCTTCTTTTAAATTTTCATCGATAAGACGAGGGTGCTTGATAGCCTCCTTGATTGCACTTTCTGTGATTTCGTGAAATGTCACACGCTTTGCCTTTGGTAAAACACAAGCCTCCTTGATATGCCATGCGATAGCTTCACCTTCTCGGTCGGGGTCAGTCGCGAGGAGAACCTCACTCGCTGTTTTGGCAAGTAGTTTAATTTCAGAGACTACCTTCTCTTTTCCCGCAGAGATTTCGTAGTGTGGCACAAAGCCACCATCGATGTCGATGGCTTTCTTGTTGGACTTTGGAAGGTCTCTGATGTGGCCTACGGATGCGCGCACTTCATATTCCTTTCCCAAATACTTTCCTATTGTTTTTGCTTTTGAAGGGGATTCTACAATTAAAAGTTTCATATAGAGTTAGACACTAGACATGTGACATTAGACTACAGATATATATAAAAAGCAAATAATAACCCTTTATTGTTTGTCGACTAGTGTCTTTTGTCCCGGGTCTGCATCCTATACTATTTTTCTTACTTCACCAAATGTCTCTTCTATATACCCTTTCATTTCAAGCGTGGTAATAGTTGTCAAAAAGTCAGTTAATGGAAGCTGACTTTCTTCCAAAAGCAAGTCTTTTTCTTTTGGTTCGTTCAACAAGTCCATGATAGTTTTTTCCTCTTCATTTAATTGGAGAGCACTCCTTGTCTCCCTGTTTTTTTCTGGAAGACCGAGTAACTCTCGCAGGTCATCTGGAGAAGTAATTGGTGTTGCTCCGTCATGGATGAGGTTAAGAGGGCCACGCGATGTATTTGAAAAGATATCACCTGGTACCGCTCCAATATCTCGTCCAAGTTCTAGAGCTTGGCGAGCGGTGATTAGCGTACCAGATTTCTCCTCTGCTTCTATAACAAGTACTGCGTCAGAGAGGGCGGCCATAATGCGGTTGCGGGCAGGAAATGTCCACTGAGCGGCATGTTCAGTGTCTTCTAGTTCTGAAATGAGAGCCCCGTTGTTCCCCAGGATTTCTTTTGCAAGTACCCGGTGAGAACTAGGGTAGATAGATCGTTCACCTAACCCACTTCCAGGTATCGCGATTGTTATTAGGTTATGCTTAAGAGCTGTCTCGTGAGCCTCTCCATCTATCCCGAGAGCAAGACCAGATACTATGACGACCTCCTCTTGCTCCAAGAGCGAAAGAAGGTGTTCTACCACATGCTTACCGTATGAAGTATTCTTACGTGCACCAACCACTGTCAGTATTCGAGGAGTAGCTCTCCCAAGGGTATCAATTGTAATATTTGGAAGCTGACCCCGAACATAAAGACCCTTAGGAACAGTATCCAGTTCAAGGAGTCGAGAAAGGAGCGGGTGGTTCTTAAAAGAAGATTGGGGAATAAAAGTCGAAGGTTCTAACATAGAAGTAGTATATATAGTGTACCCCGTATATCTGATGTGTAGTGTTTATAAAAAGGATGGCCCCGCGCGAAGCGCGGGGCCTGTGACCCTCAAACATTCACTCCCGATATCCTGAGAGCTTTGACTTTAGAAGCAGACGAGTCCGACGGGGACCCTCCTAGGAAGAGTTTGGTCTTTCGACACCCCTCTCACGAAGAAAGGCACTGCCCTCATCTTTGTTATGTCGTTATCTCTACCGAAGCTATACATCGCTTTCCCCCAGAAATCATGCAATCTCTTCCATGGTACGTTATCCCCCCAGTACCCGTTCGGTGGATCATATGCCAGTCGTTCTCGGTGTCCAGACTTGCCGACGTAGACCCCGACTAATACCTCGTCGCTCATGTTGAGAACGACTTTAGGTGGCTGAGAACTCTCGATGACACCGACGGCTCCTGGCTCGACAGTGAGGCATGCCTGTCCTCCGCTAAGGTAGAACCACCTGAGTGGCTCATCCTCATTTCCGCCAGCGAGTGCGTAGTACGTGATTCCGTCTGACATACGTCCGATTCCCCCTCCGCGCTTCTCAGTGAACCACTGAAGAGGTGGGACGTGTGTCGGCATCGGTCCTTCAATCAAGTTGTAGCGCAGGCCGTTTTCTACGAAGGGGACGAAATCTTTCCCGTATGTCGGTCGAGGGTAGCGGCCTGCGTCCAGCGCGGATAGCGTCTGGGGCACTGCCTGTATCTCACGTTTCGGTTCTCCTGTTGCTCCTGTTGGCGGTGGTGTGATTGCCGGTTGGCTGATCTGTGGAACTGTTAGGGTAGTCTCGGCCAGCTTCTTCTGCATTAGCGTTGCTGAGCTGCTCAAGCAGACCATGATGATGCCGACCATGAGTACTCGATATCCGAAACTTGCTACGTAATACTCCTCGGGTACTCGCTTATAGTCGCAGAAGAGTTTCAAAATGATCCCAATCCCACGATTCAGCTGTGCTTGGGTATACGTCATTTCCACGTTAGCGTTGTATCTAAAATTCGAATCGCTCACGTCCACGTGGACAGTCGGTTCCTCGTAGCGCTTGTATTTGTCGTTACGAAGGACAGCCAGCCCCCACAAGATAGCGAACTTGAACATCACGATGGTGGTATGAAACACATTCGGCATACAAGCAAGGCCGTTGTACCACTCACGGTCGAGTTCCCCTCCAAAGAAGGTGAGCCGTGCAGTGTCACCAGGCTGAATGATGATGATCTGTGTCATGATCAGTCCAGTGATTACGAATTTGTGCCCAAGTCCGTAGGTCGGGTAGAAGCCGAACCACTGGTAGTGCCAGTATGGCAGCCACCAATAGTAGTAGAAAATGACGATGATGGCGCTAAAGAAAACGCCACGAATCTTGCCGATATTCAGAAAGTCCACGACAGTCTCCTTAAGGTGATTTGGAACGTTGATGAAAAGGACCCTTCTTATAATACTGACACCAGATTAATCAAAAAACAATCTTTACAAGATAAAATAGTAATTGTTTACCGTTCATGCGCTCAGGTAGAGAGAGTCTGAGTACTGGCCCACTTCAGCCTGTTTGAAGTAGATATTCAATTTGTATTTGTCCCTGATTAAAAATAGGGATCGCTCCTCCGTTTGGTTTAAATCCTACATTTTTATAGTCGCCCTACTTCTTAAAACTGTGAACCTACGGTTCGATCCTCTCCGGTTCAGTAAAATTAAAATCCCAGGCAAAACCTGGGATTTTAATTTCACGTGCCCCAAGTAGAGAGTTCGGTCACAAAACTTCCTAGCTTTGTTCGAAGTGGTTTCGCTTGTTCCAAGAACCGAACTTGTTAGTTCGCCTATTCAAGTCACGGCGCAAGTGAAGAAGTTCACTTGTTCCTTATGTTTGCAAAATAATAAATACCCATACTGATTACAAGTGTGGGTATTTATTATTTTGTGCCCAGGGCGGGACTCGAACCCGCACGAGCATAAAGCTCTGCAAATTTTAAGTCTGCTATGGCTACCATTTCATCACCCGGGCAGGGTTGTGCTATTTTAGCAGATTTCAACGAGAAGCAAAAATTAAAGTAATGCAGGCGGGAATGTCTTCGACAAATCTTTTCTCGCCGCCGCTCAAAAAGTTCGCCGACCGCCGCTCGCTACTTTTGTTGCTACAAAAATAAAGCTCCGCGCTTCGACTCCCGACACACATGACGCAGGTCATGTGTTCCTGCGTCTCAAAAAACGCTTTGCTTATTTTGGAGACGCAGGCGGGAGTCGAACCCGCGAATGGCGGTTTTGCAAACCGCAGCGTTAGGCCACTTCGCCACTGCGTCATTCACTTTATTAAAAGTTTTTCTATTCTAGCATAATTCTCGCAGAGACTCTAGAAATTATCAGACTAATGTGTTATAGTATGTGTCACATAAATGCCCCTATAGCTCAGCTGGTAGAGCATCGGACTCTTAATCCGCAGGTCGTAGGTTCGATCCCTACTGGGGGCACATGAAATTAAAATCCCAGGCAAAACCTGGGATTTTAATTTTACTGAACCGGAGAGGATCGAACCGTAGGCTCCCGACTTTTTTAAACCGTACTCGGTTTGTTAAAAGTCGCAGTTTCGACCAGAGGGAGAAGCGATCCCTACTGGGGGCACATGAATATAAAATACGAGCTTTCACGGCTCGTATTTTATATTCACTGATCCAACAGAGTACGACACTTGCGTGTCGTACTCTGGGGATCGAATAGAGGTCGCGAGAGCTTCTCGAGAAAAGCGAGGTAGTTTTGTGACCGAGTTCCACACCTTGCACATGAATCAAAAACTATGGACCAGAAGTCTATAGTTTTGATTCATTCCAGCCCAACAATTTTCCTCGTTTCAGACGTTTTAAGCTATACTAATATCATGAAGCTCATACAAAACTATTTCCCACATATTTTGCTCGCGGTCTATGCAGTGTGGTGCGTCATGTTTAGCATCACTCCGTATTCACGAGACGTGTGGTATGCAGAGATGATCCCAATACTTAGCATTGTCGCGTTCCTTGTTATTTTGTACGTTCGAGGAGTTCGTCTTTCGAATCTCGCATATTTTCTGATGAGTATTCTTCTTTTTCTGCACACGTATGGCGCGTACTATACATTTGAGTTAGCTCCTTTTGCATGGTTCAATAATCTCTTTGGATTTGAGAGGAATATGTTCGATAGAGTTGGACACTTCTCTGTTGGGTTCTATGCATACGCACTTTTCGAATATGTTATTACGTACAAAAAAGTCTCCTCCAAATTCTGGGCATTCGTACTCTCTGTTTGTTTTATTGGAACGGTTGCTATGGCCTACGAACTCATCGAGTGGCGCTATGCAGTAGACGAGGGAGGAGAAGCTGGGCTTGCGTTCCTCGGATCTCAAGGTGATATCTGGGATGCGCAAAAGGATATGCTTATGGACACGCTTGGTGGAATAGTTGCGGCAACCCTTGCGTTATTTTTGGTGAAAGATACAAACAAGACTACTCAAACGGTTCGATAAACTCCTTCGGTGCCGGCGCTTCAAATGAGTGTTCTTTATTATCCAAGATGAAAGTCAGCTTCTGTGCATGTAACATGATGCGAGGAGATTCAACAGTGCTTCCATATGCTCTGTCTCCAACGATTGGGTGGCCGATATGTGTCATGTGTGCACGGAGCTGGTGGGTGCGACCGGTTATGGGTTCTAATTTGACCATAGTGACGCTAGTGCCTCTCAGTACAACAGTGAGGTCGGTAACAGCCTCTCGTAACTCGCCACGTGGGTTCTCTGGGAAGGCGACTTGCTTATAACTTTTCTTGTTTCGCCCAAGTGGCGCATTGATACGGAGAGAGTCGACTTCTATGTTACCCTCAATGAGCGCTAGGTAAACTTTCTTGGTGGTGTGTCCGAGAAATGCTTTTTTAAGCTCGTCAAAAGTATTCTGGTTTTTAGCAATCACCATGACGCCGGACGTCTCGCGGTCCAGCTTGTGAACGATACCACCAAGTGGGACTACTGTGCCATTTTGTAATGTAAAAGTATTGTCAGTAATAGTAAAGATGTTAGGGTGAGATACCTTTAAAAGATCGACTAGAGTTTCTTCGTTCGATTTATCAAAAGGGTGAATAACCAAACCTGAGGGCTTGTTAATTATCAAAAAATTCTCATCCTCGAATATGACAGGGATAGAAAGGGGAGACATATAAGCACTCGCACTATAGCATAATTTGGTGTATAATCTCTAGACGTTATAAAAGACGTGACAAATACATAAGCCCAGGTGGCGAAATTGGTAGACGCACTTGCCTTAGGAGCAAGCGCCGTGAGGCATGAAGGTTCAAGTCCTTTCCTGGGCACCCATTAGTACATTTTGATTTTCCAACATATCAAAAGGTGCATTTAGTGTTAGTTTATAAGGTTTTTTGTTCAAACAAAAAAAGTTCAAGAAGATTTTTGACATAATGTAGTCCAAATCCTTCATTATCTTCATTTTAGGTATATTTTCTGGTACTTTTTCCATAAGTTCAATGAATTGCTCATAGGTGAGAATTGTATCTTTCCCTTCTGCGAGCATTTTCTTGTACCCTTTCTCTTCTTTTTCTCTTGCTTTGATCTCATCTTCAATCTTTGCAAGGTCTTTTCGGTAATATTCTTTGATGTTATCCGCTTCATCACCAATCAAAAGATCCTTTGTTCTTTCGAGTTTGTCTCTCAGTGAAAGAAGTTGCTTTGACACTGTAAGAATATTACTTTTCAGAACTGAAGAATTCTCTGCCAAGACCTTTTTCATTTCTACAACGAAGTGGTCATAACTTTCCTTTGTCGAAAATGGCTTTTGTTTGAGATATTCTGTCGCAAAAAGAATAATCTCTTTTGCTCGTACACCAACATTTTTCTGTGAGCAACCTTCCGTATCGCATCTGTAGTAAAAGTATCCACCAGAGCCATTTTTTTGAGCTTTGGTAGTAATTCCAGCTGTCATCTCCTCTTCACATTCACCACAGATAATCATTCCGCGCATGAGGTCCGCCTTTATGTCTTCACCCTTCTTGTATTGCTTTGAGAGTTTGATGAATTCCTTGTCGTTAGTGAACTTATTGATCTGCATGAAGTCATCGACACTAATCATCGGTATGAAGTCCTGTGACTCCATGAGGTTTACGACATCTGTCTTTCCATACATGAGTATGCCTGTGTAGACAGGATCTCTCATAATGGTATGCACCTTGTTTTCATTCATCCCATGAATTTGAGGTGAGGTTTCTGTGTTTGAGTGATAGTAGCCATTCTTTGTCATAAACTCTGCAATCTCTTTGAGTGTCTTCTTGTCTAATCTCATTTCAAATGCCTTCTTCACCAAGATGAAGTTGTTACCGTCTGGCACAAGTCTCCCATTCCTATCTTTCACATAGCCATGCTTTGATTTATTCACGTATGAGCCACGTTCAAGGCTCTTTCTGTTACCTCGTGTTACGTCATCAGAGAGTTTGTCAGTGTATTCCTTTGAGAGCACAAAGGTGATACCGAGTAACATCTTGCCACTTGTATCATTTGAGAATGAAAAGCTTTTGAATTGTAGGTCTTTGATTACTTGCTTATCAAGGAGGTCTATGACTTCTCCCGCTTCTTTCATGTTACGAGCAAGCCTATCTGGATGCCATGCGATAATACCGTCATACTCACCCTTTCGTAGCTTCTCTAGCATCTTCAGAAATACTGGCCTCACTCCTGCTTGCTTGGCAGTCATCTTTTCTTCAAGAATATCTACCACCTTCAAGTTCTTGTCTTGAGCATATTCTACACAGACCGCTACTTGATCTTCTGTTGAGTGCACTTGTTTTTCTTTCTCATCTGTTGATTTACGAGCATAGATGACATAGCGAAGGGATGAAGTATCGAGCTTCTCAGTTGATGGAAGTTTGAGGCGTAAAATGGCGGCAAGTTCTTCTGGATTTGTTGGTAACATTGTACCTCTATTTTATCATTTTTGGAGGTAAGAAGACATGCTTGCGTGACTGATAATTGACTGTTTTATCAGATAAATTATGTAAAAAGAAAACCGCCGAAAGCGACGGCTTTCGGCGGTGGAATTCCTCTGGAGGCATCAAGCCCTTGCGAGGAAAATGAATACGGCTTCGGGTCCGAATTGTTCGTCCCCAGAAGCCCCCATTGTGCTAGTGCAGTTTGTTCCCCAAGCGGTATATGTCGAACTGACTTGCGTGAGGCCGGTGATGTCACCGACGGTACCCGAAGCGACGACCACCAATTTAGTGAGAGGGATACCGAAACCACTGCCGACACCGATTTCGAGCCCCACCATCGAGCTCAAAAAATCAGGCACTATCATGAACTTGCGTTCAATGGCGACCTTGATGGCTTGGGACAGCGTGCAGCCCTTGGACGAGATGTCCGATGCGCGCACTGGAACCATGTGATAGTAGCGCTTGTGGAACAACTTGTCGTCGTGAAAGTCTTCACAGACAATCACCTTGTCGTTCGGCTGGCTGGAGTTGGGGTCTTGCGCCATTCTCCAGACAATCTTTTCAGCCCAGTGAGGGGCTGTGTGTTGCTTTCTTTGCGGGGCGGTATTCATGTGTTTCTCCTGTTTGAGCTTTCGCTCGATGGGTTACAAAGAGCTAGAGCCTGAAGTGGTCATAGCCAGTAAATCTCGTATAATTTGCTTATATACAAGGTCTTTTGGCTATGACTATTCAGAGAAGAATGTATCAATGAACTATGTATATAGTATACACTAAAATTGACTTTTGTCAAGCATTTTTCGCCTTTATTTACTTGCTCTTTTCTGTTCTTTCTATTGTTATTATGTTGTTTTATCAATAGAACAGTACATCTAATACTAATACATATAGTTCAATACAATTCTCGTATATACAGTAACTTTACTTCTTGCCGAGTGCGACTATGTCGCCTTCATTTGTTGTTACAAGCTGCTGCGGAGTAACTTGAGTATTTACAGGAGTTTTTGGAATTGCTCGAATAGGTCTGTGAGATTATCTTTTTATTTTCTCATTACTCATTCGAGCTATTGGAGTAAAAGATATTATGACTCTACGAATAAAATAACAATATGAGGGAATGTTAGTCTGAGTCTAACTATATGGCTACTTATTTAAAATTGAACACATTTTTCCTGAATTAAAAAAAGAAAACCCCAGGTAAACGAGTCGTTTACCTGGGGTTGATATAGGGTCCCGTGTTGCACGGAACCTGATATCAGGTGACCGTTTAGGCCACAGAAGATGCTTCGAGGGTCATCTTGATGAACTCAGCGAGCGCGAGTTGTTGAGCCGCACGAGCCTGGTGAGCATTGCAGCGCAGCGACCGGATAGCTCCTTCGTCGAGAACGAGCTTCACGGAGATGGTGGTGCCGATCCCTACACCTTGAGCCGCCAGAGTATGTCCATGGTCGATGGACATGACCTTGATGCGATCCTTTCTATCCCAGAATCCTACCTTCACTATCATTCGATGTTCGCCGTCAGGCACGGAGTAGGTGCCCGCAGTGTGTGGATCGAGGTTCGTCGTAGGCTGCTTCAGCATCGGTTGTGGGGTGACCGGCTTTTGGCCTTCCACCTTGACCGCAGGTTGTTGACTCACCACCTTTCCGTTACTTGTCGCGAGGGTGAAGAGTGGAGGCTTGCGCGCCACTTGCACCCTCTTGCCTTCGGGGATCGGTCGTGTCGTACGACCACTCATCCGTCCGGAGACGAATGTACGGAAGGCGACCATCTGGTCGATCCGGCTCTTCCCATACAGCTTCTCGGTCTCTTCGGGGATTTCCATCGATCTGAAGAGGCCGGTGGAGATGTAGGTGCCGACTTGGACGCCGTCTCGTGCGAGTGCGTGCCTGGGGTCCAGGCTCACGATCTTCAGGAACTTTTCACTCCCGACCATGTACTGCTCGATCACGCAACCGTGCCGACCGTCCTTCATGTGGAACCGGCCGACATCGCCACCGATCTTGAAGTAAGTGATTGGGAGAGTATTCCCAGGTGGGATGAAACCGAGACCAATAGCGGCCTCGATTTCTGATTTCAGAACACCACGTGCGAAGGAGTGCAGCTCGCTCCCTTTGGTACCTGCCGCGAAGGTGCACGTGTGCCCTTCATGGAACAGGAATTCAAAACGGAACGAGGTGCCGCTCCCCGCCTCGCGGACGATCAGGTCGCCTTCATCTTCCTCGATAACGAGGCTGCGACTGTCGACCTTGCGGAGGTCGTTTGTCAGGGGATTGATCAGGGTGTATATACCGGGCACGCCCAGTGTGAAGCTGATGTGGCGAATAGATGCGGCTTTTATTGCCGCAAGATTCGCTGCAATCCTTTCACTCCTGGTGAAGACAGCTTGGGGGTGGTGTGCCGGGAAGCTAAGGGTTGCGTACATTTTGGACTCCTAGTTGTGAAAGTTCAGATTTCGAGAGGATTCTTGAAACCAAAGTATGAATAAAACTGTGTTTTCTTGCGATGTTACAGCCGTTCAAACCTTGATATATTATACCCTATTTGAAGGATTTGTCAATAAATTGGTTCAAAAATAATGACAAAACAGGCCTTTTCGTGACTTCAGTTGGTTTTTTAATTCCTTATTTTGTAGCTAGGGTACCTTTGTTCGGGTAACAACTTAAATAAAAACACTCGCCGAGGCGAGCATGTTTTTTATCTGACCAGCTAATCTGGTGGCCTTCTAATTTTAATTGTCTTCTAGTTCCTTTTCTTTCTGTTCTGCTAGGCCCTCATATGCTTGGTGGGCTGCCTTGTCCTTTCGCAGCAGCTCATCAACGTGGAGGCGATTCTTCTCTCCGTAATCAATCTCAACTTCTAGGAACGGAATAACACGAACAGGGAGACCTTTCATCACGTACTTGCGGAGTTCGCTTCTCATTCGCTTGGCGAAGTGAATGGCTGCCTCTTCCTTGCTCTCAGGGAGCACGGTTATAAAAATAGTACCGTTACGCATGTCTCGCCCAATCTCACAACGAGTCACTGTGATAAGAGATAATCCAGAAGACTCTCGCTGGAAGAAATCTTGAGCTAAGCCGAGCACTTGCTGCTCAACTTTTAAGATACGTTCTGTTTTTGGTCTGTCTGCGTTCATAATAGAAAGTTAGGAAAACTAAATGCGCTTCTTCTCAACAGAAATAGCTTCGAGGATGTCTGATGGGATCATTTCAATCTTGGTCTCAACCATGAGACCACATTCGTTGCCTTCCATAACACTCGCAGCTTTTATCTTTTGAGACTGAAGCTCAACGATGCGACCCTTGCCCATGTCTACGCCACGACGGATGATACGTACGAGTGCTCCATTTTCGATGCGACCTGTTTCTACACGACCACCGATCACATGCTTGTCTTTCTGTGAACTGAAAGTCTTTAGAAGTTTTAGTGTACCCAAGACAACTTCTTTTTCTTCATATGGAAGGCGGCTCTCAACGAGAGTGTCAAACCATTCTGAAAGTTTATAAATGATATCGAATAGTTCTGGTTTGATATTAAACCTGTCTGCTTGGTCACGTGCCTTACTTTCCATCTTAACAGTGAATCCTAAGATGACTGTTTTCTCATCAGATGATGCCAGGAGTATGTCGCCTTCGGAGATGTTACCGATACCTTCTGCGATGATCTTAATCTTTACATCGTCAGTCTCACGCTTCTTGAGTTCCATTCGTACAGCGTCGAGTGTCCCTTGAGAGTCTGACTTGATAACAACAGGGATTACTACTTTTGCATTACGATAGAGACGCGGGTCGAGCACTGACTTCACACTGTTGGCTTTGGCTTCCTTCTGTAGTGACTCAATTTCTTTCTTGTCATCAGATGAAATAAAGATAGCGCCTGTTGCTGGGATTTCGTCAAAACCAGTTACCTTGATTGGCTGACCTGCGTGAGGGTTCTTAATTGGACGCCCTGCGAAGTCTTCAACAATACGAATAGGGGAAAGAGCGGTGCCTGCAAGGACTGAGCCAGATGATGGTAGTGTTCCGTCTTTTAAGACGAGCGCAGCAGAGATGCCACGCTTCTGGTCGATAAAGCTCTCAAGAACGTATCCAGTGGCATTCGTTGTAAGGGTGGCACTAAGTTCGTTCATCTCAACAATAAGAAGAAGTGTCTCAAGGAGAAAATCAATACCCTGGCCAGTCTTAGCAGAAATCTCTACACATGGAACATCTCCTCCCCATCCTTCGATATAAATACCATGTTCAACAAGTGAAGTCTTAGTCTTTTGAATATCTGCTCCTGGTTTATCAATCTTGTTAATCGCTACAACGTACGGAAGCTTGCGAGCGTCGATTGCTTTCCACGCTTCTAGTGTCTGAGTTTTTACACCATCTTCTGCTGAGACTATGAGGATAGCGATATCGGCTATCTCAACACCACGCTCACGCATTGTTTGAAATGCCGCGTGACCAGGTGTATCTAAGAAGGTGATACTTTTGATAACACCGTCGGGTCCTTTGTGCTCAACTTCGTACGCAGAAATACGCTGGGTGATACCACCCGCTTCTCCTTCTACGACGTTTGACTTTCTAATGTAATCAAGGAGTGATGACTTTCCATGGTCAACGTGGCCAAGTACAGCGATGACTGGTTGACGGGAAACAGTGCCTTTTTGGTCTTTTATTTTTGACATATTATGCGCGTTATTGTATCACACAAATGCCAAAAAACCTATAGATATCTTCTTCTGACGGTCCTTCTTACGGGTTAGTCTTCCTCGCTTACTTGAGATGTTGCTTTGTGAGCGCTTCTGGCATCGTCGAGTGTTTGCTTTTCTTCGTCTGTGAGTTCATACGTACTCTTATAGCTCTCGATTGGTTTAGCAAATGTACTCATTCGTTCGTGAGAGTGGAGTGATGAGATAACGACACCGTTTCCCTTTTCGTTGACTAAGGCAACTGAAAAGCTTTGATTAGAGCTGTTGGTGTCAAAGGCTTTGTACCTGAGTGTTTGAGTGTTACGAATGGCGTGAGAAATTTTTTCATCGAGCAAGAGTGCATGCTTGGAGATGAGTTCATTGCGTTCTTCTATCTTTGCTACTCCGTCGACGCATGCTTTCATCAGCTCTTCCAAGGAGAGCGATGTCTGGCCACGTGTGAAGCGGTATATCTTATGGTGAAGATATGCGGTGTAGAGAAGGAGGAGCACAACAGCGATGCCAAGCGGAATGCTTGGGTATTCTGTGATGAAGGTAAGGACAGGTGCGAAAGACTGCATGAAGATTTTGTATAGACGAGTGTAGCACGTAGTAGGGGTAAGGTTGTGGAAAGGAATATGTTTACAGAAGTGGAGTATGTTTGTCCAAACAAGACATGCTTACTCTTTAGGATAACTGCAGTCCTTGTGTGATATTTACTAGTATCTATTTTCATGGTATAATAATTATCTTGGCTCTTTAGCCACATCATAGAAAGGTGCTCAAAAATGAATCTCGTGTCTGTCCCGCTTGACGATGTCTCGGGCTACTCTCAGCTCGTGTGCCGTCTCCGTATGGAGGACTCGCTGCTACCTCAGCACTTCCAGGGAATCTATCTCCCCGGGCTTTCTGAGGGGATGATTTCGTCCTGTGACCTTTTCGGAGTGATCAGGGCACACCACACCCCAGAAACTGGTTGCCGGGTTATCTACAACGGCGACCTGGCCAGTAACGCCATCAACCACGGCTGGAAGGGGGCAGAGTGGTATGAGTCCTGCCTTCTGGACCGAGGCATCGACCTTGATTGCCACATACTGACTGCTCCGGCCAGGAATACTCGCCAGGAGTGTGACGAGCTTGTCGCAACAGCCAAGACCCACGGAATCACTTCCGTTGGTGTCGTCTCAGTCCCGTATCACTGGGAGAAACTTCTCGTGTGTCTGGTCGGCGCCATGGCCAAGCACGACTACCGCCTCAAGATCTGGTTTCTCCGCCCAAGGCAAGTGAAGTGGGGAGAAAAAATGGACGGCTCGCAGGGCTCAAGGAAGGACATCGCCTTCCTTGAGGAGGCAGGGATCTACATCGAGACGTTCTTCAAGTACCTCGCGAATGGTCGCAAGGAAGATGGGACGCTCTGGAAGACTGCCTGGGGTGCTCCAATCAAGGAGACCCTTGAGTACCTCGACTGGAGGGATGGCAGGTAATCCCCAGTCTCTCCTTGTTCAAGCGCCGGTTGCCAAACCGGCGTTTTTTTCGTTTTAAATATATTTTGCATACTGTGTATAACTCTTGTTTTTTATAGAACGAAAATGATAGGATTACGGAGTGAGGCCCGAAAGCCACACCCGCGCAGAATGAAGAATACTTCGACGCTGCGTGCGTTGATTTGTTCTTTACTTTGCGTGGAAAACCCTTCGTTTTGATCAAGGACCACATCATGAAACTGCATTCCCGACTCATTGCGCTCATTGCGCTCGCCTGCCTCGGCGCAGCTGCCCAGGCCTCGACGTTCGACGCCAAGACCGCGCCGTTCGCCACGAAGCCCGCCCAGGCCGCCAAGCTGCAGGTCGACGCGAAGGAAAACACCGGCGCCACGACCCAGGTCGCTGTCCAGATCGACGGCGCCAAGAAGGTCCCGCTGATCCTTGCTGCCGACCACGACGCTGTGCAGAAGCCGCAGATCGCCCTGTCCGACGCCAAGAAGGCCTGGGCCGTGAGCGCGTTCGCGCAGATGACGCAGCAGCACGCTGTGGTCAACTACATCGGCGTGGACAAGGCTGTCAACTTCAAGCTGGCGGCTGGCCAGGTCACCAACGCGGGCGACGCCAACAAGGTGAGTGGCACGACGCAGCAGTTCGCCGGCACCCTGATCCCCCGTGCCTCGGCCGTCGGCCGCGGTGATGGCGTGTCTCCTGGCAACGTGATCAGCTGATCGACGACCAAGAACGGGTGGAAGAAAGGCCACCCCCCCAAGGGCCCGGTTGGCTCCAAATCTCTCAGAGATGCGGAGCCTCCCGGGCCTTTCGACATTTATGGGTAACAACCATCAACCAGTACCACTACCTAGTAACTGGACCACGTGGTAGAGTATTTTTATGTTCAAGAAAAAGTTGCAAACATTTTTTACTACAAAAGAGGAGAGAATATATTTGGATAACGCAGGGGCGACAGAGATAGGAGCGCAGCCGAAGGCTGCGCTCATGGAGTCACTCAGTGTGTATGGTAACCCTTCAGGTATTCATAGAGAGGGGGCAAGGGCTGGACAACTGTTAGACAAGGCTCGCGCACTCTGTGCAACCGTGCTTAACTCCCATGCATACGAAATATATTTTGTGGGTTCGGGAACCGAATCCTGTAACCTTGCCATCCTCGGTGCGCACTCATCATTTTCTGAGAACTTAAAACTTACAACAGAAAACTCGCCACTTCCGCACATCATAACTTCTTCTATCGAACACCCAGCAGTGCTTGAACCAATTAAACTTCTAGAGAGAGGGGGTAAGGTGCGAGTTACATATCTTCCTGTCTATGATGACGGCATAGTTAAGATTAAAGACCTTCGAGAAGCACTCACGTCTGAAACTATTCTTGTGAGTGTAATGTATGCCAACAATGAAATCGGTACTATTCAGCCAGTAAAAGAAATAGGTCGAGCTATAGATGAGTGGAAAAAGGAACAAGGAAAATCGTTCACTGATTACCCAATTTTTCATACTGACGCATGTCAGGCAGCGAACTATTGTAACCTAGACGTACTACGACTCAAGTGTCACCTCATGACAGTGAACAGTAGTAAGTGCTATGGTCCAAAAGGTGCCGCACTGTTGTATAAACGTGAAGGTGTGAGGTTAGATCCAGTAACCTACGGTGGAGGCCAAGAACGTGAACTAAGGAGTGGTACAGAGAACGTGGCGAGTAATTATGCATTCGGTGTTGCACTCAAAGAGTCACAAGAAATGAGAGAGGAAGAAAGCGCGCGCTTGCGCGCGCTCCGTGATGAGACGGTTGAGCTTCTAAAAAAAGAAATCCCAGATATTATTTTCTACGGTGCATTTGATGAGTATTCTCATCAGCTTGAAACTAAAAACTACCAACTTAAAACTGAGCACCGTCTCCCAAACAACATCAACTGCCGAGTCCCTGGAATATCAAGCGAAGAGATGATTTTGCGGTTAGATGCAAAAGGCATCGCAGTCTCGCATAAGAGTGCGTGTGCATCTATGGAGACAGATGGTAGCTATGTACTACAAGCACTCGGCGCAACGGAGGAAGAAGCAAAAGAAAATATCCGTATCAGTATGGGGCGTGGTACTACGAAGAAGGATATGGAGAAGTTAATTGAAGTGATGAGTGAAATTAGTAAAAAGTACAGAGCAAGTAATTAGTTATTGGTAATTAGTAATTGGTTATATACTTCTACTATGAGAACGTTTAAAGATTTAGACGTGTGGAAAAGTTCAGTTGAGTTCGCCACACAAATATACTTTGTAACGAAAGATTTTCCGAAGGAAGAAGTCTATGGTTTAACTTCTCAGTTACGTCGAGCTGCGGTATCTATTCCTTCAAACATTGCAGAAGGGAGTAAGAAAACTAAAAAAAGACTTTTCTAACTTTATAAAAATTTCCCAAGGTTCTGGTGCTGAAGTTGAAACCCAACTTATTATCGCAAAGAACTTAGGGTATATTAAAGAAAAGGATTTTCTGGAGCTCACAGGAACACTACAATCAATAATGAAAATGCTAACTAATTTATATAAAGCTATTTCTAACTAATAACCAATTACTAATTATCAATAACCACAAACAACATGTACACAGCAAAAGATTTTTCACAATTATTAGGACTTCCTGGATTCAGTGACACATTACTCAACAACCACTTCACCCTTTACCAAGGGTATGTTACTAACACCAATAAGTTAGTTGATCAGATGAAAGCTGTGGAGCCAGGTACGCCTGAGTACGCAGAGCTTCATCGACGTTTTGGATGGGAGTGGAATGGTATGAGACTCCATGAACTTTATTTTGGAAACATCGCTAAGCACGGCGTAGCACTTGGTGAAAGAACACTTAGACAAAAGATGGTAACGACATGGGGGTCAGTTGAAGCTTGGGAGAAGGAGTTCCGTGGTATGGCTGCGATGCGAGGGATTGGGTGGGTTGTTCTCGTCCATGACAAGAAGGACGGCAAGCTCTTCAATGTCTGGATAGGGGAGCACGATGAGGGTAACCTTGCAGGGACGACACCACTTCTTGTGATGGATGTGTTCGAGCATGCTTTCATGGTTGATTATGGACTCAAGCGAGCAGACTATATCAACGCATTTATGCAAGCAATCGACTGGCATGCGGTGGAGGAGAGGATGTAAACCTGGAATAAGAGGTGAGGATATAAATGTGTAAACGACTGCGTAAGCAGTCGTTGTGCACCTCCTTTTATTATAGTGAGGTTGTTGTTGGAAGTTGGTGGGCCCTAGTGGCGGAACCAGTACATCATCGTGAGCGCTATCCCGATGATCATGAGTCCGAAGAGGGCTGTATTCATCCCCGCACCAACAATTTTCTCTGTGGTGCGATAGCGGTTACTGATGAAAATCATCGGTGCTTGTATGGCTGCAGCCCCCCACGCAAAGAACATGACCCCGAACCCTACCAACACCGAGGTGATGATGGTGTGCCAGTTGTGGACAAACTGCGCCCAGCTGTTGTAATCCATCTTAGGTCTCCTTATTTAGTGGATATTTTATCATACATTATTTAGTGTACTATGTCAAGTTGACTGATACATAATAATTTGAGAATGTGGAAGTACCCCGCACCGAAAAAGTCCGCTTATCCACCACGACTGAATCACCGAAAACTGTTACACTGTATATATCGTATAAAGATTTTGAATTTGGTTGTTTTTAACTAATTACTAATAACTATTAACTAATTACTAACCCACACATGCCTCCATTTAACAACTTTACAACCAAAGCAAAAGAGGTTATTCGTCGTGCACATGAACTCGCAATAGAACGAGGCCAGAATCAGGTCTCCCCACTTCACTTAATGGGAGCTCTTCTTACTCAGGAAGAGTCTCTTGTGCATGCCATCTTGGAGAAGCTTGAGGTGGACCTCATCCTGCTCACTGACACCATTGTTGACGCCATCGAAGTACCTGGGTCTTCTCAAACAATGAGTCCATCGTATCAAATGTATCTCACTCCAGACCTTGCTACGACATTTGAAAACTCTCTCAAAGTGGCACAGTCCTTTGGGGACGAGTTCGTCTCCACTGAGCATATCTTTTTGGCACTTCTCGACTCTCCTGGTCAGGTACGTGAAATCCTTGCCCGATTCCGTATTGATAAAGATCAGGCATATCACATATTAGACGAGCTTCGTACTCAGAACATCACTGAAGCAACGAGTCCAAAGAAGAACAAGGCTCTTGCTAAGTACACTCGTAATTTCACCGACATGGCGCGTCAGGATAAGCTTGATCCAGTGATTGGTCGCGACACTGAGATTATGCGCCTCATGCAGATTCTTTCTCGTCGTACTAAGAACAATCCAATTTTAATTGGTGAAGCGGGGACTGGTAAGACTGCGGTGGTAGAGGGCCTCGCTATTCGTATGGCTAAGGGGGACGTGCCAGAAAGCCTAAAAGGAAAAGAGCTCGTATCACTTGATCTTGGAATGCTCATCGCAGGGACCAAATTCCGTGGCGAGTTCGAGGAACGTTTGAAGGCTATCATGAAAGAGATAGAGCGCTCAGAGGGAGGCATCATTCTTTTCATCGATGAGATTCACACTATTGTTGGAGCGGGTGCGACAGAGGGTTCAGCTGACGCTGCAAACCTTCTTAAGCCAGCGCTTTCACGTGGTGAGCTTCGCGCAATTGGCGCTACAACACTCAAGGAATATCAGAAGCATATTGAGAAGGACCCAGCGCTTGCTCGTCGTTTCCAACCAGTCTTTGTCGAAGAGCCTACAGAAGAAGATGCTCTTGCAATTTTGCGTGGACTCAAAGAAAAGTACGAACTCTTCCACGGTGTACGTATCACAGATGATGCTCTTGTTTCTGCAGTGAATCTCTCTACACGTTACATTACATCTCGCTTTCTCCCGGATAAGGCGATTGACTTAGTCGACGAGGCCGCGTCATCACTTCGTATTGCTCTTGAGAACAAGCCGCCTATTCTAGAAGAGGCACATCGTAGAATCATGCGTCTCGAGATAGAAAAGGAAGCGCTCTCAAAAGAGCTCATGGCAGAAGATGACAGAGAGGACATGGCCACCACCAAGAGTCGTATAGAGGGTATTGATGAGGAGATTGCAAACGTAAAAGAAAAGACCAAAGAACTTGAACTCAAGTGGAAGAATGAAAAGAAGACGGTCAGTGAGATTGGTGAAATTAAAAAGTCCCTAGAGTCCCTACGTACCGAAGCTGAGAACGCAGAGCTTCGTGGTGATCTCACTCGTGTTGCTGAGATTCGTTATGGGCAGATTCCAGAGCTTACGAAGGAGCTGAATGAGCGACTTGAACGTTTAAAGAAACTTCAAAAAACAAGACGCATTCTGCGAGAAGAAGTAACCGAAGAAGACATAGCGTCAGTGGTTGCGCGTTGGACAGGAATCCCAGTTGTAAAAATGCTTGAAGAGGAACAAGAGAAGTTGTCGCGAATGGAAGATGAGCTAGGGAAGCGTGTTGTGGGTCAACGCGATGCGATAGTTAAGATATCAGATGCGGTGCGCAGATCTCGTGCCGGTATCAACGACCCAGAGAGACCAATCGGGTCATTTATGTTCCTTGGTCCAACTGGTGTTGGTAAGACAGAACTCACTAAGGCACTCGCTTCGTTTATGTTTAACGACGAGAAGGCACTCATCAAGGTGGATATGAGTGAATATATGGAGAAGCACTCAACTTCTAAACTTATTGGTTCACCTCCAGGGTATGTTGGATATGATGAGTCTGGTCAGCTAACAGAAGCAGTGCGACATAGGCCTTATGCTGTGATTCTTTTTGATGAAGTCGAAAAGGCTCACCCTGAAGTATTCAACCTTCTTCTTCAGGTGCTGGATGAAGGCCGTCTCACTGACAGTAAGGGTCGTGTTGTTAACTTTAAAAATACTATAATCATCATGACGTCCAACATCGGAAGTCAGTATATTCAGAAGATGGAACAAATGGGCTTTAGTAACATAGAAGCAGGGAACGAGTACACACAGGTCAAGGAAAAAGTAACCGAGGCTGTAAAAGAATTCTTCAAACCAGAGTTCCTCAACCGTCTTGATGAAACAATTATCTTTGATGTGCTCACTAAGGACGAAATCAAACACATCGTAGGACTTCAGACAGACATCTTGGCGAAGCGTTTACTAGAAAAAGAGATTACTCTCACTGTAACACCTGAAGCTGTCGCATATATCGGAGAGAAATCATTTGACCCGCATTACGGTGCTCGCCCTATTAAGCGGTTTATGCAGACGACTATCCTTAATAAGATTGCTCAGCTCATGCTCTCAAAGAAGATTGTTCCAGGATCAATAGCAGAAGTTGCGCTCGACAAGAAAGGGGAGATAGTTGTTGAAGCAAAGAAAGGTAAGAAGATACCGAGTCCACTAACGAAGGAGGAAGTGGTGAAGGGGAGTAAGTAGACAGGGTTCAGTTTGGCAGTTACTGGTCACTAGTTACGTGCCACCTTAGAAGAAAAGAGCGACACCTGCCGGTGTCGCTCTTTTCGATATTGTTAGAACATATAAAAACAAAAGACGCCGGGCAAAATGCCTCGGCGTCCGAAGGGTGTGTGTGCCCAAGTGAATGGGTGACTTTATCCGTTGCCGTCAGCTCATGTAAAAGCTAAAGACGGCAACCTCGGGATTGTTCAGAGCCACAAGGTTGGAGGCGGCGATGACAGCACCTGCTTGCTCGTCACTGATCACTGCACCCGTTGCACGCAGGGCAGCAACGATTTCAGCAGTGGTGGAGCTCGTGTGTGAGTGTCCGAGAATCGTGAGTGCCTCATCGACACGCGGGTCATGAATGTCGACGCTCGTCGTGAGTTCGAGCACCTCATCCTCGGTCATCAGTGACGCGAACCTTTCTGCGAGGGCTACTTTGGCGGCCTTTTCGACAGTGACGCCATCTTGCCACCAGAGGACCTTCTTGAAGAGCGCGTTTGTGGGCATACCCAGTGCGTCACTCCACGTGAACGTGAACGGAATGCCGTTCACGTGTTGGCCACAGCCACAGATGGTTCCAAAGTGCTTGCTGCCGGTATGGTCAGCCTTCAGCACCAGGAGTCGTCCGGAGCCCGGGATCACGACCTCGTCACCTGCTTGCAGGTTGACAAAGATCTTCCTCAAATCCAAAGAGATCATACTTCCTCTTTCATCTAGTGAACAAAAAATCCAGACAATGAGTCTGGGCCAATACTATAATAAAATATTTTATTAAAACTGTCAAATATCTAAAATATGAACCCTGATATTTTGCATTGAAGGTCTTTATTTTCATGCGAGAATATGGTATAATCTTTTTCACTTGCGTAGGTGGTGGAGCGGTCAATCACAACAGACTGTAAATCTGTCGCCCTTCGGGCTTCGCAGGTTCAAATCCTGCCCTACGCACAAAAAGAAAAAGCGCCACTAAGGCGTCTTTTTCTTTTTGTGCGTGGAGTACATGACCTGAGTCATGTACGTCAGGATTTGAAAAGCGGAACCATGTTTTTGTAGCAACAAAAACAGGTGAGCTGGGGTCGAGAAATTTTGTGAGCGACGGTGAGCAAAATATTCGTGACCAAATATCCTGCTCTACGCACAGACGAAATAAAACCAGTCTTTATAGAGACTGGTTTTATTTCGTCTGCTCTGTAACGGGAGCAAGCGACCTGCGTCACTTTCGTCAGGATTTGAATAGGCGATTAGTAAATCCGCCGGGAGGCGATGTTGAAAAAAATTATTGAGAGTTCATGACGAGAAGTTTGTGACCAAATCCTGCTCGTACATTATCTCAACAGATCTAAGAGACTTTTTATAAACAAACCTAGATCTTCCAAATGAGGCATGTGCCCTACATCTTCTAAGGTTACTTTCTTGGCGTCAGGTCGTACTTGTTGAAGTTCGAAAAATTTGTCTTCTGAGATGACAGTGTCTTTGTCTCCCCAAAGGACTTCAACAGGCGCAGGTATTTTTTTAAGCGAATCTGAGTCAGAGACCACGCTCGATGGAATAAAAAACTCTTGGAACCATTCTCCGTAGGCATGGTTCACACCTTCCTTGTTAAAGGGTAATATTGTAAGCTTCGTAATCTCACGTATGTCAACGTCTTTTTTATACATAAAAGAATAAAGAAGTTTCTCAGCAAGAAGTGGGTTGTTAACAAAGAGTGAGATAAGGGGGTCTCTTATAAAACTCACTTTTACTAAGTTGACGATAAGCGGTGTCTTTATTGTCTCGTAATCAAGTACCGGCGCAACGAGTATTAGTTTTTTAATTGACATAAAGAGCCCAAGTTGAATCGCCACTTTAGAAGAAAAACTGTGTCCTACTATGGTTGGATCTTTAACATCGAGACTTTGAAGCGCACTCACCAGTCTCTTTGCTTGTGACTCCTTTTTGTAGTCCTGGTCCTTTGGAATCTTTGACCACCCAAATGGCTGAATATCAACAGCGACTACATAATAGTTTTCTTTTGCTAAAATCGGACCAACATTTTTCCATATAAAACTGTTTGCACCAGTTCCGTGGAGAAGCACAATTGGATGGTTGTTCTTGTCTCCCCATGTCTGGTATGTAAGTGTTTCTACGTCAGGAGGTGTCACAGACCGCACTTCAGGTGGTGTAGCTAATGACACAACATGCTCTTTGTAGAACGTGAACAAGTACCCAAATAGCAGTACTAAAGTAACAAGCAATAACAAGAATTTTATTATGCTCAATAATAAACTAGAGAGGCTTCTGTTCATAGTGTGTTTGCTTGCTTGGTTTTGTAGAGAGTATACTATGGAGAATCACTATGAAACCATCAAAATACGTAACTATATTTTTAACAGCACTGTTCATTGGAATCGTTCTACTAGAAAGAGTGCCTGGGGTAATGGTACCAACATCTGAACCGTATGAGTCTCTAATGTTTGGGCTTTTTGAGATATCACTTTTGGATGATATCACTCATGGTCTCTCTGGACTATTGGGACTAATGGCACTTATAGCTGGATATCGTTACGTTGTGTATTATCTGATGCTCGTCGGTGGGTACTATGCACTTGATGCAACTTTTTTTATTCTCAACGGAATATTTACAAAGCAACCACTTATTGAGAACCTTTCTCTAAATATCCCACACATTGGCATTACAGTTCTTGTTATCTACGCACTTCGCAAGTCACTTAAGAAGATAGAGCTACACTAGTTAGATAGTCATCTGTGTCGTTTATCCAAAAAATTAAAGCATTGAAAATAAAGAACAAAGCAAAGTGGCTTTGGTTGCTGCTTGCTTTCGTGGTAGGCAGTTTCGTCCTGGTTGTGGCATCAACAAGACAGGATCCGTTGCTAGGGAAAAAAGAAAGAGAGAGGCAGAATACTTCAAAAAATATTGTTAATGATGTCACAGAACTTAATCCAATACAAACAAAAGGAATCCTTGTGCCGCACACTAACGAAGAAATAGTGGAAGCGGTAAAAAGCAACGACGTTGTTTCAATAGGCGGGGGGAGAAATAGTATGGGCGGGCAGACTGCAAGTGTACGAGCTGTACAAGTAGATATGAGGGAGTTTAATAAAATTCTTTCTCTGTCGACTAGTACTAAAGAAATAACGGTGCAGTCCGGTATCAGGTGGAGAGACATTCAAGATGTCATTGACCCGCACAACCTCTCGGTTAAGATAATGCAAACCTACTCCAACTTTACAGTTGGAGGCTCGCTCTCGACTAACGTTCATGGTAGATATATTGGTCTTGGGCCGATTATTTTAAGTGTTAAGAGTTTTAGAATTGTATTAGCTGACGGTTCACTTATCGAGGCGACTCCAACTAAGAATGAGGAGATATTTTATACAGCTATTGGTGGGATGGGTGGAATCGGAGTTATTACTGATGTGACACTTTCCCTTGATGACAACGTACATGTTGAGCGAAAAAGGGTGCTCCTAGATACTCATAACTATGCTTCGTTCTTTAAAGAAAGTGTTCGAGACAACAAGAAAGTTATTTTCCACAATGGTGATATATACCCGACAGGTTTTGACAAAGTTTCTGCTGTGAGCTGGTCTGTAACAGACAAAGATCCAACTACAGAATCACGGCTGATTCCGCATTCCAAAGACTACTGGAAAGAAAGAATTGCTTGGGTAGTAATGAGCGAGTGGCCATACGGGAGATGGATAAGACAGCACATTATTGATCCATTATTGTATAGTGGCGAAGCACCTGTTCATACGAGGAATTACGAGGCAAGTTATGATGTTGCGGAATTAGAGCCAAAAGACAGAAGTAGCAGCACCTACGTTCTTCAGGAGTACTTCGTTCCTGTTGAACGATTCGATGAGTGGATTCCGAAGATGAAAAAAGTTTTTAACGATAACGACGTGAATGTTATCAACGTCTCTATCCGACATGCACTCCCTGACACTGGATCCAAACTCGCTTGGGCAAAAACCGAGAGTTTTGCTTTTGTTGTGTACTATAAGCAGGGCACAGATGAGAAGTCTAAAGAGCACGTAGGGAACTGGACGCGTGAAATGATAGACCAAGTTCTTTCGGTTGGCGGTACGTATTACCTCCCATATCAACTGCACGCAACTAAGAACCAACTCAAAAAAGCATATCCGCACCTAGAAGAATATTTTGTCATCAAGAAAAAATACGACCCAAACAACAAGTTTACAAACTCACTTTGGGACAAGTACTATGACCACGAAAGTGACGGGGCAGTAGACCAGAAGGAGGTAACTGGTAAAGACGCCACATATGAACGACCGTTTGCTATTACGTATACCGCTCTTCCTGAGTGGTATATTGTTTACTCCGCTGATGAAATGGCGAGGGTTCTCAAAGATGGACTTCCGTCACAGTTTCCTTTTAGTCAGGCAAACTATGAGTACTGGAGGCAGTATGCAAAAGTCGTAGAACTTGTCGAAAGTGAAAAGGACACAGTGGCGGTGAGGGACTACATAACGGTTCTAAAAGTAATAGGGGTTAGTTTCAGTGTTGAGAACACAATCAAAGCTGTATATGAAAATACGATTGGAAAAGTTTTTGAAATATTTGCTGGAAATACTCAAACCAAAGAAGATAAGCTGGCCTACCGTGCAGCAAACGACTACGCTACATTTATTTATGATTATCCTTGGTATGATTTTCCTTACCTTAAGTACTTTAAAGAACTATGGAGACTCCCTACCGAACCTGGCTGCTGTACACTTGGACAACATCTAAGATCCGCAGAGAGAAAAGCCTTTCTTAGTCTTGAGTTTTTGTTGAAGGCTGGTTATGCATCTGTGATTGCTTTTGCTACACATCAGAAGTTTGGGGTTCAGGATGATGTTGTATGTGCGACAGTCACATACGTAAAAGAAAAGGGACAAGAGCTTCTCTGTGCTCCTCACTATCAGCCTTTCACAAAAAAAATGATAGAGGTGTTATCCGGGCAAAAAGATAACCCAGACTTTATTATTCACGACATAGCGGGGAATAAGGAGATTGCACTTACTTACAGAGAGCCGACTGTTGACAAGAGTTCTTATGAAGGAGTGACGGAGATATTAAGGTATCAAGAAATTGATTCAGTCTCACATGGGACTCTTTTGTACAAAGACAGGGTCACGGTACTCGTGCCAGTGTCACATGTTCGACTTCTGTTTGACGTGCTGTGGTCTCGAGGGATAGCAATTGACCATTTTTATGACTACTAATCTTTTTAATACGGTATGAAATCACTAATTCTTGCTGGTGGATGCTTCTGGTGTGTTGAGCACGACCTTCGTGATGCAAAAGGTGTACTAGAAGTTCTCTCTGGTTACTCAGGTGGTAGTTCAACAAGTCCAACATATGAAAATCACTCCGGTCATCGCGAGGTGGTCCAGGTTTCGTATGATGAGGAAAAGACTTCATACAAAAAATTACTGCAGTATTTTATTGACCATATTGACCCAACTGATGACGGTGGACAGTTTGGTGATAGAGGCGAGAGTTATAAGACTGCTATTTATTATGAAAATTCTGAGGAGAAAAGTATTGCTGAAGACGTTCTCAAAGAATTAGATGAGAGTTATGTTTATGATATTCCAAGCAAGGTAGAGCTACTAGAACGAAAGCCCTTTTATATTGCAGAGGAGTATCACCAGAACTACGCAGACAAGAATCCGGCGCATTATTATATGTACAGACAAGGGAGTGGCCGTGAAAGTTTCATTCAACGGACTTGTCAGATTAGAGAAGAGAAGCACGTTAATTGGCGATCATGAGGGAATGTTTATTTGCTCATGTTATTTGAATATGTAAATATTGACTTTACATAACTATATGTTAGTTTAAAGAGAGGTAAATCCCACCTGTTCTTACTCAGAGGAATCCCCATGTCCCTTCCCATTTCAAGTGAGCGTATTGCTCATGCCACTGATGCGACGCCAGCTGGTGTCGCGTTTGCTGCGGCTGCGCTGTACCTAAGCGTCTGCAAACATCCGCCAGATGCCGCCTCCAAGGCCGCGGTCGCCATCGGTGACTTCGGCCGGATGAGCAGTACCCTTCCGGCTGCCGCCAAGCTGGCAATCCCGGGTATTGAGCTCGAAGGTGCCGTGAAGGAGGCTGTGCAGGTCTTCAAGTCGAGCGGCCAGAACGGCCACCTCCTGGTGGCCGGCTACCACGGGCCGAAGAGAGTGGAAGAAATGTTCGATGAGCGGGTCGTGCGACAGCGTTACGACCTGAGTCTCGACGCCTCAGTCCATTCGCAAGGTTTGGCCGATCATTCTGGCCACCAGGCACAATGGGTCGCCGCCAAGTGCTTGGAGCTCGACGTGAAGGAAGTCCAGGTCCACGTCCCTGCGTTCCACCTCACGCGCATCTATCTCACAGTGCTCGAAGCACTCCGTCGTGTGATGAACCCAGACGGCGACTTCCCGCAGGTTCTCCTGCTTCCGAAGCCGTGTGTCCAGGACGTCACTGCGGTCACGCTGATCGATGTCATGACCGAAAGGGCTGGCGGCGAATCCAACGATCCCGCCGAATACCGGACGCTCTGCGAGGCGCAGACGGTCTTCGGTGAGCACTCCCGGATCCTGAGCTACCAGAAGCCGAAAGGCGACGGCAGCCCAGGCGACTGCCTGACCACTGAGCGCTTGCTCGGCTACATGCAGTGGGCGAGGGAAGCCCTCCGCGGCTGACCAGTTCCGCATGTTCGGTCAAATGGCCCCTCCGGGGGCCGTTTTTTTTATTTTGTCAAAGTAAGAAACAGCTTTTACAATTTATTTGGTTTGGGTCATTTTCTTACGTCACACAAAAAGCTAATTCTTTTCGCGTGGTACACTGGTACACATTAACTCATAACCACCGAACACTCGTTATGCGCATCGCAGTTATCGGCCCACAAAATACAGGAAAGTCGACGTTCATCCAAGATTTTCTTAAAGAATTTCCTCATTATGTTGCGTCAGGTAAAACATATCGAGATGTTGTCACAGAAGGTAACTTAGAAATAAATCAAAAGACGTCTACAGAAAGTCAAAAAGCTATTCGAGACTTTATGTTCGGACAGTTACGCCATAATACTGAGTACAATGTTATTTTTGACCGCTGCTTGATAGATAACTTCGTCTACACCTGTTTACAGTACGAACAAGGGACCATTCCAAAGTGGTTTGTCGATGAGAGTGAAGCGATGATGCGAGATACGCTTCAGAGTGTCGACTTGTATCTGTTTATTCCAACTGCAGTTTCTGTGCCGCTCGTTAACGATGAGCTCCGAGATATTGATACCTCGTTCATTGATGCAACTAACACTCAGTTTCTAAGGCTATTGTTCGAGCTTGTGCGCTCAAATAATATAACGGTAAAAGTTATATCTGGTTCACAGAAAGAAAGAATTGAGCAGATAAAGAAACTTGTCTAAGTATATGTATATAATTGGTATTGATGAAGTAGGCAGGGGTCCAATAGCTGGACCAGTTGTGGTGTGTGCGTGTGCAAAGAGAGAAGGTGTAAGCTTCGTGTCGTTGTATCCAAAAGGTGAGTTACGTGATAGTAAGAAACTCTCTGAGAAGCAACGTGCGAGTATCGTAGAAAAAATCAAGCCAAGCATTGCGACACAAGACCTTGTTTTTGGAATTGGTGAATCTAGTGCGGAGTACGTTGACGCTAATGGAATTGTACCCGCTATCAATGAGGCCATGAGGCAAGCGTTAGAGTCACTTCACGACCAGGGTATACCAAGGGATACTTATATTATTTTAGACGGCGCGCTTCGCGCGCCGTCATCGTACTCCCAAGAAACAGTGATCAAAGGAGACGAAAAAGTCGAAGAAATATCACTTGCGTCTATCTATGCAAAAGAGTACCGTGATGGCCTCATGAGAGAATATGCAAGCATCTATCCGGGGTATGGTTTTGATTCTCATGTTGGCTATGGTACAGCTAAGCATTACGAGGCGATTAAAGCTCTAGGATTATCTAATATACACAGAAGGACATTCCTAAAAAATCTTTCGAAAGAATAAGATTGATAAGTTTGATAGGAATAGTCGAGTATTTACTATAAACTATGTACATATATAGATCAGTTATATTTTTATGTCATCAATATTTACAAAGATAATAAGTGGCGAAATCCCAGGGTACAAAATATACGAAGATGAGTATGTGTGTGCGATTTTGGATATCAACCCAATTCAAAAAGGGCACGTATTAGTCATTCCAAAACAAGAAGCAGACCAACTCTTTGAACTCGATGAAGTCATGTTCGACAAAATGATGCATCGTGTTCGGTATATGGCACAAGTTATGAAGGGTAAACTTGACTGTAAGCGAGTCTGTGTTTTCGTGGAAGGGTACGGGGTGCCACATGTTCATGTGCATTTAGTTCCTACCAACAAACCAGAAGACTTCGATAAGGCGTTAGTGTACAAAGCGACAGAGGCTGAGTTACTAGAAATGCAGAAGATGTTACAGTCATAAAAACCATGAATTTTATAATCATTAGAACCATAGCAGTATTGCTTGCGAGTTATGTTACCAAAGTAGGGGTGCCGCTTGTGTTTTCAACACTCACGTTTGCTTTTGGTACAGCGTGGATTGCCTTACTCACAGCGCTAGTGCTCGCAGTCATCAATCACACCATACGTCCGATATTTATGTTGATTTCTATTCCCGTCAATTTGCTTACGCTCGGCCTCTTTTCGTTCGTGATAAACGGACTCATGATTTTGCTGGCTGACAAAATTATTCCTGAGTTTTCAGTGCCGTCGTTACTCATGGCGATATACTTCTCAATTGTACTTTCTATTGTTAACTGGGTACTGCACTTTTTTGAATAAGTTTTTTGAATAGCTGCCAAAGTTCTAGACAAAATTGATTTTTATGATATTATTGTATTTAGGCAATTTCGCTCACATTTAGTTTACTCGGAGTCAAAACCATGAAAGACAAGTCCTCAGTCGGTTTCCTGTGCGTGATATTCGGCGTGCTTTCTATGGCTTCCATGCCATTTCTCGAACTCGTCCCAGTTACTGGGGCCGACATCACATTGGCACGCGGTATCCCTGGAGTGATTGTTCTCGGTGCTGTATGGCTTTTGTCCAAAGGAGTGATTTCCCTTCCCAACAGAAGCACGGCCTTTCTCTCGCTCTTCTTCGCGCTTGCGACGGTCGGACTGTTCGAAGGCATCAAGACCTGGGGGGCGAACTACACAATCATCATGCTCGACATGGCGGTGCTCGTCCCTCTAATCCTGAAGAAATTCCGCGGTGAGAAGATTCCTCGTGCGATACTCATCGCATTTTTCGTGGCAATATTTGGAGGAATACTCTCTCTGCGGGTGTGGAGAATCGAGGACCTCGTTCTTTCTGGTTTTGCTTGGGGAATGATGGCACTTGTCTTCAACGGCCTCTACATGGAAGCCGGAGGGAAGGAGCAAAGTACTCGGCAGAATATTCACACCGAGGTTTTCTGGCAGTCGGTTGGCCTGTCGATAACGGGCCTCTTAATTGGAGGGGGTATTGTGACCGCACTTACCTTCGGCCAAGCCGCCATTCTCATCCTGATTTCAGTGGCTGCCGGCCTCATCAACTTCTACCTCTTCCTGACGGCGCTGAAGAAGCTGGGGAATGTCTTGGTTGGGATGTTGGTTTTGTCCATCACGCCGCTCACCATCATCACTTCCTATGTATTCCTCGGCAAAACTATGGGTCTCGACCAGCTGGTGGGTGTCATACTCAGCTTGACTGCAGTCGGCTACATAGCATTATCGGGAGCAAGGAAGAAGTAGAGAGCACACCCGACAAAACAGAAAAATAAACCCGTAGCAACCTCGACCCTTCGGGCCGTCGGCACCTTCAACTGGGTCCAGCGATATCGCTACACCAGGCCTTAAGCGCCGGACCAACGAAAGCCCCTGCGACTACCGTCGCCGGGGCTTTTCAACTATTTAATAATCTTGGTTCTCTTTTATTGTAACAGCGACGGGGGCACTGACATGCTCATTGTCTATAGTTGTCCTCGGTCTATTTTTGTATCTATGACTTCAGCGACGTCATGCATTTCACCTAGGTCTTCTTGGATTTCTTCAACATCTTCTTGCATCTCTTCGACATCTTCAGCAATTTCATCAACATCCTTTTGGATCTCCTCAATGTCCTCTTGGATTTCTTCATGTGTTTCCTGGATATCTTCAACATCTTCCGCGATACCTTCAACATCTTCCGCGATACCCTCCACGTCTTCTGCGATTTCATCAATTTCTTTCTCTACTGTGGCGAGAGCCTTAGCCTGATGGTTCACACTCATCTGGATAAATATTGAAAGATAAATTGCCTCAAGTGATACAACAGTTGTTAAAATCAAAAGAACACGGTCGAGCTCCACACCCAAAAGCACAAGAACAAACGCCCCCGCAAATAACGCTGTATGAATCATCACTGACCAGATGGAGCCAATGCCCTTGGTTACTGAGAGAGCTAAGGTTTCTAGCTTGGAAATAGGGGAATCCGACATGTTTTTACTATACCATAAAAATGGTAGACTGAGAGTGTATGATAATAACAATAGTCCTTATCGTTGCTCTTTTGCTTATCGCTGTAGTCCTTGGCGGTATCCGTATTATTTATTCGTTAACTACTTCAAAAAATATGAACGGAGACGGAAAAACAAAAATTCTTGATATATTTTTGTACTTAGGTATTGGTATTTCTTTAGTTGTGTCTATTACTAATTTCTTGCAGGTTCTTTTTACAGCAATCGACAGAAAGTTTGTTGATATTTTGAATTACACGACATATGTAGATATGACGTATAGTGATATGCGTTTTGCTATCGCTTCTTTGGTTGTTATGTTCCCGATTTATGTCGGCTTGTCATGGTATGTCGCGAGAGATATTGAGAAGTATCTCTATAAGCAAGACATCACAGTGAGAAAGGCGCTTATTTACTGTACGCTTTTTATCACTGTTCTTAGCTTGATTGGAACACTCGTTTCTGTGGTGTACACCTACTTAGGTGGAGACCTTTCTGTTCGATTCGGTCTTAAGGCTCTATCAGTATTTGCAGTCGCTGCTTCTGTGTTTGGGTACTATATGTATTCACTAAGGAGAGATTATTCCAAGAAGACTCTTGTTCCTGTTTTTATTGCTTTGCTTGCAGGGGGTGTAGTAATTGCGTCAGTTGTTTGGAGTATCTCGATAATCGGAACACCAAAAGAAATGCGTGCCAAGAAAATTGACAGCACCAGGTTATCAGATCTTTCTCGAATTCAACAGGAAGTCTTTAATCGCTTCCAAACAACAGACAAGCTTCCGATTAGTCTGTCTGAACTTAATAATGCTTTTCAGGGGTACACGGTACCAGTTGACCCAGAGACAAGAGAAGCATATGAGTACAAGGTTATCACTCAGCCAACACTTCGTATGAACTACGATACCAAGAAGAAGGAGATGGTCACTGATGCAGTCTTCGAAATCTGTGGCACGTTTACAACAGTTAGGGAGTTTAATGATAGAGGTCAGCTGGCAGTCGTGGGTAAAGATGGCGTCATGATGAGTGAGTATTCAGTCGCTAACTATTACTACGATGGCGATCAGTCACCATATTGGAACCATGCTGCAGAAGACACATGTTTTAAGCGGGTCATCACCCCAGACATGTACTACGGGAGATAAAGAGTTGATGTTTAGAGTGAGTCGTTAAAGGATTAAGAAGGAGCGATGCCACAGGCATCGCTCCTTCTATTTTGCCACTAGATTGGCGAGAGCTCTTTTGGTATGATGAAGAGTACTACTATGGCATCATACAATCACAACGATATTGAAAAGAAGTGGCAGAAGAAGTGGGAAGAAACCAATCTCTACAAAGCAATAGAAGATCCTTCTAAAAAGAAGAGTTATGTACTTGATATGTTCCCATATCCTTCCGGAGATGGGCTCCACGTTGGCCATGTGCGTGTGTATACGGCGAGTGATATCTATGCGAGATACAAGAGAATGACTGGGCACTCAGTACTTCATCCAACAGGGTGGGATGCGTTTGGGCTTCCTGCAGAGCAGTACGCTCTTAAGAATAAAATCCATCCACGTATTTCAACAGACCAAAATACTTCAACATTTCGACGTCAGATGAAGTCACTTGGCTACAGCATTGATTGGGATAGAGAAATAGACACGACAGACCCAAAGTTTTATAAGTGGACACAGTGGATTTTCAAACAGCTTTATAAGAAAGGATTAGTGAAAGAGTCATACGATCCAATCAACTGGTGTCCATCATGTAAGACTGGGCTTGCGAACGAGGATCTTGAGGATGGTAAATGTGAGCGTTGTGGTAGTGAAGTTGAAAAGCGCCCACTTCGTCAGTGGAGTATTGCTATCACCAAATACGCTGACAGACTGCTTGATGACCTAGATACCCTCACAGAGTGGCCTACGTGGCTCAAGGAGTCACAGAAGAATTGGATTGGTCGTAACTACGGTCTCAGGTATAAGCTTAGCGTTAAGGAGACAGGAGACACGGTTGAGACGTACTCGACGCACTACGAGGCTTTCTTTGCTGATACATTTGCGGTAATTGCTAGTGACCACCCACTACTAGAAAATCTTATTAGAAACGTACAGAACAAGAAAGAAGTTTTGGAGAAAGCTAAAGTAATTACCACACTTCGCAGTAAAGCTGGTTTTAAGGCAGAAGACGTATGCGAAGGAGTTTTCACCGGGTTGCATCTTATTGACCCTATAACAAAAAGAGAGCTTCCACTTTGGGTTGCTTCATATGCACTAGCCGACTACGGAACTGGTATTGTTAAATGTTCTTGTCACGATGAGCGAGATTTTGCGTTTGCAAAGAAGTACTCATTACCACTATATCCAGTACTTTTGCCAAATGATGAGTCAGTAAGAGCTAAAGTTGCATCAGGAGAAGTGTGCTTCTCATCTTTTGAAGAAGCTATCATCTTAGAACCAAAAGAGTTTGTTGGTAAAAATCCAAAAGATGTGCGTGAGGGTATTGCTAATTGGATAGAAAAAGAAGGCTATGGTGAAAAGTCTATACAGTACAAACTTCGTGACTGGGTTTTTGCTCGTCAACGCTACTGGGGGGAACCGTTTCCGATTGTTTTTGGCGATGGTCATGTGCCGTACCTTGTTGCAGATAAAGACCTCCCCGTTGAGCTCCCACAGGTAGAGTCATACGAACCAACAGACACAGGAGAGAGTCCTCTTGCTGTTATTGAGGAATGGAGAGATGTTGTCGGGTATCTTAACGAAGAACAGGAATTTATTTCCGTACCCGGCTTTGTCATGCAGGGTCTTAAGAAAGGAGAGGTGCTAGATATAAATGACGACGGAGGGAAAGACTCATTCCAGCCTAAGAAGAACGTCGTTGAACGCAGTAATGTAGCTTGCATTATCAAGCACCCCACCGAAGAAAAATATCTAATATCAAAATGGAAGAAAGTAACATGGAATGGTTTTGTTACTGGTGGAATTGAAGCAGGAGACACCGAAGAAGACACAGCAAGAAAGGAAGTCATTGAAGAAACTGGCTATCGCAACATTAAAAATGTAGAAGTAAAAGACTTTTCATCGCATGGGCTTTTTTATCATCCAGTAAAGGAAGAAAACAGATTTGCTCACTATCGACTGGTTGTTGTAGGTCTCTCTGACTTAGAACAGAACGAAGTAAGTGAAGAAGAAAGGGCAATCTGTGACTTTGTTTGGGTGGATAAGAAAGAGGTTGAGTCTACCCTTACACGAACAGACATGAAGTCCCTCTGGCAGTTCTATACAGAAGGCACAGTAACAGTAGAACCAAAAAGAAAGTTGCATGTATTTAAAAGAGAAACCAATACGATGCCACAATGGGCTGGATCTTCATGGTACTGGTTGCGCTTTATGGACCCAAGCAATAGCGAGGCACCTTTTAGTCAAGAGTCAGCAAAGTATTGGGAGAATGTCGACATGTATGTAGGTGGAGCAGAGCACGCAACACGACATCTCATTTACGGAAGATTTTGGCACAAATTTTTGTATGACCTGGGGCTCGTTCCACAGATTGAGCCATTTAAAAAACTGGAGAGCGTTGGTCTCATCTTGGGAGAAGGAGGGGTAAAGATGAGCAAGAGACTAGGAAACGTCATCAACCCAGATACCGTTATTAAGGAATACGGAGCAGATGTACTTCGTCTATATGAAATGTTTATCGGACCATTCGGTCAAGCTACAGCGTGGGATCCTAAGAGTATTGTCGGCTTAGAGAGATTTCTTGATCGAGTATACGCACTCAGCCAGAAATCCTTCGTTGAGGACGCTTTTGAGAGGTCTCTTCTTGAGCAAACCATAAAAAAGGTTGGCGATGATATTGAGTCTTTCAAATTTAATACGGCCATCAGCCAGCTTATGGTTTTCTTAAATGCTGCCGAAAAGGGGATTTCAAAAAACAGTTTTAAGACATTTATTTTGCTTCTGGCGCCGTTTGCTCCCCACCTTACAGAAGAAATATGGGCTACCCTTGGGGAGAAGGAATCTCCACATACAACTAACTGGCCAAAGTATGATGAAGAGAACCTTCTAAGTGATGAGGTAATTATTGCTATTCAGATAGCCGGAAAGATGAGAGGCACAGTAACAGTTAGACGAGACACTGAGGATAACGTGCTTCTGACCCTTGTAAAAGCACATGATCAGTATCAAAAATACGTTGGTGATGCGGTGCCAAAAAAGGTTATTATTGTAAAAAATAAGATTGTCAATATAGTAATTTGACGTTTTTGGCAAATTCTGGTAGAATAGTATGAATATCTTAAATTAGTAAAAGACCATGTCAGGAATAACCTTTAAACCTAAAGCAGTTTCGAAGAAACTACTCTCCAACTTAAACCCACGAACTCGTGAAATCGTGGTTAATCGCTATGGTTTAGAAGGCGAAAAACGCATGACTCTCGAGGCAATCGGGAAGACATACGATATCACAAGAGAGAGAGTTAGACAGATTGAGAATTTTGCACTAGCGAGTATCAAGAAGTCAAAAGAATACAAAGAGCATTTGTTTGTTTTTGATGAGCTTAAGAAGATTATTAATGAACTTGGTGGGGTAGTTTCTGAGGATCACCTCATGCGTCACATCTCCAAGGACCCGGTTATTCAGAACCATATCAATCTCTACCTTGCTCTAGGAGAAGAATTTGGTAAGCACAAAGGTGACGACCACTTCCACCCACATTTTTCAAATGACCCTAAGTCAGCTGCACATATACGAGATGCTCTCACTAAACTTTATGGTTCTATCAGCGAAGAGGATTTAATTAATGAGGAAGAAATCTTTTCTCGTTTCGTTGGACACCTTACTGAAGTGGTTGATGAGTACAAAACTAACAAGGAAGTAATCCACAGATATCTAGCGCTTTCAAAAGTAATTGGCAAGAACCAACTTTCTGAATGGGGAAGAACTTCTTCTCCTCATGTTAAGGCTCGTGGCATTAAGGACTACGCGTATCTTATTATGCGTCGTGCTAACAGACCAATGCACTTCAAAGAAGTTGCTCAGGAGATTAACAAAACTTTTGGCAAGAGAGCTCACGTTGCAACATGCCACAATGAGTTGATTAAGGATACTCGTTTTGTTCTCGTTGGACGCGGGATGTACGGACTTAAGGATTGGGGTCACACAGGCGGCGTTGTCCGCGATGTCATCATCGAAGTTCTGAAAGAAGCTGGACGTCCTCTTCCTAAGGATGAGATTACAAAGAGAGTACTCACTAAAAGAATTGTTAAACCAAACACAGTTCTCGTCAATCTTCAGAATACAAAGTTTTTCCGAAAAGTTGCTGGTGAATATACGCTAGCCTAGAACAGGAGGTGCCATTTTTAAAGATGATTTTAGAAAATACCCGAAAGGGTATTTTCGTTTACTAACATCCAAGTGCTGATAGCTAAAGTCTGCCCCATGCTATACTTTTTTCATGCAATTCGTTATTGATATTGGACTGTCCATTCTCTACTTTACAATATTCCTCCTTTTGTGCGCGTGGTCTTGGAGATTTTGGATTATGTATATTCAGCAGAAAACTTTAAACAAGATTGACTGGTTACTATTAGAAATAAAACTTCCAAGAGAGATATTTAAGTCACCGTATGCTGCAGAGCTAGCTATTGCGCCGCTTCTTCAAGCAGGCGGGCTTACAGGGTGGTATAAGCAGTACTTTGCGGGAGCAATGCCGGCGTACGCTTCACTCGAGATTGCTTCAATCGAAGGCACATTACACTTTTATGTTCGTATACAGAGAAAGTACAAAGCTCTCGTTGAGAGTAATTTTTACTCCCAGTACCCAGGTATTGAAATTGTAGAAGCTGACGATTACACAAAAATGATACGGTATCACCACCTCTCAAAAGATGTAGCTAGCTGGGGGGCAACGTACGGTCTCACTAAAAAGTGGCAACCAACGAATCCAAAGACGGGAAAAGCATATTCAGAAAAAGGCAGTGAGGATGACGAGCCAAAAGATGACAAGGATAAATACTCAATGCCCGCTGATTTTGTCCCAATGAAGACATACGTTGACTATGGTCTCGATAAGGACCCTAAAGAAGAATTTAAAATTGACCCTCTTGGTCAAATTCTAGAAACTATGGGCGGTATAGGAAAGGGTGAGTATTTTTGGTATCAGGTTATTGTTCAAGATGAGGGAGTATACAACGGTACCAAGAGGCCAAAGTTCTATGTCAATGAAAAAACACATACCCATCACAGTCTCCCTGAGCTCGCTGAGGCTCGTAAGAAGCAGATTCGAACAGCTGGTTGGAACATAAAAGGAAAGGTTTCGGCAGACGAGTTTGGTGTGCCAAAAATTATCGACTCTTTCAACGAAGACTACGAACAACAGTTTAGAGAAGAGAAAGATAAGGATGGCAAGACTATTAAGATTCCAATCAAAATAAACGCTAGACACCTTGAGACAAAAGCACTGTCAAAGAAGGAAATGGAGTTAACTCAAGACGAAAAGGACGACATCGAAGAGATTAACACCAAGTTATCCAAGACCCTGGTCATGGCTACTGTGCGGTTAGTCTACGTAACCAAGAAGGAAAAGTTTAACAGTCAACACATTCAGACGATTGTCTCTTTTCCGAAACCTTTTAATGGTTCCAATGGCCTCGGCATGAAGGCTTTGGCAGACCCATATGACTACCCTTGGGAGAACTTTATGAATCGTCGCGTTCCATGGCGAACCGAAGAAATCTTCGAGGCTTTTGTTGAGAGAGAAGCGTTCTTTCCTCACGCAGGTGACAGGGATACCCTAGACAAATGGGAAGACACTTTCTTCTGGACTGCTTCCATGAAAAGTAGGAAGATGTTTAGAATGATCTATGAGGCAATCTTTTATCCATTTGACCACCCTCAAGCAAAACTTGTCTCGACGTATAACATAGAGGAAATCGCCACACTCTGGCATCTTCCAGGTGCTACTGTCGCTACCCCGACATTGCCACGCATTGATAGCAACAAAGGTGTTGCACCAATTAACTTGCCACTTTAAGTATGCAGAAGCTCCCCACGCTAAAGTTCATCATAGTCTTGATACTCTTTCTCTCCGGTTGTTTTTTTACCTACGGCATCTTTAGCGCAGTCACATTATCTGAACCAGTTTCATTCACCATCAACGAGGGTGAAAGTTTAAAAAGTCTATCGAAGCGGTTGGGGGACTCAGGCTTGGTTACCTCCCCAATTTTTTTAAGGCTGTATTTGTCTTTTAATGGGAAGGACAGAAAGGTTCAACTAGGTGAGTATCAGTTTAGTGGCACGCTTAGTATATTTGGACTGGCTAAAGAAATAACAGAAACCGGTCCCAAGAGTCCTCTCTTGTCTGTCACTGTACCGGAAGGGAGCACCTCTCAAGAAGTTTTTCAAATTTTTGTAAAAGCCTTACCTTCGCTTGATTATGCGACTTTTTTTGAGCTGGTTAAGACAAGAGAAGCAGAAGGTAAGCTATTTCCTTCTACGTATCACTTGCTACCTTCATACAAAGAAAGTAATCTCATAACACTCGTAACAAATGTGTACTTAAAAAAAGTTACTCCCATTCTTAGAGAGACAGAGCTGCCTAAGCCCCTTGCAACCGAAAATGATGTTCTGACACTTGCTTCAATTGTAGAAGGCGAAGCTAACACCGAAAAAGACATGAGAATTGTCGCAGGGATATTGCTTGAGCGAATGCGCATTGGCATGCCTTTACAGGTAGATGTTGCCACCTCGACCTATAAAGTTAAAGGGTTACCTTTGGTTCCGATTAACAACCCTGGACTTACTTCGATTACCGCAGTTATTAATCCAACCTATACTGACTATTTATATTATATAACCGGTAAAGACGGTCTAATGTATTATGCTAAGACATTTAATGACCACAAAAGAAATATTCAGAAATACCTTAAATAACATGCCAGAAATTAGATTTTAGATTTTTTATGACGCATAACGATACAACTTGCATATAATCCTCGTTCACTTTAAACTTCACTAACATCTAACATCTAACATCTAACATCTACTTCTATGAAAACCCACAACCTCGCATTCATCGACACAGAAACAACCGGCATAGACCCGACAAGGCACGAAATTATTGAACTAGCTGTTATTGTTGCTCGCCAGGTGGATAGACCAGGAAGAGGACCAAAGCTCGAAATTATAGAGGAGTGTGAATGGAAGATAAAACCTGAACATATGGAGCGCGCTGAACCAGAAGCTCTCAGGGTTAATGGATATAATGAGGTAGACTGGATGTTTGCAATAGATAGGAAAAAAGCGATGCAAGAGTTTTCAAAAAAAACCGAGAGTTGTATTTTTGTCTCCCATAATTTAACATTCGACTACGCTTTTGTTATGAAAGCTTTTGAGGAAACAGGTGCTGAGAACCGTATGCACTACGGGAAATTAGATACCATTTCTATGGCAGTGGCACGGCTCTACGATGCTCCCCAGGCCGATAAGTTTTCTCTAAGAGCGCTCTGCACATTACTTAAAGTTGATAATACAAAGGCCCACACAGCGCTTGCGGATACTCGAGCACTTGTCGAGGTGTATAAGAAAATGATGGGTGCTTAAGATGTAATAAGTATCTCTGGTAAAATTTAGTGCAATTTAGGACTTGGTTTCAAATGGCAGGTATCTTTCTTGGTTTGAAGTGAATTCAAAAATAGCGTCGTTTAAGGTGGAGACAGCTTCAATTGGATGCTTGCCGAGTGTTGTTTCGTCTGAAAGCATTAAAAAAGTAGCTCCATCAATGAGGGCATCAATAGCATCTGTCATTTCTGCTCGTGTTGGGATAGGGGACTCTTTCATTGATGTGAGCATTTGCGTAGCAACAATCACAGGTACTTCTAAGGTTCTTGCTATCACACATAGCTCCTTTTGAGTAATTGGTATTTCTACAGCAGGAATCTCAACACCAAGGTCACCGCGGGCGTACATGACAATATCAGACGCGTTCAAGATGGATTCAATATTTTTAAGCGCAAGTTTAGTTTCGATTTTAGAGATGATAACCGCAGAAGAGCCAGCTTCTTCCAGGAGTCGTCTGAGTTCGTTAACATCATCTTTGCTCCTCACAAAAGAGAGGGCCACCCCGTCGACTTGCATAGTACTGAGTGCTCGAAACAAGTCAGCTTTATCTTTGTCAGTTATCGTATCAATTGGAATAAGAGCGTCAGGAATGTTGACACCCTTGTGCCCCTCTAAGATACCTCCACGAATGACTACACACGTGACATCTTTTTCACTTACTTCAGTAACCTTAAGCTCCATGCTTCCGTCATGGAGAAAAATAGTCATACCTATGGTGAGGTACCGGTGAATCTCTGATACGTCAATTGATACAACGCCTGGGGTGCACAACAGAGGTTCACTCACTACTTTTACCAGGTCCCCACTCTTTAGCTCCATTGCATCATTCTCAACAGGTCGAACTCTCATTTTCGGCCCCTGAAGATCGACAAAGTAATTTATTTTTTTGTTGAGTAGGGACGCGGCTGCTTGTATTTTCTGCTGCCTTGTCCGATGCTCGTCATGATCTCCATGACTCATGTTAAACCGAATCCAGGAAACGTTTTTGGAAAGAATATTATTAAGCACTGCGTCATCGTCCAGACTCGGACCGGCGGTAATGATAATCGAAGGATTTGAATTCATAAAGTACGACTAGAAGTGTGTGTCAAAATATACAGAAGGAGTTTCCTTTATTTCCTTGTGAAGACTTCTTCCCGCTTCGTCTACCCCATATATGAGTACTCCACCAAACATCATTTCAATATTCTCTATACCATCATCGCTTATATTTTCAATGTATTTGATAAGTGCACGAAGCGCATTACCGTGTGAGACAACCAATATGTTTTCTCCAAGTTTTAGACGAGGTAGGATCTCATTTAAATAATAAGGCACAATTCTTTCATAAACATTACGTAGTGTTTCTCCGTTTGGTATAGCAACATCCCATCCACGCCTTGTCTTTTCAAAAAGCTCCTCACCTAAGACATCCTTCATTTCATGCTTGTTTTTTCCTGTATAGTCACCATAATCTCTCTCGTTAAGTGCCTTGTCCCTGATGATGGGCACAACTGGTTGCTGCATGGTCCCAAGCATAGAAGAAAGTGTCTCCATAGTGCGCGTCTGGAGAGAAGCATAGGCCTGGTCAATCCTAATGGTGCGTATTGCTTCGCCCAAGAGTCGAGCGTCTTCAAAACCTTTCATGCTCAACTTTGCATCTCGAGTTCCAGTCCAGATGCCCTTCTCGTTCCACTCTGATTCAGTATGGCGAACAAGGAGTAGTTGTCCCATCGGTACAGCACTTGGGTGAGTTTCGTTAACTAGCTGCCCTCGTAAGAATGAAAGAATATTTTCAGCGGTTGTTGTGTTGATTCTCTCTACCGCTTCTTGCGTGTTATAAGCAATGTGAGGGGTTAGAATAACCCGCGGATGTGAGAGGAGTGAATTAATAAAAAATGAGTCCTCTAGGAGCTGTTGTGGCTCACGGTGTGTTACGTCGGTAATTTTACACTTCTCTTTTAAGAGCTCTTCGCCCTCAACAACGTCTAAGGCACATGCAGCTACTTTGTTCGTGTCGAGCGCCACAATGAGTGCCTTGGTGTCTATCAATTCACCACGAGCGGTATTAATAATATAGACGCCAACTTTCATTAGCTCAAACATTTCGTTAGAAAGAAGATGGTGGTTTTCTTTTGTTAGGGGACTGTGCAGCGTTATAACATCAGATTCTTTGCAGAGGGTCTCAAGTGAGACATACTGGAACCCAAGCGTGATGGTTGCTTCCTTGTCCTCATATGGATCGTGAGCGATAACTGTCATTCCAAAGCCTTTTGCAATTTCAATAACACGCTTTCCAATTTTGCCAGTACCTACAACGCCTATAGTCTTTTTGTTAAGGTCCATTCCACGAATGAGGCGAGGTTCTACACAGACATTTTCTTTTACTGACTTAATTGTCTCAGGGACCATTCTGCTTAAACTTAGAAGAAGCGCAAAAGCGTATTCAGCTACAGTGTGTTCACCGTATGTTGGGACAACAACAACAGGGATGTTTCGGTCTTTAGCTTTTGCTGTGTCTACGTTATTAAAACCTGCAGATCTACAAGAAATGAGCTTGAGTGATGGCATCTGGTCTATGAGGGACCCCGGAAGTTTACTCGAAACGAAAATGGAAACAATGTCTGCGTCAGAGCTAACATTTTCCTCACTAATAGATTCTTCATAAAAAACACAGTCGTGACCAGTTAGGGCAGAGCTTAGGTACTCTTGGTCATCGCTGTGAACATCGTAGAAATAAATTTTAGCCATATATTCATACAGTGTAACACTTTTTCACAAAATTCATTCGGGATAATCTGTTATACTGAATGTATGAAAATAAAGACACTCACACCTAGAATGATTTTTGATTCCCGAGGGTATCCAACAGTTGAAGTCGACTGCCTCTTAGACGATGGAAGCAAAGGAAGAGCCAGTGTTCCTTCGGGAGCGTCCACCGGGTCACATGAAGCACTTGAGCTACGTGACAATGACAGTCACTTTGACGGCAAAGGTGTCAAAAAGGCTCTAGCTAGTATTCGTGATGTAATTGCAAAAGAAGTACAAGACAAAAACTTTTCTTCGCAGAGAGAATTTGACCAACTACTTATCACACTTGATGGAACAGAGAATAAAAGCAACCTCGGCGCTAATGCTATGTTGGCTGCTTCTCTTGCTTTTGCTAAGGCAAGTGCTTTGAGTAAACATGTGCCACTCTATATGTACTTGCGAGAAGCATACTCTTGGAGCAAAGCAATGAGCGTTCCAGTGCCGCTCATCAATGTACTCAACGGCGGAAGGCATGCATCCTCTTCAACAGATGTCCAAGAATGGATGATTGTACCACTTAACTCAGATACGTTAGGAGATGCACTAGAAAAAGGCTCGAAAGTTTTTTATGTGCTTAGAGAAATGATGAAAAAAAGAGGATCCTCGTCAGTGGGGGATGAAGGAGGCTTCCCGCTAGCGGGTGCGACGTCCAACAAAGAAGCGCTAGATATTCTTGTTGAAGCAGTTAACGCCTCGGGATTAGAGCTTGGTAAAGATATAGCATTTGCGCTCGATGTTGCCGCAAGTGAATTCTTTAAAGATGGATCCTATCAACTTACTTGTGACAACAAAGCACTAGGCGAAGAAGAGATGATAGGTTGGCTGACAGAGCTATCAAAAGAATATCCGATTATTTCGATTGAAGATGGGCTTTCGGAAGAAAGTTGGGATGCATGGAAGAAATTAACAACTGACCTTGGAGGTACAATGCAACTCGTCGGAGATGACCTTTTTGTTACCAATACACACTACATACAAAAAGGTGGCGAGCTTGGAGCGGGGAATGCAGTACTTATTAAACTTAACCAGATAGGAACCCTTACAGAAACAGTGGATGCGATAGAGCTAGCTCACAACCTTGGTATGCGTGCGATTGTGTCTCATCGCTCTGGTGAGACTGAAGATACCACTATTGCCCACCTCGCAGTTGCTTCCGGGTGTGGTCAGATTAAGACAGGGTCACTGTCTCGTAGTGAACGGTTATCTAAATATAACGAGCTGCTCAGGATAGAGGAAGAAGGGCTCCCATATGCCTCAAAAATAGCTTAATTTTAAAAGTTTTTATCGAGATTCTAAAAACTTGACATCTTTGTCCACTTAGATTATAAAAGATGTACGGCAGAACAGAGAGAGACGACAACAAAGAGAGAACGACTGAGATGATGCAACATTGTAGATTCTGAATTATTGAACAAATAACGTATTTTTTCTTTTACAACACTATGAGTGAACACAACGAAGAAGAAATTCTCAGTGAAGGGAACGAGCCAGAAGTCACTTTTGAAGAAGTAAATGACGAAGGTGAGCTAAGTGATAGAGATGTAGTCAAAAAACTACGAGAGAAAGTTAAAAAACTAGAAGCAGAAAAGCAAGAGTACTTAGACCTCAGTCAGAGGACGCGAGCAGATTATGCTAATTTTAAAAAAGAAGTAGAGGCAAATCGTGCAAGTGATAGAAAGTTCGCAGCTAAGCGACTTATAGAGGATCTGCTCCCAACTTTAGACTCCTATGATATGGCTAAGGGTAATAAGGAAGCCTGGGAGAAAGTAGACCAGAACTGGAGAATGGGAATTGAATATATCTTTGGACAACTCCGTACAGTTCTTGAAAACCAAGGAGTGGTGCAGTTCGGTCAGGTTGGAGACACATTTGACCCGAATCTTCACGAAAGTATGCAGCAGGTAACAGTACATAACGAGTCCGAAAATGACAAAGTTGTGAATGTTCTCCAAAATGGTTACAAAATGAACGACATCGTGTTACGGCCAGCTCGAGTACATACTGGTCACTACGAGAGGGTAACTACCGAATAACTATTAACTAAAACTATTTATACTATGGCAAAAATAATTGGAATTGACTTAGGAACAACCAACTCAGCTGTCGCTATTATAGAAGCAGGACAGCCGAAGATTATTGAAAACATCGAAGGTAACCGCACAACCCCTTCGGTTGTTTCTGTTAACAAAAACGGCGAGCGATCTGTTGGACAGATTGCGAAGCGTCAAGCTGTGACCAATCCAGAAAATACCGTGTATGGCGTGAAGCGCTTCATGGGTCACTCTTTTTCTGACAAAGAAGTACAGACAGATATTCCTCGCGTTGCATATAAGATAAAAAATAGCGATAACGGAGGAGTACTCATCTCTCTTGGTGGCAAAGACTCTCGTCCGGAAGAAATTTCTGCGATGATTCTCCAGAAGATTAAGTCTGACGTTGAAGCAAAAACCGGCGAGACTATTACTCAAGCTGTTATCACAGTGCCTGCGTATTTTAACGATACACAAAGACAGGCTACCGTGGACGCAGGTAAAATTGCTGGACTTGAGGTGATGCGTATTATTCCAGAGCCAACGGCGGCCGCGCTTGCGTATGGTTTTAACAGTACAAAGAACGAAAAGATTGCTGTGTATGACTTCGGTGGAGGAACTTTTGATATCTCTATTCTCGAAGTAGGGGACGGTGTCGTAGAGGTTAAGTCAGTTGACGGTGACTCTCACCTGGGAGGTCGTGACATTGATCAAAAGTTCGTAGAGTATATCGCTTCAGAGTTTAAGAAAGATCAAGGAATTGACGTTACCAAGGATCCGCTTGCCCTTCAGAGACTTGATGAAGCCGCAGAAAAGGCTAAGCATGAGCTATCAACTCAAGTGGAGACAGAGATTAATATTCCATTCATAACCTCAGGAGCTGATGGACCAAAGCACCTCCTTGTTAAGGTAACTCGTGCGAAGCTCGAAGAAATTGCAAAAGAGTTCGTTGAACGATCTATCGAAATCACCAAACGCGCACTTTCAAATTCTCCATTTAAAAAAGAGGAGATTAACGAAATTATCATGGTAGGTGGTCAAACACGTATGCCGATGATCGTAGAAGCCGTTAAGGAACTCTTCGGTAAAGAACCAAACCGTTCGATTAACCCAGATGAAGTGGTGGCGCTCGGCGCAGCGGTGCAAGCCGGAGTTCTGCAAGGAGATGTAAAAGACGTCCTTCTTCTTGATGTAATTCCACTTTCTCTTGGTATCGAGACAATGGGAGGCGTTGCAACTAAGCTTGTTGAGAAGAACACTACCATTCCAACCGCAAAGTCACAGACGTTCTCAACCGCAGCTGATAATCAGACATCTGTTGAGATTCATATCACACAAGGTGAGCGACCAATGGCCGCTGATAACAAGTCTCTAGGAAGATTTATTCTTGATGGTATTCCTCCAGCTCCACGCGGAGTCCCACAAGTTGAGGTGACATTTGATGTTGACGCAAACGGTATTCTTCAAGTTAAAGCAAAGGACAAGACATCAGGCAAAGAACAATCTATTCGTATAGAAGCATCGTCTGGTCTCTCTGACGAGGATATCAAGCGTATGCAGGCAGACGCAGAAGCTCATGCAGATGAAGACAATAAGAAAAAGGAACTTGCAGAAGAAAAGAATATGGCTGACGCACTTGTTCACACCGCTGAAAAAGCTCTCCGTGATGCTGGTGATAAGGTAGGTGACGACATCAAGAAAGACGTAGAAGAGAAAATTACCACACTTAAGACTGCAAGAAATGGAGACGATGCAGCAGCGATTAAGTCTGCGACTCAAGCACTGTCTGACTCAATGATGAAGATTGGTGAGGCAATGAAGACAGCAAATGATAATGCAAAGACAGATGAGAACGGGCAACAGGCCACCGAGAGTGAAGATACAAAAACTAGCGAAGGTAACGAAGGAACTACTGAGGAAACAAAATAAGCAAGGTGTGCTAGAATAACCTTTATCTATGGCAAAAGACTACTATAACGTTCTCGGAATAGAAAAGGGCGCATCTAAAGACGACATTAAAAAGGCGTTCTATAAACTTGCGGCAAAGTACCACCCTGATAAGAAGGGGGGAGACGAAGCTAAGTTTAAGGAAGTGAATGAGGCCTATCAGATTCTTTCCGACGAGAAAAAGCGCAAGGAATATGATACCTATGGTCAGACATTCAATGGTGCTGGTCCACAAGGTGGAGGATATGGCGGATTCAGTGGTTTCGATCAAAGTGATTTTGCAGATATGCAGTTTGACTTCGGAGATCTTGGCGACATATTTGGAGATATGTTCGGTGGAGGCGCACAGCGTCAGAAGCGAGGACGAGATATTTCTCTTGAAATTGATGTGCCTTTCACAGAGGCAATCTTTGGAACAGAGCGTAATGTACTAATCTCAAAAGTTTCTTCTTGTGTCACTTGTACTGGGACTGGTGCTCGCCCAGGAACTAAAAAGAAAACATGTACCACTTGTAATGGTCAAGGCAAAGTCCGTGACGTGAAGCGAACGTTTATGGGTAGTTTCCAAACGGTTCGTACATGTGACAACTGCAATGGTCAAGGACAGGTGCCAGAAGAGAAGTGTACTGATTGTCGTGGGGCTGGAGTTCTAAACAAGAGAGAAGAAATCAACATCGCAGTTCCAGCTGGAATATCTAACGGTGAAATGATTCGTATGACCGGCATGGGAGAAGCTGTGCAGGGGGGTGTTGTTGGCGATCTTTACGTTAAGATTAATGTTGTCCCTCACAAGGTATGGAAACGAGAAGGGAACGACTTGGTCATTACTCACGAGATTAAACTGACTGATGCTCTTCTTGGTGTTAAGCACTCAATTGACGGACTAGATGGTGCAGTAGAAGTCGAAATAATTCCAGGCGCTACCCACGGTGAGGTACTGCGAGTCAAAGGTCGTGGCGTGCCACATGTCCACGAAAAGGGAAGACGCGGTGATGTGTTAGTTAAACTATCAATTGCCATTCCTAAGAAACTTTCTCGTAAAGCTCTTGCGTATGTAGAAGGTCTTAAGGAAGAAGGGTTGTAGGATAAGTTGGCGGTTACTAATTTCTAGTCAGAAAAGCACGACCGAAGGTCGTGCTTTTCTTTTTATACCAAAAGAGTAGAATACGGTTATTTATTGGTAATTAAGAAGATATGTTACTTACTATTTCTATAGTTTTTTATGCAGTAGTTATGCTCGCAGTCGGGCTTTATGCAGCACGTAAAGTAAAAACCTCAACAGACTACGTTTTGGCTGGTCGCTCACTCCCATTTTATATGGCCCTTGCTACCGTGTTTGCTACATGGTTTGGTAGTGAGTCCATCTTAGGCACTTCAGCTAATTTTGCACAGGGTGGCTTTTCAAATATTATCGAAGACCCATTTGGCTTTGCTCTTTGTCTTATTATCATAGGTGTCTTCTTTAACCGTAAGCTCTATGGTCTTAACTTTCTTACTATAGGTGACTACTTTAAGCATAGGTATAATACGCTCATTGCTGTGTTCTTGTCGTTGGTTATTATTGTAAGTTACTTTGGGTGGGTGGCTGCACAGCTCCTCGCATTAGGTCTTGTTATATCGGCAGTCTTTACTAGTGTCACTCTACCGGTTGCTATTATTATTTCTGCTGCACTCGTTGTGCTCTATACATACTTTGGGGGGATGTATTCTGTCGCCATGCTCGACACTATACAGTCTCTTGTGATTGTGGTTGGACTTTCAGTCATCTCATTTTTCTTGGTAAGTGAGGTTGGAGGATTTTCTTCTCTTATACAGGGAACACCAGAGTCTTACTTTACCTTTACCCCAGGATCATCAGGGAATCTCACTGAGTGGCTCGTGTTTCTCACCGCGCTTATGACAGCGGCGTTTGGAGGGGTGCCTCAACAAGACGTGTACCAACGTGCGATGAGTGCCAAGAGTGTGAAGGTGTCAATGTGGGCGTCCATCACTGGAGGATTCGTCTACCTGATTATAGTGATGCTCCCTATATCTATTGTTGCTTCTGCGCGTATCTTGTATCCAGAAATAGCGGCAACTGATGTTGAGAATTTGCTTATGAGAACCATACAGGAGCATACCCCGATCGTGCTACAGGTACTTTTCTTTGGCGCGCTCATCTCAGCTATTGTCTCGACTGCGTCTGGTGCACTTCTTGCTCCAGGTACTCTTCTAGCTGAAAACGTAGTTAAACCTTTTTACAAAAACATTGGTGACGCACTCCGTCTTCGAATTATTCGAATCGCTCTCCTTGTGATTGCGATTATTGGAACGTCACTTGCACTCAAGGACGACGCTCGTATCTACGATCTCGTGAGTAGTGCATATAGTGTAACTCTGGTAGCTGCGTTCATACCACTTACCTTTGGTCTTTACACAAAGTGGGTTAATGCTTTCGGTGCCTTTTTCTCGGTTTCAGCAGGTATTATGTTTTGGCAGGCAGCTGAAAGAATCGGGACTGAGGTGCCGTCAACATTTATCGGCTTCTGTGCGTCATTTGTAGCTATTATTATAGGTTCATATGTTGGGAATCTTATAGAAAAGAATAAAGACATTTCTTTGTAAATAGTTCTTGAGGTGTGTAGGAATATGCTAGAATACTAGTATATGGAACTTTTAATACCTTTTATTGTTATCGTTTTTATTCTCACGATTATCGGGCTTCGTGTTATTGATCAATACGAGAAAGCGATAGTCCTAACTCTTGGGAAGTTTACTTCTATGAGGACTGCAGGGCTTACTTGGATATTCCCTGGCATCCAAAGAATGACAAAGGTCGATATGCGTATTGCGACCGTGGATATTCCACAGCAGGAGGTAATCACAAAAGATAACGTGCCGCTCAATATTAATGCCGTTGTGTATTACCAAATTGAGAATGCAGAAAAGGCAATACTTAATATTCAGGACTACCCGGTAGCTGTTGCTGACTTTTCTCAGGTGGCACTCTGTGATGTTGTCGGTAACTTCGAGCTTGATCATGTGCTTTCAGAACGAGAAATAATCGCTAATAAAATTAAAGAAATTGTAGATAAGACTACAGAAGAATGGGGTATCAATATTACAGCAATTAAACTGCAGGACATTGAGCTCCCAGAAGATATGAAGCGCATTATGGCCAAGCAAGCTGAGAGTGAACGTGAACGTCGTTCTGTCATTATTAGAGCTGAGGGTGAGCTTGAAGCATCTAAGAAGTTGGCAGAAGCTGCCAAGCTTTTAGCTGATACTAACGGTGGTCTTGCTATGCGTACCCTTCAGACAATCGAAAAGTCGAGTAACAATACAGTCTGGGCGATACCAACAGAAATACTACAAGGCTTTGCTAACTTTAAAAAATAACTATGTCACAGAAAGTTTTACTCTCAGGAATTCAAGCAACAGGGAAGTTACATTTTGGTAACTACTTTGGTGCTATGAAGCAAAACATCGACCTTGCAAATAGTGGCGAGTATGAATCATATATCTTCGTTGCTGACTATCATGCACTCACCACAGTGAAGGACAAGAATGCTCTCCGTGAAAGTTCTCTTGAAATTGCCGCTGCGTATATCGCGTGCGGACTCGACCTTTCAAAGGCTACCCTTTTCAGACAGTCCTCGGTCCCTGAGCATACAGAGCTTGCGTGGGTGTTTAACAACGTGGTGACCATGCCATACCTTATGCGCGCACATGCGTTTAAGGATAGACAGTTTAAAGAGCTCTCAGAAAGATTGAGCGCTCATCCAAGACACGAAGCTCTTATGAAGTTTACTCTTGATTTTAGAAATAAAGTCGAAGAAGTTATTGGCGAGCTTATTTTTAAAGATAAAGGAGGCTTAGAAAAGTATAATGAATACGGACTAACAGAAGAAGAAATTAATATGTGCATTTCAAATATTATCAATATTAATAATATTACAGAGACAGTTAATGTTGGGCTTCTTGACTACCCAGTTCTCATGGCCGCGGATATTCTCATATACCAGGCAGATGTGGTGCCTGTTGGAGCTGATCAAAAGCAGCATGTAGAGTATGCACGTGATATTGCAGGCTTCTACAATCGTGCATGGAATGTAGAGCAGTTCAAGCTTCCTAAAGACATGATCCTCGAATCCGTTGCTACTATTCCAGGCGTTGATGGTGCGAAGATGAGTAAAAGTAAAGGGAATGTCATTTCACTTTTTGGAACAGACGAGGAAGTGAAGAAAGCGGTGATGGGGATTGTTACTGATTCTGCTCGTCCAGAAGACAAGAAGAACGCAGACGAGAATAACATTTTCAATATTCACAAACATTTCTTAGATGAAGAAGGCGTTGCAACACTACGTGCCAAGTTCGAAAATGGTGGCTATGGGTACAAAGAGGCAAAAGAAGAGTTATTGGCGACAATCATGAAATGGCGAGAGGGTAAGAAAGAAAAGTTTGATGAACTGATGAGTAACCCTAGTCAAATAGTTGAGATTTTGGAAGAGGGAGGAAAAAAAGCTCGAGCAAGAGCACAAGAAACCATAGGACAGGTAAGAGAACAGACCGGACTTATTGCCTAGAGAGATAGAATAGTTTATAGTGGATAGTCCTATGACTAACTTTGTTTTCCCTATTCACACACTTGCATATATTGGTCTAGCTGTCGTGTACGTAGTATTTGAGCTCTGCATACGTTGGTACAAGAATCGACTCAAGAAAGAATTCAGGGCAAAGAAGGAACTGATTCACTCAGGCGAAGAGGCCGAGCTCGTGTCGTTAGATCATTTTAATAAATTGCAAAATGCAGACATTGTTAGAATCATTTTAACAATCATTTTACTTATTGCGGTCCTTTCGATTGCTGATCTCAAAACCTTCAGTTTCCTAGCGGTTACTTTAGGAGCAATTATCATCTCGCTCCGAGATTATATTATTTCGCTTGTTTCATATGTTTATGTTTTGGCAAATTACGACATTGGCGACGATGTGAAGATAGGTGTTGTCTTGGGCGAGATAGTGAGAATACGTCCTCTTATGACATCAATAGCTGGGAAGGATAAACAAGGTGACTTTGACGGCGGCCTACATCATATACCAAACTCAAAATTTATTACCGAGACAGTTGAACGACAAGAAATAAAAAACAATAACTACAGAAGGGTAACGCTTCAAGCACTTTATAGTAATGAATTTTTTGTTGAGGAGTTTTCTAGCTGGTTAACTAACTTAAAGAAATATCTAGATGAGACCCTGGTAAAGCGATCACTTAAAGATGTTGGTAATTATAAAAGTTATGTTGGTATCAAGTATAAGTTGCACTACGATTATGACGATGACGGTAATATTGTTATCAGTATTTCATTTATAGCAAGAACTAAAAATGCAGCTTTACGAAAAGAGGAAATAATCGAGTATATAGAATCAACAAGAAGGCCTTTTGCAAAGTAGTCTTCTCTTGGAGCTGGTGTTTATTTGCATGAGGTTAGATTTGTGATAGCATAAATATTAGCGTTGATGAAGCTGACACCTTCGGAGCAATCTCTTAAAATTATTAGTAAAAGTGGCCACAGTAAGTGGCAATGTATGGTGGCACCGCGGTTCCCGTAATCGTCCGTACGCAGTATGCTTTTTAGTATATTTGCTTACGGACTATTTTATTTTATGTCTAGAACGTATATTAAGGATATTTCTTCAGCTGTTGGGAGTGAGGTTATTGTAAAAGCCTGGGTTGATGTCCGCCGTGACCAAGGAAAAATGGTCTTTTTGGACCTACGTGACGTTACAGGTAAGGTACAGGGAGTCGTTCTTCCTAACCACACAGAGGCACTCGAGGTAGCACAGAGACTCCGCACAGAGTGGGTGGTAGAAGTAAAAGCCCAAGTTAACAAACGCCCAGAGAGGAATATTAAAGCAGGGGTTTTAAATGGTGATGTAGAACTAGAAGTGCTCGCTATTGCTGTGCTTAACGAAGCAACAACCCCAGCATTCGATCTCTCAACTGACGGGTATGAGGTAGGGGAAGAGGTGAGATTAGAGAAGAAGTATCTTGACCTTCGTCGCGCGCGTCTCCAGAGGAATGTACAAATGCGTCACAAGGTTATCAAGCTTGTTCGTGATGAACTCGATAAGCAGAACTTTTTTGAGATAGAGACACCACTTCTCACTAACCCAACACCTGAAGGGTCACGGTCATACCTCGTGCCGTCACGTTTATGGCAGGGGTCATTTTACGCGCTCCCACAGTCTCCTCAGCAGTACAAGCAGCTCCTCATGTCGTCTGGGTTCGAGCGATACTTCCAGATTGCGAAGTGTATGCGTGATGAGGACACACGCGGAGATCGACAGCCAGAGTTCACTCAGATGGACTTAGAGATGAGTTTCGTCGAAAGAGAAGACGTGATGAAAGTGAATGAAGATTTACTTGTGAAGATTGTGACAACACTTTTTCCTGAGAAGAGAATCCAACAACTTCCGTTCCCTCGCTTCACCTATAAGAAAGTAATGGAGAAATATAATTCTGATAAGCCTGATATTAGAGAAGACAAGAACGACCCTAATCTTCTCGCATTCTGTTGGGTGACAGACTTTCCTGCTTTTGAAAAAACAGGGGAGGACAATGTGGATGACACAGGTGCGTGGACATTTACTCATAACCCATTTACCGGAGTCCTCGATGAGTACAAGAACGATCTTCTCGAAAAGAAAAATATAGAGAACATTATTTCGACACAGTATGATGTGGCCCTAAATGGGTATGAGATTGGTGGTGGTGGTATTAGACTTCATGATCCAGTTCTACTTCGTCGCGTATTTGAAATCATGGGGTACAGTGACGAGAGAATAGAAAGTAACTTCGGTCACATGTTAGAAGCGCTCGGTTCTGGAACACCGCCACATGGTGGTATCGCGTGGGGGCTCGACAGGTTCCTCATGATTCTTCTTAATGAGCCGAACATTCGTGAGGTGATGGCATTTCCTAAGACAGGAGAGGGGAGAGATCTTCTTATGCAAGCACCATCTCCTGCAACATCAAAAATTCTCCGTGAGCTTGGGATTGAGGTGAAGAAAAAGTAAGAGTTTGCTTGTAAGTTTTTAGTTCTCATTTTTGTAAATACATACAAGCACAAAAGCGGCACATTTAGGTGCCGCTTTTGTGCTACGTGTCTCAAAACCCTTTAAATTGAATGGTTTATCTATTGACTTTCTTGATAAAAGATGATATAATATATTTAGTGTCGCGAGACATAAATTCTCGTCGCAGCAATGCGGCTTTCGCTCTTTTCCATTTGACAAAGAAAGGCACACATGGCATCTGCTGTATTCCTACTCGCTCTCACCACATTTGTTTGTGGGATCATGATGAGAGATCACCTCAACGAGCTTTGGGGCAAACTCAAGGCAGACCTCCCCATCCTGCTCGATGCGGCACATGATCTGCTCATGGTCGCAGTCGTCGTTGTGGGGTGCGTCGTTCTCGTTGTGGTCGGACTCATTGTTCTGATCTGCGAGGCACTCGATGAACTCCGACTTTTGCTACTCCGAGTGGCAAAAGTGCTCTACCCGATACTTCTCGCCATCCGCCGGTTCATCCGGAAGTGGTGGTGGGTGCCGGTCGCCGCACTGGTCGCATACGTTTTCATGTGGGGAGTGATCTCCACGATGCAAAATGTCACCGTCGCGCCTGATGTCCTCTCCTTCCTCGTCTTTTTGGCGATGGTGGTGCTGGTCTTCTGGATCGTGGTGACGATCATGATGAGGATGCCTGTGCTTGTCCTCTTCCTTCTTGGAGTGTTCGCACTTCTTGCGGGACTGATGATGCTCGGTGTGATTGGAGCGACCCTCTACGGGCTCGTGATGCTCCTTGGTGCATTGATCGGCCTTTTTATCGGTCTTTTGATGAGCGCCGCTGGTGTCCTCATGAAGTGGATCGCCGTCGCTCTCATGGCGCTTGCTCTCCTGCTCCCATCGCTCATCCCGAGTTGTGGGGGAATGGACGGGGTCAAGATCCCGCAGATGAGCCCCGAAGTGCCGGCACCGGCTCAAACGGTGAAGCCGGCACCTTCGTCCGTTCCGTTCACAGTCGTGTCTGAAGCCTTTGCTCGTCCGGGCGATGGCTGCATTGCACTTCTTGAGCAGTTGGGCGTGACCGAAGAGGTCTCGAAGAGAGATCTGGGCACAGACCGGCTTTCCTGGTGCGTCGCTAATGCGCAGAAGGAAGGCCGGCTCACCTATTGGCACAGCGACCCGAAGCGCTGGGAAGCGCCCCGGGTGTGTCTCAATGAGGTGCCAGGCAAGGACACCCAGCCCGAGCGCTGGATGCTTGTCATCTGGCCGGATGGAAGCAGTGGCATCGTCATGCCGCCGGATTCGAGGCTGTGCACGCCGCGGCCGTAAGGCCAACTTGATGTCGCCACGGCGACGTCAAAGAAACCGCCCACTCTCACAAGGAGTTGTGGCGGTTTTTTACATCTTATTGTATGATAATCTGTCGCATTAAGTAGTGTCTGACGTGTTACAATGTTCTTGCATGAAAAGACTTTTCTTTACACTTCTCATTCTTTCAACCATAGATTCACTCTATGCAGCGACTTTCACAAAAGCCGCGTGGGTTCCATACTGGAGGAAAGCAGACGGGGCGAGCACCACACTTGCCAACCTGTCTTCCTTTACTGAAATAAGTCCTTTTTCTTACGAGGTAACGGAAACAGGGTCTCTTAAAGATGCAGCGCGCATCCGTGAAGAACCATGGGCTAGTCTTCTCAAAGATGCACAAAAGAGAGGTATTAAAATTTACCCGTCTATTTTATGGATTGACCGACAGGCAATGGAAACAGTTCTAAATAACAAAACAGAGCGTAAATACCATATTGAAGAAATTATCTCCGAAGTTGTTTACCATAAATTTGATGGTATTGATATTGATTATGAAGGCAAAAGCGCAGAGACAAGAGAAGGATTCTCTTTATTTCTTAAGGAGTTAAGTGTTGCGCTTAAGAAAAATAAGAAGAAGCTTATCTGTACAATAGAGGCACGTACCCCGATCGAATCTCGCTACAGTAAAGTGACCAAAGAGCTTCTTGCTAGAATTGAATATTCAAACGACTTTAAGGTAATAGGAAAAGTCTGTGATCAGGTGAGAATCATGACATACGACCAAGTGGACGGAGATGTACAGCTCTCTACGCTTAACAAAAATGAACTCTATAGACCAGTTGCAGATATTGCTTGGGTAAAGAAAGTGCTCACACTCGCAATGCGTGACATACCAGCAAGTAAAATTGTTGTTGGAGTGGCGACATATGGATACAAGTATGAGTATACACAGGGAGTAGATGGAATTAGGTATCGTCGTATCGGTTCGATGAACTATAAGTACGCTGACGAACTCGCTAAATCTCTTCAGGTGACGCCTCGCAGGAACAAAGCTGGCGAGCTCGACTTTTCTTACTCAACTACAACTGACTTAAGTAACAAAACTCCAGGCACCGTGAAGAGCTACTATGTTACTTATTCTGACGCACAGGCCATACAAGAAAAAATTAAAATTGCTAAATTATATAAGCTAGGCGGTGTGGCAATCTTTAAGATTGACGGTGCGCAAGATCCAAAGATTTTTGATGCCATAAAGTAAGATTGAAAGAAGAGGACTTATTGTAAAGGGTCAGCCTTCGGAAGGACCTTTACCCTGCTCTCTGCTATTAACTAGCAACTAATAACCAGTAACTATATACTGTTCCCATGGAATTTACTGTTAAACTAGAGCGATTTGAAGGACCATATACCAAACTTCTCGAGCTGATTGAGTCACGAAAACTTTCTATCACTGAAATTTCTCTCGTCTCTGTCGCTGATGACTATATTGCATACATAAAAACACTTGATCAAAAGAATCTTGTAGACATATCACAGTTTATCGTTGTGGCTTCAACTTTGATGCTCATGAAAGCTAAGTCATTATTGCCTGGTCTTGTGTACACAGAGGAAGAAGAAAAGCAGGTAGAAGACCTTGAAAGAAAGCTCGAACTCTACGCACTCCTAAATGACGCACAGCGACATACTAGAGAGATATATCTCAAGACGCCACTTTTTGGCCGACCTTATAAGACTAACAGGGATTTAACTTTATTTGTTCCAGATCCTCGCGTCACTAAGGACCTCCTCTTATCTATTGCCTCGATGACATTAATGACCTTCACAGAGCCAAAAGCTCTTGTTAAAGTGGCAGTTGAAAAGGCACTGCGAATGGAAAACATCATAGAGTCGCTCCTGCTTCGTGTGCAATCTGCGCAGTCAGTAAGTCTAAGGAGTTTGGCTGACGGCGCTACAACTCTCCAGGAACGAAAAAAACTACTTATCGTTAACTTCATCGCCATATTAGAGCTCCTTCGTTCTGGATCGCTTGCAGCATCACAAGATGCAGCTGGTGATATCATGATTTCTACTGTTGCCTCATAAAAATGATACACTCACGTTACTTTGTATGCTAGAAAAAATAGTCACACTTCTTTACCTCTCTGGGGATCCAGTTGCTATTGCAAAAATAGCAGAACTTTTGTCGATTAACGAGAACGAGGTACTGACATTAATCCCAGAGGTCAAACAGAAGCTAGAGGCAGTCGGGCTTACTTTGGTGACTACTGCTAAAGACATATCAATCGCAACGACAAAGGAGCAGTCTTCTCTCGTTGAGGCGTTTAGAAAGGATGAGCTTAAAGGAGAACTTACACCCGCGACGTTACAAGTGTTAACTCTCGTTGCGTACCTTGGTACTCCGACACGGGAACAGATTTCTTACATTAGAGGAGTTCAGTCTGCACAATCAATACGAACACTTCTAGTTCGTGGCCTTATTTCAAGGAATGCCGAGGTCTGCTCTCTCACAACAGAAGCATTCCGGGAACTTGGTATTACCACAAAGGAAGAGCTCCCTGATTACGAACGAATTTCTACTGAATTTCTTAAAAAGTTATCTGCGAAGGAAGAATGAGAAGACACAAGCATTTGAGACATGTAAAAAGTGTAGTAGTTAAGAATGAGTCATTGTATATTTCTTCAGTGATAGTGTTAGCTTTTCTTTTACTTGTCATTTTTGTACATGAACCGTTACATCGAGAAGTGGAATCACGGCAGGAACCAAAAGAAGAAGCTACTTCACCTGCGTCAATGTTTGACAAAGGTGCTTTTCAGGGGCTGACCCTCTATGCGAGGGCGTATATTGTATATGACGTTGTGGGTAAAGAGGTAATAGCCTCAAGTCGTGCAGATGAGAGGTTACCGCTTGCGAGTATTACTAAGGTTATGACGTCACTCACTGCTCTGTCACTCGACGCCGATAAAAACGACATTTTTAAAATAGAACCAAGTTTTATTGAGGAGGGGTACGACCTCGGGTTGAAAAAAAACCAAACATGGGAGCTTGACGAGCTTCTTAAGTATATGCTCATCTTTTCTTCAAATGATGCCGCCATTGCTATTGCTTCACATTATGGAGGCAAGGGCGAGTTCGTTAAGACAATGAACGCACTCTCAAGCACGTATGGTCTCACTTCTACGTTTACTGACCCCGCAGGGAGAGATATTGGCAACGAGATTGGTGGTGTTGGTACTGTATTGGACGCTGCCAAGCTCTTTATTTTAGCCAAAACAACTGCCCCAGACATATTGGACGCAACTACAAAAAAGAGACAGAGCGTGTACCCGCTTACTGGCAAGCTTACTGGAGTCCCCAACACCAATCAAGATATTGAGAACTTACCTGGTGCCGAGGGGTCAAAGACAGGATATACAGACCTAGCAGGAGGCAACCTGGGAGTAGTTGTTGATATAACTGTTGGCAGACCAGTTGTTATTGTTGTTTTAGGTTCCACAAGAGTGGGCAGGTTCCAAGATGTCGAAGTTTTATATAGGGCGTTAGAAAAAAGTCTAAAGCCTTTCCCCATCAAAGAAGGGGAGTGATTATGATATACTGGAGTATATTATGTTGGCACTTGATCCGTTTAAAGTACTCCTTCCTGCTGTCCTCTCATTTCTTATTGGAGTAATCATTGCGCCTTCAATTGGAAGGTTTTTGGTCCGTCACGAACTTTGGAAAAAGAAAAACGTGGCAAAGACAATAGATGGAAAAGAGGCGACAATTACTGCATCACTACATAATGACGAGAAGATGCCAGTTCCGAGACTTGGGGGTGTTGTCGTATGGTTTTCAGTTTTGGCAACTGCTCTTTTACTTTGGTCTATTTCAAAAGTTTACCCTACTGTATTTACTGAAAAATTAGACTTTATTTCTCGTAATCAAACTTGGCTACCACTTTTCGCTATGGGTGTTGGTGCTCTTGTTGGAGGCCTGGACGATCTTCTGGTTGTTGATGCGTTTGGAAGTAAGCTTAATTCTTACATTGGCGGAGGACTTTCATTTCCTGTAAGGTTGTTAGCTGTGTCTTCTCTTGGTGTCTTCGCCGGATGGTGGTTCTACTCAAAACTTGGAGTGGACTCTGTGTACGTTCCCTTCTATGGAGACTTGCACTTGGGCGGCCTCCTTTTTATTGCTTTTTTTGTGGTCGTAACACTTGCAACTTTTTCGACGGGGGTGATTGACGGGGTTGACGGGCTTTCAGGTGGAGTGATGTCGGCTGTTTTTACGGCGTACGGAATGATTGCGTATGTGCATGGACAAGTCGACATTGCAGCGCTTTGTTTTGTGATTGTCGGGGGAATTATGGCCTTCTTGTGGTTTAATATTCCACCAGCCATGTTTTATCTTACCGAAACAGGTATGCTTGCGCTCTCGCTCTCGCTCTCCGTCATTGCTTTTTTAACAGACGCTGTGATGTATCTTCCGATAATTGCTTTTCCTCTTCTTGCGACAACAGCCTCAGTAATCCTACAGCTCTTTTGGAAGAAATTTTTTAAGAAAAAATTATTTCTTGTGGCTCCACTACATCATCACTTTCAAGCCAAGGGTTGGCCATCACACAAGGTTGCAATGAGGTATTGGATAGTCTCGTACATGTGTGCACTTTTTGGTGTAATCGTTGCACTCATTAGTTAAATAGTATGTTTGAAAAAGTCGACAAGCCTCTTCTTGTTAGCATCGTACTTCTCTTGATTAGTGGTCTTATTTTTTTTGGCTCAGCTGCGCTCGGAGTCCTTGCAGTTAATGAAGTGAAGTTCTTTGCAGTAGTGAAGAGTCAACTTATTTATGCTCTTGTTGTTGGAGGTATCGCTCTCTATGTTGGTGCGATTATTCCGTATTATGTCTACAAAAAATATGCATATGTTCTTTTTGGTTTAGCGCTTTTTGTTACTACTCTCGTTTTTGTGCCTGGCTTCTCGCGCTACCACGGTGGCGCGCACAGGTGGATAGACATCGGACCTTTCTCTCTGCAGCCAAGTGAGGCCCTTAAATTTGCATTCGTAGTAGTGATAGCATACTGGTGTGCAAAGTACCGTAATTACTTTAAAGATTGGAGGTATGGGTTTCTACCGTATTTTATTGGTGCGAGCCTGGTCACAGTTCTCCTTTTAGCTCAACCCGACTTCGGAACGTATATGGTAATCTTGGGAGCTTCCTTTATCACTTTTTTTGTTGGAGGAGCCAGAAAGCGTCACATTCAGTTTCTTGTACTTGCTGGGATACTTGGATTCGTTCTCTTGGTGTCTCTCCGCCCGTACATGTTAGAGCGTATTAAAACGTTCGTGAATGCAACACACGACCCACAAGGTTCGTCTTGGCAAGTCAATCAGTCGTTGATAGCTCTTGGTGGGGGTGGGTTAACTGGTCGAGGTCTAGGACAAAGTGTTCAAAAGTTTAACTATTTGCCAGAGCCAATAGGGGACTCAATTTTTGCTGTAGTCGGCGAGGAACTTGGTTTTTTTGGGGCTCTCTACCTTATAATTCTTTATGGTATAGTTAGTGTCAGGGGGTATTTTGTTGCCAAGAATGCAAATGACCAGTTTGGTCGACTTTTGGCAACGGGCATAGTTTCAATTCTTTTGATTCAAACTACCCTGAATATTGGATCAATGCTTGGTATACTACCCCTAACTGGAGTGCCGTTGCCCCTTGTATCACATGGAGGAACGGCGCTAGTGGCTGCGCTATTTGAGCTTGGCGTACTTCTCAACATTTCAAAATCTTCAGCCAATTATTTATGAAAATCGTCTTAACAGGAGCAGGAGGAGGGCACTTCTATCCACTTATTGCAGTGGCTCTTCGTGTACGCAAAGAAGCATTTATTCAAAAGATACTTCAACCTGAATTTTATTTTTTTTCTGACAAGTCATATGATGATGAGGCGCTATTTAATATCGAGGCTAAGTTTGTAGAGATTCCAGCAGGGAAGTTGAGGCTATATTTTTCACTTCAGATTATCCCAGACTTTTTTAAGACAGTGTGGGGGTGCATTACAGCAATTGCAAAACTTTACTCAATTTACCCCGATGTTGTCTTTGCTAAAGGTGGGTACGCTAGTTTCCCAACCCTCTTTGCGGCGAGGCTTCTATCTATCCCCGTCATCATTCACGAAAGTGACACAGTTCCTGGACGTACAACAAAATGGGCAGGGCAGTTTGCTGAACGTATCGCACTCTCTTACCCAGAGGCGGCACCCTTTTATCCTAATGAGAGGGTTGCACTAACTGGGCAGCCGATACGTGATGAGTTATTGCCAGAAGAAGGCTTCATGAGAAGCTTTGAGAAAAAGGACCGTCCAGTAATTTTGGTATTCGGTGGCTCTCAAGGTAGCCAACGTATTAATGACGCACTACTCAATATATTGCCTACAATTCTTAACTCATACGACGTAGTACATCAGACAGGTATTGATAATTTAGAAGTCGTTAAAGAGGCAACTAAGACAATCCTTGCTGATCATGAATTTAAAGATCGATACTATGCAGAAGGTTTCATAGATGTTTCCTTATTTTATCCAAAGGTTGATCTCGTTGTAACTCGCGCAGGCTCATCAATGTTTGAGATGGTTGAGTGGCGATTGCCGATGATTGTTATCCCTATTCCTGAGTCGGTAAGCCGGGATCAAAGAACTAATGCGTATACCATGGCTGGATATGGAGCAGCTTCAGTTATTGAAGAAGAGAACCTTGGTCCTAATATCCTCATCTCTACGATAACGAGAATACTAGGAGATGAGAAGGAGTATATGAACATGGTTCGCCACGAAGAGCGGGTACATAGTTCACGACAAGCAGCAACTATAATTGCAAGAGAGATTATCAGAATAAGCTTAAGCCACATTAACTAAACTCACCTATATGTCTACACCAATTGTCACAAGATTCGCACCAAGCCCAACTGGCCTATTTCACATGGGCACATACCGTACCGCGGTCTTTGCATATCTTTATGCAAGGAAAATGAATGGTAAATTTATTGTTCGCATAGAGGACACAGACAAAGCGAGGAGTAAGGATGAATATAAGGATAATATTTTGGAAAGCTTGGAATGGATAGGTCTCGAATATGATAGTCTGTACATTCAAAGTGAACATGTAGATACTCATAGAAAGTATCTTGAGCAACTGATTGCACAAGGAGATGCTTATATTTCAAAAGAAGAAGCAAAAGACGGTAGCGGAGTCATGAGAGAGCTGGTGCGCTTTAAGAACAGAGGGGAGACAGTTATTTTCGACGACATAATAAGAGGGAAAATAGTGACAGACACAACTGACCTGGGTGACTTCGTTCTAGCAAAGTCGCTTACCGAACCTTTATTTCATCTGGCTGTAGTAGTCGACGACAACCAAGAAGGAGTTACTCACGTTATTCGTGGAGAAGATCATATAGCAAATACCCCCAGACAGATTCTGATCGCTCGCGCTCTTAATTTTCAGATACCACTCTACGCTCATCTTCCGCTTGTTTTAGCTGATGATAGAACTAAACTCTCCAAGAGAAAAGGTGCGCTTGCTGTTGCGACCTATAGAGAACTCGGTTTTCTCCCAGAGGCTCTTCTCAACTTTATGGCATTTACTGGATGGAACCCAGGAGGAGAACAGGAGATCTTTTCTAAGGAAGAGTTAGTAACTTTGTTTGAGCTTAGTAATGTACATAAAGGTGGAGCTATCTTCAATAAAGAAAAGTTAGCGTGGATGAACAAGGAACACATGAGAAGACAAAATGCCGAAGAACAGATGAAGATGGTTGCGCCATTCTTTGACGGATACAGCCCAGAAGTATTAGAGAAGATTTTACCAACTGTAATAGAAAGAATTTCTGCATATGGAGAACTTTCCCAGGTCGAAGCAACAGAGTTCCGTTTTTTCAGAGATAGACCAAAACTTGTAGCAGAAAAACTTATCTGGAAGAATGGAAACAAAGAGGACGCTATTAAGCACCTAACTGCAGTTGCTGACCTTATTTTGTACTCAGACTACTCTTCGCCGGATGTTATTAAACAAGCAATTATGCCTTATGCAGAAGAGCATGGTAAGGGTGACGTTCTATGGCCGCTTAGAATGTCTCTCTCAGGTCAGGAGAAGTCTGTTGACCCGTTTACAATTTGTTATGTTCTTGGTTATGACGAAACCAAAGCAAGGATCCGCTTGGCGCTTCAGCTTTTAGATCAATAAATAACAAGTAATCGCACCTCATGCTTAGACGCTCCTTTTTTCTCCTACTCATCTGCACGTTCGTACTCTCAAACAACCTTGGGGGCACTATTACACGTGTTAGTGGAGAGACAGCAGAGGAACTAAAGAATAGTCTTGACGACTTATCTCAAAAAATAGATGCACTAGACGCCGAAATTAAGGCGTATAATAAGAAAATATCCGAAACTCAAGGTGAAGCAAAAACTTTAAAGCAGGCCCTCAACAACCTCGAATTACGGCGCTCTGTACTACTAAAAGAGATAAAGTCTACTCAACTAAGAATAGGTAGAGCACAGGAGAATATTTCTTTCACCGAAAATAAAATAAACACCACCGAGCTCACCTTAGAGAAAAACAAAACCGCGCTTGCTGAGTCGTTGCGTTCACTTGAGTACAGCGAAACCAAGATACCTCAGTATGTAAAAGTTCTTGCCCCAAATGCAACTTTCTCAGACGCACTAGAAACTTCAAAAAGAAACAGTGAAGTATCGAACGCAATAAACCAAAAAGTTCAAGCGCTTGTTGATACCAAGACAACACTTTCTGTACAGAAAGCTTCTTATGAACAACATAAGAATACACTACTACAACTTACAGAGCGACTTACAGACCAAAAAGAGTTAGTAGACGAAACTGCTAAAGATAAGTCACGTCTACTGTTAGCAACCAAGAGTAAAGAGTCAGTATATCAAGCACAGCTTGCTGAGCGAAAAAAGAAAAAAGGAGAGCTTGAGTCTGAAATGCTCGACGTTGAAGCAAAGCTAAAGACAATAGTAGATGCGAGCAAGCTTCCAAAATATGGAAAAGGTATTTTAAAATATCCAGTCGATAAAGTTGTGATTACTCAGTACTTCGGTAACACTCCATTTTCAAGTAAAAATCCTCAAGTCTATAACGGCTCTGGTCACAATGGGCTTGATTTTGGTATTCCAACTGGCACAGCAATTCTTTCCGCTGAAGCGGGTCAAGTTATAGGAACAGGTAACACAGATACAGCTTGCAACGGTGTGTCATATGGTAAGTGGGTACTCATTCGTCACAACAATGGTCTATCTAGCCTTTATGCGCATTTGTCAGTTATCCAGGTCAAAGAAGGGGAGTCGGTGACAGCAAGGCAAAAAATTGCTCTTTCTGGCAATACTGGCTATAGCACTGGTCCACACCTACACTTTACTGTGTATGCTTCTGATGCGGTTGAAATAACTAACTACAGGAGTAAGGTCTGTGGTACGAATATGAGAATGCCAATAGCTCCAAGAGCTGGGTATCTTAACCCGCTTAGTTATTTATAATATACTGAACTGAAACAACATATATGCTAACTTTTACTATTCCAGCGTTTCTTTTAATATTAGTCGCAGCGTTCTTGGCAGGTATTATCTTTGGCGTTTGGCTTCTACTCACAAAGGTCAAGTAGTTTTACTTTATTTAGTATATATAGTCGTAAAAGATATATTGTGCGACATTAAACATATATACAAAACCCCTGCAATAATCATTAAATTTCAACAGCTTAATGAATGTCTCTTACCGATAAATCGACTTCGTTAGTGAAAGCTGATCACGGCCATACTTCCCTGCTCTGGCTCTCTAACGCTAGTTTAGTCTGAACATGACAGCACAGACTTACTGTCTATTAAGCATACGTGTAGATGCTTCTATGAGCGTCTCTTTCTACCTTCTTCAGACGATCGTCACTTAGTCCTAATGATTGGACAGGTAAAGTACCTAGCACCCTCTAAGTCATTTGAGCTAGCAGTACTGCTTTATCAAAAATTGACTATACACCTACACTGACTCACTTGCTGAATCGCCAGCCTTATAAGGCTAAAATTCAGCTGGACAGAGTTGGTCCTGGCAGATCACATATCAGTCCTCTCTGTTCAGTGCTCTATCATCTTGCAGAATTTTTAGAGAGTTTAGTGATAAGTTTGTAGTTGAACTTCTAGACAAGTATTCTCTTTAAGAGAAGTCAAACAGCCTGTACTTTAAAAACATGAATTAACTTTAGTCCATAAATATAAACACTTTTAAACTATTAGACCGAAACGAGACTTTAAAATGGAGAGGCAGATAAACTGCTAAATGCTAACCCCACCTACTCCAAAGTAGAATCACTCCCGTTTTATTGAGAGTGATTTAACTGACGTGTACTTTGTGTGTTGTCCTCGCTTAACAGTTCTTATTATATGTTGCTAGAAGTTCGTCTATTGAAATTATTTCCGAGGAGTCACTTGTTCTCTCTTTGATTTCTACCCCGCCCTTTTCGAGCGATTTGTCAGAGACAACGACACGTATTGGAATACCAATGAGGTCACTGTCTGCAAACTTTTCTCCAGGGCTTGCATCTCTGTCGTCAAACAAAACTTCAACACCTCGTGATGTTAGCGTTGAATAAATTTCTTCCGCCTTCCTCTTCGTATCAGTATCATTTTTTCCAAGAGAAATGAGATGGAGAGAGAATGGCGCAACTGACGTTGGCCAGACTAGTCCCTTTTCATCAGCAAGACTTTCACAGATAACACCCATAATGCGCGCCGGACCAAGACCATATGACCCCATCCACACTGGCTGCATTGCACCATCTTCGTTCTGATAGCTGAGGTTCAGTGCTTCAGAAAACCTAGTTCCTAAGTTGAAGATATTTCCAACTTCAGATGCTTTTGCAACACGAAGCTCGCTCTCGCTCACACCTAGGTCACTCAACACCTCAGGAAGCATCACTTCTTTATTGATGGCAATTTTTTTACCATCATGAATATAAATTTCATCTTCACCTGCGTCACAAACTGTTTGGAACTCATGTGAGTACTTTGAAAATATTCCCCCAGACGCAAAGGTGACGTACGTCTTCTCGCCAATACCTAGACGATCAAATATAGATACATAAGCTGATTTAACCACTTCGTAATAAGCTTCCTGCTCTTCCTTTGTTTTACAGAATGAGTACAAGTCCTTCATAACGAACTCACGTGTGCGCATAATGCCAGACTTTGCACGTGTTTCGTTTCTGAACTTTGTCTGGAATTGATAAACATATCGAGGGAGATCCTTATGGCTACGCACAAAATTAGTCATCATTTGTGTTATCGGCTCTTCGTGAGTGACACCAAGACCAAGCTCTGCACCATTCTTGAGATGCGTCTTGAACCAAACATCTACTACATCGTCACTATAGCGACCAGTCTTCTCCCAAGTAGTTTTATCTTGAAGCGCAGTAAGAGTTATCTCTTGTCCGTCTATCTTGTTCATCTCTTCGCGAATTACCTGAACAATGTTGTTAAAAGTTCGTAAACCAAGAGGAAGAAGCGTATAGACGCCTGCCATTTCTTTATGGATAAAGCCTGCTCGAATTAAGAGTTCAGCATTCTTTGTTGTTTCGTCTGACGGGGCTTCTTTCCTGGTCTTAGTAAAGAGATGTGATTGTCGCATATATAAATAATAAAAGTTAGTAGTTCTATTGTACTAAAAAAACAACTAAAATACTAAGCTTTTAAATCATGTATGGTAACCAGCACAAGCAGTAAAACAAGAAGAGAAAATCCAAGTACGTTCACCCACGAATAGTACTTAAATGGTATTTTCCTTCTCGAGATGGCTTCGATAACGACAACTACCATCCTTCCACCATCAAGCGCAGGCAGAGGTAGAATGTTAAAAATAGCTAGATTGATAGAAAGTATTGCGACTAGCATCAAGACTGCTTCATACCCATAGTCAGAGGTCTCCCCTACTATTTTTGCTATTCCAACTGGACCAGAAAGACTTTCCATCACATTGCCACCTTTAAAAAGTGATTTGACAACATCTACAAGTCCAAGACATGTTAAATGTGTCATCGTGACTGTTCTCTCAAAGCCAAGAAGTATTGATTCTCCTAGTGTCGTCTTCACTGTTCCTATTGTTTCTAGTGCAACACCGAGAGCTTTCTTGTCTGGAATAATTCCGTAAACTGCGGCAACCGTGGTCTCGTGAATGATTCCATCTGGTGCTTTATACTTTATTAAAAAAGGAGAGTTCTGGTTCTTTTCTATAAAAGCAACAGCAGAGGTTGCTGTAGTAAGATTTGCACTATTTGAACCACTCTTCAAAGATAGAACAGTTGATCCAGGAACCACGCCAGCCTTGAATGCTGGGCTTTCTTTGGATACATCTGAGACGATAAGCTCAACGTTTTTTACACGACTTCCATACACTGGATCATCAGTTGCTATCCTCACCTCGCCGTATGAGATGAAGATAAAGATAAAAAGCGCAAGAAGCATATTCATCGTAACTCCAGCCACAAGAACAAGAAGTTGCGCCCATGCTGGTCTATTCCCAAAAGCTCTTGGGTGATGTGTGGCACCGTTCTCTTGCTTGTCTTCATCACTCCCGTTCTCTCCCCAAATTGAAACATAGCCACCAAGTGGTATGGAATTAAAAGCGTACAGAGTCTCGCCGATTTTCTTACCGAAGATTCGCGGTGGGAACCCGAAAGCAAATTCATCTACCCGCATGCCGGTTAACTTTGCAACTACAAAATGTCCAAATTCATGGACTATGACCAAGACAATCAGAATGACGATAAAAAGAAGTATTGCAGATATAGACATGCCAGAAAGTATAACACACGTAAGTCCTCATTATTTCGTCACTTAGTTTTGAAAACTAGTGATTATTTCGGAGGTTTCGCTCTTATTCGCCCATCACTTCAACTTCCTTTTTGTTGAAGATTGACTCAAGTTCTGCGTTTGCTTCATCTACCATTTTTTGCATCTCATCACGGTATCGTTTCTTTTCATCTTCACCGTACTCACCGTCTTTGCTGCGCTTGTCGATATCTTTGTTGACGTCCTCACGCAAGGATCGTACGCGTACACGGGCGTCTTCAAGTCTATCCTTTAAAATTTTTACAAGCTTTGTTCTTGTTTCCGTGGTGAGTGATGGAAAATGAACACGCAAACCGTCGCTGTCAGAAGCAACAGAAACGCCGATATCGGCTTCGTTGATTGCCTTTTCTACTGCACTTACCACTGACTTGTCCCACGGTGTAACACGAAGGGTTCTCGGGTCCTCGATAGTGATACTGCCGGTGTGCGCGATAAGCGTGCGAGCACCGTACATATCTATAGCTATACCATCAAGTACTGCTGGTGTAGCGCGACCAGTTTGGATGGCCTTATATTCGTTGCGAAGCCACTCGAGGATGGTCTCTCTGTTTGTTTTTGTTGAAGAAAAATCGTATGACATACGAGCTAATTATTTAATGTAGTCAATGAAGTATACCACACACCTTATCTTATTGTGTTTTGGGTAAGAGTAGACTGAGGTACTCTAAGAGTGCTTTAGTTGAAGATGAAGGTAGTCCAGCATAAGATGCCACCTCAAGACACTCAGTAACATATTTTGGGTGTGCGCCCCTCTCACGCAGTTTTGTTGCTAAGTCCAAAATAAACCCTCGTACTGACTCCCTGTCTTTTCGGTCACGCTCATCTACCTTGTTTAAGAGGGCGACTATCTCTTGTAGCTTCATTCTCTCCCCTGCGTTAGTTCGAAGGAATGTGTCGGCTGTGTCATGACTAGAGGCCTTGGCTACCCCAGGTTCGCTCGCTTCGTTTAGTCTAGATAGTAATGTAGGCAGCAGTGCCTCTTTGTTGCTTGTAACAAAGATAAAACCAACTCCTAGTGGAGGCTCTTCCACTACCTTCAAGAGCGCATTTTGTGCAGGCACAGTAATAGTATGAAATGACACGAGGCCAAGCTTTCTCTCGCTATAAGGCGTATTTGCCCAGGATTGAATAGAGCGAACCGTGTCGATGTCGATAACTGTTGCATCAAAAAAAGTATGCGCCTTTGAGTCAGCCTGTAATGTTGTCCAGAGATTATTGGAAATATTCTTTCTTTCTGGGTGGACAAATAGTGTCGCGTGGTGGGACAAGCTTGCTAGAGTAATCATCTCACTTAGTATACCTAAAAGATTATTTCTTAGCGAAGATACTACGCTTGTAGGTGTCGAGGTGTTCTAGTGCGACGCCTGTTCCTTTTGCGACGCAGTAGAATGCGTCATCAGCCAAAACTGCCTTTACTCCCGTACGTCTCTCAACAAGGTCTGGGAGATGTCGTAGTTGTGACGATCCTCCACTCATAATGATACCGTTATCTATGATGTCAGACGCGAGCTCTGGTGGTGTCTCCTGGAGAACATCACGTATCGCCTTGATCATTTGCTTGAGTTCTTTGTCAATCGCTTTTACGATCTCATTAGTTCTAATCTCAACAGTTCTCGGAAGTCCAGCCACAAAATCACGCCCTTTAACTTTAAGAACCAGTTCGTCTTCAACTGGGAGAGCTGACCCAATTTTTATTTTAATATCTTCTGCTGTTTGGTCACCGATTGCAAGGTTGTATGTTTTCTTAACATAGTCAACGATAGCCTGGTCAATTTTTGTACCTGCGCACTTCACAGAGGTGCTACAGACTATCCCACCAAGTGAGATAACTGCCACGTCAGTTGTTCCCCCTCCAATATCCACAATCATCCTTCCTTTTGCTTCATGGATAGGAATACCAGCTCCAATTGCAGCCAAAATAGGTTCCTTCACAACATACGCATTACGTGCACCAGCTTTTAGAGCTGCTTCTATTACTGCGCGTCGCTCTGTTGAAGTTACTCCAGCTGGAACTGACACCATGACGTCAGGTTTGAAAAGATTCCAACTTCCAAGTGTTTTGTGAATGTAGTACCGAAGCATTGCCTCAGTAACCCTGTAGTCAGCGATGACGCCGTCACGCATTGGTCTATACGCAATGATGGAGTCTGGGGTCTTGCCTATCATGTCCTTGGCTGCCTGCCCGACTGCGAGAATTTTATTTCCGGTTTCCGAAATAGCGACAACAGAAGGCTCAACAAGAACCACACCTTTCCCTGGTAAATAAACAAGTGTGTTCGCTGTCCCTAGGTCGATTCCAAGTTTTTTGAAGAAAAATCCCATACGTATTTTCAATTATAGCACACTTAAGTGGAAAAAATAATCGAAAAACCCTTTGTTTTGTAAGCTTTTTAATGAATTTGAAACACGAGAAGAAAGCTCACTTTCTGGTATACTAAGATATGTAACAGACTGATATTATGCAACTACTCACGGTCTCACCATTAGCAAAAGGTATTCCATACGAAGAGCTAACATACTTCTCTAAACTTGAAGTGTCGGCAGGTGACCTGGTTGAGATAACGATTAAAAAGCGGGTGTGTCGTGCACTTGTTCTCCGTGTTCAAAATGTTCATGATGAAAAACAGAGTCTAAAGAACGCATCTTTCATCACCAAGAAAATTTCAAAAGTGGTCAGCTCTTCTTTTTTAGACAAGAAGGTATGGCAAGCTCTTGAATATGTGTCATCCTATTTGATTAGATCTGTTGGAAGTCTTATCTATGACCTCATCTCTGAAAAGTCTTTTGATGTCCTTACTACGATAGTTTCGCCGGAAGAAAGAGGGTTTGAGATTCTTCTTCTTGAGCAGAGCCACAAGAATAGATTGCTTCGTTATAAAACGACAATACGAGAAATGTTTTCCAAAAAGAAAAGTCTTGTTATATTTTTCCCAACTGTTGTTGACCTAGAGTATGCAAAAGAGGACCTTGGAAAAGGGATAGCAGAGCATGTAGTTATCTTGCATGGAGGCCTAACAGAAAAGCAGTTTAATGATGGAATGGAAAAACTAACCAAGGAAGAACACCCTCTCCTTATCCTGTGTACCCCTTCTTTGCTCCCATGGTCAAGAAAAGATCTTGGGCTAGTTGTTATAGAGCGTGAACATAGTCACTACTATTACACGCATGGGAACGCTAGTTATGACATGAGGATGGTCTTAGAGACATTAGCGAAGTACACCAAGATTCCGTACCTCTTAGGTTCTCACATGCTCTCACTCCGTGCCCACAGGCTTTACGATATCAAGGATGCTGTAGAGGTGATGCCACTCTTGTTTCGTAACGATACCAATCTCTCGGTAGTGCCGATGATAGAGGAGAACAGGACCTCTTCCCCCTACCTATCAAGAGCAGCGCTTAGACTTTTAGAAGATTGCAAAAAAGCACAGGCTGGACATATTTTTATTTATGCACACAGAAAGGGAATGTACCCGACAACTGTCTGCTCAGATTGTGGCGAGCTCTTTACCTGTAAAAAATGTAACAGACCGTATGTTCTTCACAAGATATCTGGAGTCAGGACATATGTTTGTCATGGATGTGAGGACATCGTACAGCTGTCATCAGAGTCAACACTTGCGTGCGCTTACTGTGGAGGCTGGCGGATGACGACACTCGGTATTGCGACAGGAGGTGTGGAGGACGAGCTACACTCCCTCGGCATTCCTCTCTTTGTTATCGATGGTGAGCGTACCCCAACTAAGACAAAAGTAAAAAAGACCTATAAGGAATGGTGTGAAGCACCGTTTGGTGTTCTTATCGGGACAGAGATGGCACACAATGTTGTGACTGAATGTGATGCAGCTATTATCATGTCGCTTGACTCGCTCTTCTCTCTTCCAGAATATCGTACAGATGAAAAGATTCTCTCGCTTGTGACAGAGATGGCTGAGAAGGTTACATCTCCTCAGACGACGTATAAGACGTTCATACTTCAAACACGACTCAAAAATACACCAGTTCTAAAACAGCTTGTCGCACCTTCTTTTAGAGAAGTGTATGAGACTCTTTTGAGCGAGCGAGAGAAGTTTCTTCTACCTCCTTACTATACGGTGATTAAGGCATCATTTGAAAACCTGACAGAAGAGCTTAGGCACAAGTTTCAAGAAGAGTTAGAACCCTACACAGTGTATTGGTTTGAACAAGGAAAAGGAGTAACCTTACTCTTTATTCATATAAAAGAATCTACATGGGCTAACAATGATGAGGTCAGAGGAAAAGTCAAACGAGTAGTCTATGACGCAGATCCGCTGGTTAACCCACTCTACTTCTTTATTGCATAAGGGATGATGTATGTTTTTGTTCTTTTTAACCTGTGGTAGAGTATTCGTATGAAGTCAGCTCAGATTATTCAAGTCGACGATAGCTCCAAGAACCCCCTTCGTCTTATTGCCAAGCCAGTTGCAAAGGCCGAATTCGGCACAACTCAACTTAAAGAAATTATTACCCAGATGCAGAAGGCTCTCTCTAAGGAAGCTGACGGTGTTGCAATAGCGGCACCACAAATAGGTGTCTCTCTAAGAATATTTGCTATTTCACCAAGTGCATACGAGATGGGCACAAAGTTTATGCCACTGGTTTTCATCAACCCAGTAATAACCAAGAGATCAAAAAAGACCGCAGTAATGCAAGAAGGTTGTCTCTCTGTCAGGTGGATATACGGTAAGACCAAACGTGCCATTGCAGCTACCGTAGAAGCCTATGACATTGATGGTAACAAGTTTACCTATGGCGGGCAGGGACTGTTGGCACATATCTTCCAGCATGAGATAGATCATCTAGATGGTGTTCTTTTTATAGACCACGGTTTTGATTTGGAGGAGTATACCGAAGAAGAAGTAAAGGCTTCCCTTACAAAAAAATAAACTAACTAACACTTTTACATCCTTCATGCAGTCACTTACTTTCGCTTTTTTTGGAACGGGAGCGCTTGCCGAAAGTGTCCTCGCCAACCTTTATCGTAATGGGTATATACCATCGCTGCTTGTCACCAAACCTGATAGTTTACAAGGAAGACACATGGTGCTCACAGAACCATATATTAAAACATGGGCAAACCTCAAAGGAATAGAGGTCTTTCAGCCTGAGACCTTAAAGGATATTCCTAAAGATTCCCCTCTCCACGCTAAGCACTTTGATCTCTTTATTGTTGCGTCCTATGGCAAAATTATTCCGGACGTTATTCTTAATCTCCCAGAGCGTGGGGTTTTAAATGTTCACCCATCGCTTCTTCCTAAGTATCGCGGGCCTTCCCCGATCGAGACAGCTCTCCTTCTGGGTGACCTTACTACTGGTGTCTCTATTATGAAGCTTGACGCGCTCATGGATCACGGACCGATACTTGTTCAGAATGCCTTCACTGTTCCAGTTGAAGCAACCTCAGGAAGCCTAGAAGTGTCATGTGGTCAGATCGGCGGAGAGATGTTGGTGCAGTGTCTCCCTCACTATCTAGATGGCACACTTATACCCAAAGAACAAAATCATTCCGAAGCTGTTACGTGCAAGAAGATTACGAAAGATATGGGGCTAATGCATTTAGATGAGAATATAGACCAAGTGCGTCGTAAATTTAGAGCACTTACCCCATGGCCAGGAATTTATTTCTTCATTACTCACCTAGGTAAAGACATTCGTGTGAAGGTTAATGCAGTTGACCTTGTAACCAGTAAAGATTCATCCTTAGCAAAGGACTACATAGTATCAGTTACCCCTGAAGGAAAAAAACAAATGGATTTTGAAAGCTTCAAGAGAGGTTATTTAGACGCGCATTAGAGTAACTGATTGGTGATGTCTGTGGCCAATTAAAAGCGCACTAGAGGTGCGCTTTTAATCTCTACAATTTTAAGTTATGAGCCTCAATTATCTTACCTCTATCTTCTCAATAACGATGTCTTCAAGCGGTTGGTCAGAGTCGTTGGTTTGAGTGTTCTCGATAGCGAGCGCTACTTCAATACCCTTAGTTACGCGTCCAAACACTGTGTAACTAGGAGGAAGACCAACACCTGGTTGTGCAGTGACAATAAAGAATTGACTACCGTTGGTATTCGGACCTGAGTTTGCCATTGCGAGAGTACCAAGGGTGTACTGTTCATTACCAGCTAGTTCATCTTGAAACTTGTATCCTGGGCCTCCTGTACCCCACATATTTTTATTAACGAGGTCCTTAGAAAGTGGGTCTCCTCCTTGAATCATGAATCCTTTAATTACTCTATGGAATCGGATACCGTTATAAAAGGAACTCTCAGCAAGCTTCCCGAAGTTTCCTACAGTAAGAGGCTTGTTTTTCTCAAAAGAAACTTCAATCACACCTTTGTTTGTAGTAATGGTTGCTTCAGTATATGTTTTGTTTTCCATAGATGGTGTTTGTGTGTTAGTTGTTGTAGTTGAATTTTGTGCTGCAGTTGGAGTAGTCCCTGTTGCAACTTTTTTTGATGTTGTTTGAACGGTGGTACTCGCCTTGGTGTTGGTGTCTATGCCCGCACTCTCACCCTGAAGAGCATACGCGAGTCCAAGTAGTACAACTATCAGTCCTGCAATAATTCCATATGTTACTTTTGTGTCATTGTCCATAATCCTTTTGCTTGTATGATGTTTACGCTAGACGCTTTAATAATGCTTTTACCTTATGGGCACTTCTTCGTATCAGTGAGCGCTCCTTATCCTTATGAGTAGCAAGTTCCCTTGAAAGCATATCCTTAAGAACGTCGATAGACTTGTAGAGGTCGTCCTGTGTTGTTTTAAGCGCAGCTTCTCTTCCTCGAACATGTAAGAGACCCTCTGCTTGGAAGACTTCTCCGTGTGCATGATGGTTGCTTACTTTTGAAAGTTCTATCGTTAGTTTTGAACTCGTGTCATCTTTAGATAGCAGTTTTTCAAGAGTGCCCATCTTCTCCATAGTGTAGGAGCGAATAGCGTCTGTTATTTCAATGTGTACACCGGTAATGATGATATGCATAGCTTTTGATATGAAGAAAGTTAACCTAGTAATGTATACAGTATAGTATGAATTTTATAAATAGAAATTGACACCTTTATGCACAGGTCCAGATGTTTGAATGAAGGTATACTAATCACATATGACAAGACACCATTTTTCATTTAAAGAAGCTTTTGTTTTTGGTTGGGATAAAACAAAGCAGCATTACTGGTTCTGTATTCTGACATTTATTTTAATAACCCTTATTATTAATTCTGTAGGACATGTTCCAATACTGAGAACTATAGTCTCACTCATGTCAGCGCTATCAATCGTATCACTCTCACTACTCATCGTGAGAGACCAACACTTCACTTTTGAAAACCTGTTTACTCCTCTTTTGTCACCAGTTAGGGTTGCGAAGTTCTTTGCTATTTCTGTGCTCTACGCGATTCCAGTTATTTTGACTGCAGTTTTCCTTTACTTTGTCCCAGCAAAGCTCATTGGACTCCTTATCGTTATTCCTAGTATCTATATCGCCGTTCGGTTTAAGTTCTTCCCTTATATTGTCATTGAGAATGAAAATGCAAGTCTAAAGACACTTCTCGAGATGAGTTTTAAGTTAACTAAGGGTCACTTTTGGATGGTCTTTGTCTTCCTCCTATTAATCGGGCTACTCAATCTTCTTGGTGCAGCCTTCTTTATTGTCGGCTTAGTTGTTACAGTCCCGGTATCAATCTTTGCGATAGCCTACGTCTACAACAAACTAAAAGAACACGCTATTTAAAGTTTTTAGAAAGAATTACATGACAAACCTCTTCCAAAACGAAGAGGTTTGTTCATTTCTATGCACAAAAATAAGCTTGCAGTTAGAGCGTTTTTTTAGTAGAATTCCTAGTACGTTTACGAATCAGCTTGTAAACATACATCATATTCCGTGGTAGCTCAGCGGTAGAGCAGCTCGCTGTTAACGAGTTGGTCGCAGGTTCGATCCCTGCCCACGGAGCACATAAAATCTTAGGTCGCCAGAAATGGCGGCCTTTGATTTTAGTGCTCCGTGGAGTACGACACCTACGTGTCGTACGTGCAGGGATCGAATACGGGTCGGAAAATCATCTCTGACGAGCTTGCGAGGAAGTGATTTTGTGACCGAACTCCCTGCCTGTCCATATCGAGAGTCAAACACGGGGTCGAGAAGATACTTCGAGCAAGCGAGGCAGCTTCGTGATCGATACCCCTCCACGGAGCAAGTTATGGGCACTTGCAAGTTGGATAATACAAGAAACAGATGATTCCACTCATTCTGGTGCCTTTTTTGGACATGTGAGTGATATAATTGCTTTAACAATCAAAAAACCTTGCGATAAGAGCTCCGTCTTGGAGCTGGTTTACTCGCAAGGTTTACCTGATTGCCAAGACGGTGTTTTGTTACCTTCTCCACCTGCTTGTTATAAAACTAAACCTTGCGAAAATGTTAAAACCAATCAAAGCTTTTATTGTTTTGAGTGCTTTAAGTTCTATTTCATTTGTTTCAGCTCTTACAATTTCTCCAGCCCGTGTTGAGTTGGTGAGTAATCCCGGATCATTCATTAACGAGAAATTTATTGTTATTAATGACCAAGACTCTGACCAAACTTTTTATACTTCAGTAGAGCAGTACGAGGTTAACTCTCAAGGAACGCCAACGTTTATTCGTTCTAGTAGTAAAGGTCTCGCTTCGTGGATTAAAGTCCAGCCTCAAGTTACTCTTAAAAAAGGAGAAAGGATCACTATCCCCTTTTCTATAGAAATACCATCGAATGCTCAACCATCTGCAAGAATTTCAAAAACAAATCCAAAAGGAAATGGTGCTGCAATTTTCTTATCTACTAACTTACAAGATAACGGAGTAGGCGCAAAAGTTGGCTTATTGGTTCTAATGGATGTAAATAGTTCGCAAGTTTCTATTACGTCTAATCAGCTTGCAAGCTCTTCAATCGCTATAAGTAAAAATTTAAAATATGGCCAGAGAGATAACGAAGTCTACGAGCTGCAAGATTTCCTGATTGATAGAGGTTTTCTTACTGGTAACTCTACTGGATTTTTTGGACTATTGACCTTAAAAGCTGTGAAGGCTTACCAAAAAAGTGCTGGCATCGACCCTACTGGATATGTTGGCGTGCTTACTCGTCAAAAGATAAACACCGAGATCGCAAGCGAGGTAGAAAAGTCTTTGGAGGCTGAACAAAAAGAGGTGGGATATTAGGCACTATTTACCAAAACTAACAATCTTAGCATTATAAATAAAAGGTGCATGTATTTTAGTGATTCAATAGAAGCTAACATTATTATCCATAAGAAGCTATAATTCTTAAATGAATGAAAGCGATTACCGTCAACGAAAGCCAAGATTTAGAGTGTATGCTCTTATTCATGGGGAAGTTTTGCCATACACAGAGATTAATGGTGCAACCATTCAGAAAATGTCGTTCGAAGAACAAGAGAAAAGAAAGTTTGCGCCGATTGAAACTACAATAAGAGAAGGTGAGGCTGCAATAACTAGCGAGTGGACCACATACGTAACGTCTCTTCGATATGTAGATTATTTAAGAATAAAAAGTGAGCATGTCTGTTGGTCAGATTTTTATGATGATAATCCCCTGTCAGCTATCGGTGGTGCTTTTAGAAAATTTGAAGACTTATCTAAGGTGCTGTTTTTTACAAATGATCATGATAAATTTCTTACTCATTCACGACACGCGGGAAGTACCTATGTTTTTCAGATAATGAAGGTATATGAACTGGACGAGAACGGAGAGGAGAAGGAGGTCGAATATGAACTGACTAATGGATATTGTTTTTTGCCTAATAGGCCAGATTTTAACACTTGGAGAAATGAAGAATCAGAAGTTTTTCTAAAAGAGGTTCTTCAGTTCAAGGATCCAATTTTTCAAAAATCATTAGCTTACTTTTATAGATCCTCGATAGGACATTTTAACCAGTTTAATCATGAGAAGATAGCCTTAGACCATTTCAAATCGATGGAAGTCATAATTAACAGTCTCTCGAGAAAGAAAAAGTTTTTAGAAAGACTAACAGAAACTGCAGTTCTAATAAAGCTTACACAAGAAGAACAAGATAGGATAAAAAAACTATGGGGTGAGAGATCAAACGGAGACGTTGCACATGCTAAAACTTACGACATTGCAAGAGCCTATCCAAATCAGTTTCCTCTTCCGCAAGGAGTTGATTACTCCGGACCATTTCCGGATTCAGTTGCTGAAACAGTCCTTTATAAATACTATGAGTACATAAAAAGAATGTATAACATCGAGGTTGAATATGACAGTTTCTATTCTTCTATTACTGGTGAGCTCTATACAATCAATGCGGGTAGTGAGTGTAATAGGTATGGGTTTTCAGTAAATAAATGTAGTAAAAACGAGACAATAAAAAAACTTAAAGCAGCTTGGGTAAAAGAATTCTCTGTCCGAACAGAAAAAATAGAAATTTTAGAGCTTGAGAAAGACACCTTCGGGAGAGATCATTATTCACTGTACGTTAATGAGTAGTTAAATTTTAATATATGAAAAATAATAAAGAAAAGTTAAATAATATTGAATTTAAAGATGTTTGGATGAGCAAACTTTCTCCTGCAAAAAAGATAGTTCGTTTAGAAAAAAGTGCCCTGATATTAGTAAAAGCATTAGAATTTCAATTAACAAAGCTTGAAGAGTTTGACCAATCAGACTTAAAAAGGAATGTTGGGTTTATTTACTTTCTTGAAACAGTTAAGACCATTTATGACAATGCTATTCTTACAATTTCTTTAGGTAAAGGGAAAAATCGTAAATTTGGTTTTTATCCTGTGCGAACGATTTTTGAGAATACACTACAGCTAGAATACTATTGTGGTCAAAAGAAAGAAGGACAAGACGCAATTGCTATAAATGAAGTTTCTAGAATTGCAAAACGATTTTACGACCGAGAGCAGAAAGAGCCAAATAGTGGTAACTCACAATACTTTAAAGATATTTATGATAGTGTTGTAACCCATGACTATCCAACAATAGATAAAGCAAAAACAAAAGACTTGTTTCCTAATTTTGAAAAGCTAACGACCGATAGTCGTTTCAATATAGACGGTAACCTATATTTTTCCTACAGAGATTTAGCTGAATCAACACATGGGAAGCTTATTGCTCGAGTTATTGTAAACGATAATGAACAAGGTGAATATATTAGAGGAATGATGCACTTAATATTTTTGTTGATTCAGGTTTTGAAAATTATTGATGCTCATATAGGTGGAGCAACAGCTGTAGAAATTACTAAAGCAATTAATGAGGCAGAGGAAATTGGAAAAGCGAGTATGTAACTAATTTGTATTAACCCTCAAAAGTTTTTAGATTCATCACTAAATAATCAACCCTTTCCCAGTTAAAAGTTCTGAACCTATGTACCGTCTGGAGCATTAATAGAAAAAGCCCCAATCCTGAATTTGGGGCTTTTTCTATTAACACTTTCCCGTGCGTATCGGGATCGAACCGAAGGCGAATTAGCAAATTCGTGTCTTGGACCAAATATTTTCACCGAGCGGAGCGACTATGAAAATGTAGGATCTCGACTGAGTAGAATAGCAAACAAACATTACATTAACTTTGGATTGTAGACAAAAGACAATATAGAGACTTTCTTGCTATGTAGAGGTAGACCTGCCATAGTTAAAGCTATGATACCAATTATTCCTGTTCACATTACTATTCCGGTAGTACCTTTCTACTCTCAATTCAAAGACATACACACAACTTCATGGCAAAAAGTTGGTTGCGGCGTGACCAGTCTCGCAATGATAATCGACTACTATTCTACTGCTACTGTTTCAGTCGACACATTACTAAAACAAGGATTAGCTCGTGGTGCGTATGACAAGCATGCTGGCTGGATACACGCCGGGCTTATTGGACTGTCCGAGAAATATGGACTAACTGATGCAAGTCATGATGTTTCAGCACTAGGAAAGGAGGCGTCTCTCGTCGAGCTTAAGAAGTATCTTCTTACGGGTCCTGTTATCGTATCAGTATATTATAAGTTTGACCCGAAGAGTTCTATCCAACACCTTGTTGTTCTCGATGGTATCAAAGACGGTACTATTTATTATAACGACCCGGTAGCCAAGGTTGGGAGGAAGATGATTTCTACTACGGACTTTCAAAAAGGATGGAAAAAGAAGTTTATGGCAATCCGGCCAGTCATCAAGAGTGCTCAGGCTGTATAGTTTCTTGGCTATTTCCTCTGCACAGCATCTTGCGATGAAGAATACATCTGGTATGCCTCGTTATACCTATCTACGTAACTACTAAAAATGTTTTGAACAAGGATGGCCTGGTTGAGTATTGCTTCGTTTTTAAACCCACTCGCCCTGTACTCAGCCATGAGATTTTTTATCTCTGTGGCTTTTGATGAACAGAACTCGGCACTTTTCTTGTCAGTCATCTTATTCGCACGAGTGATACATTCTTGAATTTCTGTTATAGAAGCATCAACTTTTTCTGAGAGTTTTGCCTGGTCCTTCTCAATTGTATATTTAAAGTCAGCAATCATACTATTCATGGTAGGTATAAAGCTGTTAACTGTCTGATAGTTTTCTTGCGAAAAGGTAACCGCTTCAGATGGCAGTGGCACATCTGTTACAGCTTCAATATTTAGCCGAGGGGTTAACCCTTCTAGTTGAGGTGCTTCTGTCGCAAGAGCTTGTCCTGCTGAAAATGACGAAACACCCGCAAAGACTAATGGAGTGATTTTGCTTCTTAGTCTACTCCCGAGACTCTTCTTATCATTATTTGATGCAGATCGAGGTGATTGTTCATGGCTCATAAATGTGTACTTAAGCTTAATTATAAAAGTATACACCCATTGGAGATTACTAAATACAATATATTTCATGTCCTAGATATCTTAAAAGTACTTCAGGTGTATGTATATTGGTCTAAGTTGGTGTAAAATAAGATGATACTACTCATACTTATTTTATATGAAAAATATTCCATTACTTATTTCCACCTTTTTGGCACTGATTGTTGGTGTTTTGCTCGGACATTTTGTTTGGGTCAGCAACTCTCCTCATGGAAATGAAATGATGACCAGCCAGTATGGCTCACATATGATGACTGATGGGACTATAATGAATGCTCAAGGTTCTGTGGGTATGGAACATATGATGACAGATATGACGGCAAACATGATGGGTAAAAAAGGTAAGGAGCTTGAGAAGGTTTTTATTGAAGAGATGATCCCGCATCATCAGGGCGCGGTGGACATGGCAAAGCTGTTACTAGAAGACAAGACTATTACTAACACGGACCTTGTTGGGTTCGCTAATGGCATTATCAAAGCTCAGGAATCAGAAATTGCTACGATGAAGACTTGGCTTAAGAATTACTAAAGAAGAAGTTGACAAAAAAATAAAAGTTATTATAATATTGTACTGCTTTAGTCATTACCGGCTTCAGCAGAAATGTTGTTCAACTTCCTTCTACGGAGAACTCTGAGTGAAAACCAAACCCAAAACCCTGAGGGCCGCGATTTCTACGCTGCGCCCTGGTGACGTGATCACCAACCTGGCCTGTGCCAGCTGCGCACATGGCAAGATCCTGGTGCTCGAACGTGACACAGGTGGCAGCACCTTCGAGCTCTCGATGGCCGGTGAAGGCATCACCTTCATCCGGGACACCAATGGGCCATTCCACTGGAATGGCAGCAAGAAGGCCTTCTACGACAAGCACGGCCGTCAGCATGACCACATCAGCCTCGACTGTGCGGTTCTCGAAGCGGCCGGTCTGGACGCCGTCGAGCACTACAAGAGCCTCCCTGTCCTCGATGACGTCAACTACACCATCAGCCCGGAAGACCTGACCGGCGGCATGTTCGACGGTGTGAAGCAGCAGAAGCTCCAGCTTCTCCTTCGCTCACTGGCTGAGGCCAAGGACCCTGACGAGTACGTCGGCTACATGCAGCTGATCATCCAGATGATGTTCGGTGACACCAAGCTCAACGAACAACAGATGCGCGGCATCATGATCGCTGTGAATGGCATCGCTCAGGCCCGCGGTGATTCCCAGCCCCGTCCGTCGCTTGGTGGGCTCGAGGACCTCATCGACGCTCTCATGGGTGGGCTCGTGGGCGTCAAGATCACCAGCGTGGGTGGATCCCCGTTCGGTGAACACGACGAAACTCGCCCAGGCAATGGCTCGCGCGAGCGCGCACACCAGCACTAGGCCCTCGGCCTAGCTGAAACGCCGGTGCTTACCTCTCTTCGGAGAGCTCTGAGCACCGGCTGTTTTTTATTGTATATTTGTCTGTACAATGTACTTACTTTCTCATACTGAAAAAATAAAAGATGGTTCTTTACATGTTCATCCCTTGCACATACTTAGCGTGCTATGTACACTACTGATAGCTAAAATATAATATAAATATATGCTTATTTTGTTTCTGGCTTGGTTGTTCTACATACCTTTAGCAGTCGCGCTTTTCTTTTTTCTTTTTGCTTTTTTGGTTATATATAGTACTTCAGGTAACGGAATATCTGGAGCATTCGCCAGCGCTGTCCTCATTCTGGGAACACTAATCCCATTTGCGTTAATGGTTATATTTACCCACATTACTTTGAAGAACATCAAAAAGCAATCCAAAGAAAGCGAACTGGGGTCAAAAAATTCTGAAACACATAAATAAACTTTCACACATTCTGCTATGAGATCTTTCCCTTGCGCATACTTAGCATGCTACGTATACTCGAGGTATGTTAAAAGTACACAATCTTACGAAACATTTTGGAAAGAAAAAAGCAGTTAACGGTGTCAATTTTAGTATAGAAAGAGGAGAAATATTCTCACTCATTGGGCCAAATAGTTCAGGAAAAACTACCATCGTTAAAAGTATTATTGGGCTTTTGCAGCCAACGACTGGGACTATTACCATAGACGGTCATGACATTGTAAAATCAGCAGAGAAGGCAAAACAAAATATTGGTTACATCCCTGATGAGCCGTCCATATGGTCATACATGACTGGAGAGGAGTTTTTGTTTTTTACTCAAGCGTTGTACGGAGTTAACGAAGCAGAGAGAGTCAAACGTCTCCCCGAACTACTCACAACATTTAACCTTCAAGGTCTTGAGAAGCAATACTTTGAAGAATACTCACGTGGTAATAAGCAAAAGTTTAGTATCCTAGCCGCAATGTCACACAAGCCAAAACTACTTCTTGTTGACGAGCCAATCGTTGGTCTCGACCCAACCGGCGCGGAGATTGCCAAGAAAATATTTGTTGACTATGCGCGAGCTGGTGGCTCAGTTCTCCTTGTTACACATACACTTCCTGTGGCGGAAGAGATATCTGATCGAATTGGATTCTTAAAAGATGGAGAACTTAAGGCAGTTGGGACACTTTCTGAGTTAAGAGAGCAGTCGGGTCTAGGCAATGAATCAAGTTTGGAAGATATTTATAAAAAACTAGCTTAACCACACCCTTGTCTATGTTAAGCCTCTTCTTTCGCTTTGAGCTAGAAAAAATAATCAAATATTTTAGAACTAAAACTCTCGCCAAACTTATTACTTCTGCGCTCTTTCTTGGGGTATTCTTTTTTGTTGGTTCCGGAATCTATTATTTTTTTCTTTCTGGTTTTAGGTACGTTAATCTGGAATCAGAGGTAGATAGTAAGCTTGCTCTAGCGCTCTTTCTCTATGAAGTTTTTCTCATTGCTTTAGCAGTGGTTACTACACTCAGCGCCATGGTTTCTGGCATCTTTAATCTCTATCGTGGCAGTTACAATAACTGGATAGTCGGCAGCCCTTCATATACAGTATTCCCAAAGATTGTCCTACTAAAGAGTGTTCTCACTTCATCACTCCCCTTTTTGGTAATGTTTTTGCCAGCGACACTGGCTTTCAACAAGGTTTATGGGTTAGGCATTCTTAGTCTTTGTGTCATTACGCTATCAGTCGTATTCTTTTTGGTAACGGTAAACTCTCTTACGCTTATGCTGCTTCTTCTTGTCACTCACTCTTACTACAAGTGTACTCAAAAAATAACATCGCTACAGTTTAGTCTAAAAGGTTTGATAGGTATTCTTATACTCCTTGCGACGATTCTTACTGGGTTTATCCTTGCAGCATTTAGGAAGTTAGATCTAGTGCAGGTCTTCAAAGCTGATATTGAAAGTGAAACACTAAGCGTTACCAATATTGCAAACTACTTTAGTTTTTTGCCGACACACCCTTTTGCTTCAGAACTACTAGCTTGGCAGACAGGCGCTACTTCAGACGCACTTGGTAACTTACTTGTACTAGCTCTCATTATGATTGTTGCATTGCTATTTTGGCAAGTACTCTCTCCGCTTTATTATCCACTCTGGCAAAAGTTTCAAGAAGGCAACTACGGCTCAAATAGCGATGCGCGTAGCACAAGCCCGCTAACTGCCTACATCTTCAATGGCGGACAGACGTCTGTTCTTTTTAAGAAGGAGCTTCTCATTAATAGTCGTAATTACAAAGGATTACTTTGGTTCCTGTTTCTTTTCTCAATTTGGTTGCTACAGATTGGGACCAATTCGGTTCTTGGCTTTAACATTCAAAAGCATCAACCTGATTTGACGCTAAAAATTGCCATACTTCAATCACTTCAGTTCATTATTGCAATCTACTTTATTTGTTCTTTTAGTTTGCGCTTCGTTTTCCCTGCGTTTAGTGTAGAGAAAAGAACCTCTTGGGTTCTTGGCAGTTCGCCACTAAGCTTTAAAAGGATTTTCTTTGGTAAGTATTTTTTCTACAGTACTTTTTTTGTCCTTCTTGGTTTACTCATGAGCTATATTAATGTAAGTGTCCTTAACCTGCCGATGCTAGCTGCGTTCTACTTGGTAACCTTATTCCTCATCACAACAGTCTTTATAGTGACATTCGCACTTTCATTCGGAGCGGTATTTCCAAGCGGCGAGTCAGATGACCCTGAAGTTGTAACAACGAGCATGCCAGGACTCTTTTTTACAGCATTTTCGCTATCATATGGTGCACTATGTGCATGGACACTCTATGTCGCCCTCAGTAAAGGTGAAGTAGTTGGTCTTATTTTGGTACTCTTGGTCACTGCTGCTCTTACTGTCGGGTTACTTCTTACGACACCAAGACTTGTTAAGAGATTTGCGAATAGAGCTTAATACTACAAGAAAACAGAGCGAATACTCTTGATTGGTAGAACAATATTAAAACCAACTAAACTGGATAGAGAGGAGAAATGGAGGTTGCTTTATGCGTTACTGCCAGCGATGAAGCCGGTTGTCCAACAGAGTTGAAGACTGTACCCTCCTGAAGGTCTGTCTACATCCAACACGTCGCCAACAAGATATATCTGAGGATGAAGTTTTGACTGCATAGTTTTAAAATCAACTTCCGTAAGTGCTACCCCTCCAGAAGACACTATGGCCTTATCTTTACCGAGTAATCCCTTAACATGTACAGCAATATCTTTGATCTGCTTTATGAGTTTGGTTCTGTTCTCTGTGCTTACACTGTGACAAAAAGTATCTGGGTCAATCTCTGTAAGAGTTAAAATTGGACTTACTAGTGAAGATGGAATAAAAAAACCTAGTACGTTCTTTATTTTCTTATTACTTTCTTCTACAAGGAGACTCTGAAGTCTTTGACGTAAGGTGCCCGCGTCAATGGTTGGGAAGAGGTCGATAGAAATGGTTACACTTCCGTATTTAAGCAATTCGCCAACATCTCTACTCATGTTAAGAATCGTTGGGCCACTTAGTCCAGTGTGCGTAAAGAGAAGCTTTCCCTTGTAACTCTCCTGCTTTTCTCCATTCTGAAATGTCGTGAGCTTGATATCACCTAATGAGACACCGCTTAGTTTCTTGCACCATTCATCTGAAAGCGAAAGTGGAACAAGTGCCATGTCATTCTCCTTTATGGTGTGACCTAGTTTCTTCAGCCAAAGAAAACCTTCACCTGTAGAGCCTGTTTCTGGGCGAGAGATTCCACCAGTTGCAACTATGCATGCCTTTGCGGCGATAGTGTTGCCACTTTTTGTAGTAATGATAACGCCGTCTGTCTTTTTATCTATTGCTATGCCACCGACGATACTCCCTTTCTGAATCTTAACCTTACCTGCCTCCATGTAAGAATAGAGAACATCAAAAACACTTGCTGCCTTGTCGGTTACGGGAAACATCCTGCCTTCGTTCTCCTCCTTGGTTGCAAGTCCACGCTCAGCAAAAAAAGCCAGTGTGTCGTTAACATTAAACTGAGAAAACGCCGAGAAAAGAAACTTGTCATTTCCTTTGTACTTGGCTAGCATTTCGCGAGTGTTGGTCTTATTGTTCGTTATGTTGCAGCGACCGCCTCCTGTAATAAGAAGTTTCTTGCCGAGAACTCCATTTTTTTCAAGAAGTAGCACTTTTTTTCCAAGTGAGCCTGCGCGGCCAGCTGCAATCATACCTGACGGACCTCCACCAATCACAACCACGTCCCACATTGTATGAGTTTCTGCTTTCAATCTACTCACTATAGCACAGATAGCCATTATTTGACCTTAAATACTTAGCATGCTAAGATTACGGTGTATTAATAATGAAAACAGAAATAAAACACGAGTGTAAAATACTCAGTTCCGCAAGTGGTGAATTGATGTATAGTATGCACCTTCTTCATGGAGAGATAGAGAAGAGGTTAGATGCGGTTCTTACAAAAGAGAAAGGGCTGTCTTTGTCGCAGTACTTAGTTCTCGTTGGTTTTTCTAGTGGTGACGGCTTGCTGTCTCAGGCTAAATTAGCTGAAAAACTAAGACTTACAGAGGCAACAGTAAGCAGACACATTGGCATTTTGGTAGAGCGTAAGCTCTTGGAAAGAAAAAAGGAGGCTGGCAACAGGAAGTCTTACTCCCTCTCCCTTACATCGCACGGTATAGAGATATTCCAGAACACGGAGGATCTTATCCTTGCGACAATTGGTTCATTTTTTGCAGTACTTACAACAAAAGAGCAGACTGCGGTAACCAAGGAACTAAAAAAAGTAATGACAGCATTAGAGATTAATTAAAATATATGAACAGACATCTAGAAAAAATAGTTAGCTATACACAGGGTATATGGTTAGAGCTACTAAAGTTCCACAAGGAACTACCGCGTAAAAAAAGATACGCCCTACTTTCTACAGAAGCTTTGGTTGTGCTTTTCTTTTTTTGGATCATTGTAGGTGACGACGCTACTTCCCAGGTTGAATCAGTGTCACCTCGGAAGGTCACAGTTGCTTCTCTTCGCTCACTCTCTGAGAACGAAAAAGACTTGCCTCTCATTGGAATTGTATCTTCTGTAAGTGAGGCAACTATCCGTTCCGAAGCAAGTGGGAAGCTTAATCGTGTTTATAAGAAGTTAGGCGACCAGGTCTATGCGGGGCAAGTTATTGCAGAATTTGAAAATAGCGCAGAACGCGCATCTCTTCTTCAAGCGGAAGGAGCATACGACCAAGCAAGAGTTGCCAGAGATATAACTAAGTTAAACAGTACTCAGTCTGGAACATCCCTCGTTGACACGAAGAGTCAATCACTTAATGCAATATATGCAGCATATAGCACACTTGATGACGCTATTAGAGGCAAGACTGACGTAGCCTTTTCTGATCCACGTTTTGATGATGCAAAGTTACTACTTTCTGTTCCTGATGCCCAGCTCACCTACTCACTTGAGACAAGAAGGAAGGCCATCGAGCAAATGCTCTTAGCAAGAGAAGTAAAAAATAGAACTTTAACTGCGAATAACGACTTAGTCGCTGAGTTAACACTTGTCCAAGGAGAGATCCAGTTAGTCAAAACGTACCTGGACGATCTATTTAGTGCGTACAATAAAGCGCTTCAGAATGGAAGCTTTACGCAGAGCGTTTTGGATGCAGGGAAAATAACAACACAAACAGCTAGACAATCAGTTGTCGGCACACTTACTTCTGTCGTCGCATCAAGAACAGCTCTTTCGTCAAGTATTACAGCAAAGGAGGTGGCCGGTTCCGTGACTAGTGAGTCCGCTGGAAGTATCGCAACTGCAGACGCTCAACTAAAGCAGGCACTTGGTACATATAATGCTGCACTGTCTCGTCTTCAAAAGACGATTATTCGTAGCCCAATTACAGGAACAATTAACTCACTGTCAGTTGATACTGGAGACTACATTGGAGCATTCACTCAAGTTGCCGTTATCTCTAATAACGGCGCACTAGAGATCGTCTCCTACGTAACTGAAGATGACGCTAAGCGTATTACAGTTGGTACACCCGTAAAGATTAACAATACGATCGAAGGAGTGGTCACTCGTGTAGCGGGAGCAATAGACCCTGTCACCAAAAAAATTGAAGTTAAGGTAGGGATAAAAGAGGCAAAAACACCTCTCATTAATGGTCAGTCAGTAAGAATCGCCATAAGTAAAGACAAGACAAAGATTGTGAGCTCCCCTGCTCCTCTTGCGGCAGGGCCAATACTTATTCCACTATCTGCTCTCAAATTAACGCCACAAGGTGCAAATGTCTTTACCGTGAGCGCGTCCAGTACCCTTGTTTCTCTTTCAGTCAAAGAAGGGGCAATTTTGGGTGACCAGATTCAGATTCTTGATGGTCTACGTGGAGATGAAGATCTCGTTGTAGACGCTCGAGGGCTCAAGGAAGGTATGGAAGTCGTAGTTAAAGAAAATAATTAACCTGCATATATGTTACCTCTCTGGCTTTTCTTTCTTCGAAAAAAGGTTTTTACATACCTTCTCATGTTGGTCCTTATTTCAGGAGGACTCTACTCGCTAGTCGCGATTCCTAAGGAGTCCGCACCTGAAGTTGTTGTACCAGTTGGTATCGTTACCACAGTGCTTCGTGGCGCCGGAGCAGAAGATATTGAGAAGCTAGTCACTAACAAGCTAGAAGACGAGATAACCAACGCTGATGATATAGAAAAAGTGACATCAGTTTCTCGGGAAGGAGTTTCTGTAATTACAGCTCAGTTTGACGCATCTGCGGATATCGACAAGTCTATCGACATTCTAAAAGAAGCTGTAGATAAAGCAAAGACGGAGCTTCCAGAAGACGCCAATGACCCTATAGTTACAAAAGTAAACTTCTCAGAGCAACCTATTCTTATTCTGTCTGTTTCTCAGGACGTCTCTCCAGCAAGTTTGAGAAAACTTGGCGACGATCTAGAAAGAGAACTCAAAAAAGTATCGGGTGTTTCTAGTGTGCAAATAACAGGGACAAGGAAAAAGGAGGTTCAGGTTGTTGTAAGAAAAGACAGGCTGGCAAGGTATGGTCTTTCACTTAATCAGGTTATTGCTGCGATACAAGGAGCAAACGCCTCCCTTCCAATCGGAAGCATCACAGTATCTGACGTAGACTACCCAATAAAGTTTTCTGGATCAATTGAAGATGCATCTGAGGTTCCAGACATTGCACTCACCTCTCCTAACGGTTCTGTGGTGTATCTCCGCGATATTGCTTTTATTGCAGACGGCCTAGCTCCACCTTCTACCTACTCCCGAACTTCACTTAACAATGAACCGTCACAGAATGCTATCACCCTTAATATTTATAAGAAGTCAGGTGGTGATATTACAGCAATTGGTGACGCCGCTAAAAGTAAAATAGAAGAACTCAAAGGCACTCTACTCCTTGGTTCAAATGTTGTTATTTCATTTGACGGTGGCAATGAGGTAAAGAAAGATTTACGACAACTCACTAGGGTTGGTCTAGAGACAGTTACACTTGTGATGATAATGCTCTTCCTTACAATTGGATGGAGAGAATCTCTCGTCGCCGGCTTATCTATTCCACTTTCCTTTGTTATCGCTTTCATTGGCTTGTATATATCAGGGAATACCATTAACTTTATCTCCCTCTTTTCACTGATCTTAGCCATTGGTATTTTGGTTGACTCTGGAATAGTGATAGCAGAGGCAATACATACCAGGAGTAAAAAGTTTGGAAATACAAAAGATGCAGCCATTGCCTCCCTAAAGGAGTATGCTTGGCCACTTATTGCCGGAACAATGACAACTGTTGTTGTCTTTGCTCCACTCTTCTTTTTATCTGGAGTCACAGGACAATTCATATCCTCCATTCCATTTACTATTATTTTTGTTCTTATCGCTTCAATCTTTGTAGCTCTTGGTATGGTGCCACTCTTGGCCATTGCTCTGTCAAAAAGTGAGGCAAAGGAGAGTAAGTTCACGGCACTACAAGAAGAGTGGTTCCACAAGACACAGGACTGGTATAAGGTCTTTTTGAGAACCATCCTTGAGAATCAGTCGATGCAAAGGAAGTTTCTGACACTTTTAGGTGTTCTCTTCTTCATCTCTTTGCTTCTCCCAATCACCGGCCTACTTAGGGTACAGTTCTTCCCTCAAGATGACCAAAACTTTATCTATGTCTCAGTTGAGAAGCCTCAAGGTACACCGCTTGCTCAAACAGACATCGTCGTACGCCAAGTAGAAGAACTTCTCTATGAAGAAGCATATATAGATTCGTTTGTAACGACCGTTGGAGCAGGATCAGTCTTTTCAAGTGATGGCGGGAGCGCGAATACGAAAGTCGCCAATATTACCGTACTCTTAAAGGAGGAGCGTGATCTTAGTTCTTCAGAGTTGATTGACGTCCTACGAAAAAAACTTGCACCTATTAACGATGCCATCGTAAAAGTAGATCAAGGTAATAATGGTCCTCCTTCTGGTGCGCCGGTACTCATCACATTTAAGGGTGATGATCTAGAGAAATTGTCACTTGCAGCGGACAAAGCTGAGGAGATCCTTAAAAGTATTGAAGGTACAGTTGATGTTGAGACCTCGTTACGTGACGACGGAACGCAATTTGATGTTGCAATCGACAAAGTTAAGGCTGCCCAGGTCGGCTTATCAGCTCTTTCGGTCTCTCAAACACTTCGTGCGGCAGTCTCTGGTATTACGGCTTCGACTATTAAAAAGCAAGGAACTGACGTTGACATAGTGGTAAAGATTGACCTCAACTCAAACTTTGTTAATCCAGAAGACACCATAAAAACCACAATCGACTCCGTCAAACAAATGCCGATAGTAACACCAAATGGAGGCTCTGTGCTCCTCGGTTCACTAATATCAGTTAAGGTTGGGGAGAGTAGATCAACAATTAACCACGAAGAAGGAAAAAGAATTACTCGCGTGACAAGTAACCTGGAAAAGGACGTGACGGCGCTCGAGGTTGTGTCGCTATTTAAAAAACAAGAAAGCTCTCTTGGCTTAGACGAGGATGTTGAGATTGTTTATGGAGGAGAGAATGAGGACGTACAAAAGACATTTACTGAGATGTTCTTGGCGCTCATTGCCGGCATGGCAGGAATGCTCGCAATTTTGGTTCTTGAGTTCAACTCACTTCGCTATTCACTGTATCTTCTCCTCACTATTCCCCTCTCGCTCATTGGAGTTCTCTTCGGACTCGCTATCACAGGGCAGTTCCTCTCCTTCTCTTCTATGCTTGGTCTTATTGCGTTAGCTGGTGTAATCATTAACCACGCCATCATTCTATTAGACTCAATATTAAAGAAGCTAGATCATGATAAGGACACACCAGGTGTCACACTTATTGATGTAATTGTAGAATCCTCTGCGATACGACTACGACCAATTTTCTTAACTACAGTGACCACTGTTGTTGGTATGTTGCCACTTGCGTTTGCATCTGCATTGTGGGGGCCTCTTGCATTTGCAATTATGTTTGGGCTCTCATTTGCTATGGTACTCACACTGGTTCTCATCCCTGTCTTCTTTTATCGATACTCTGGTGAAGAGTTTGCACACATGAAAGCAGTGCCCAACCAATCAGTTACTAGTACTTCACTTCTTAAAGTTTTAAAAATAGGTATGCGTATTATCAGAACTATACTACACTACGTGAGATAATATATGTCCGTCGTTAGTAAAAAGTATGCTTATATAGCCATCCTGTTTCTCTTTGTTGGTATATATCTATACTTTCAATCACAGGAGAGAAAGTACGCATCAATCCTAACCTTTAAGGACTGTGTAAGTGCAGGCTTCCCTATACTTGAGACATACCCAGAGCAGTGTAAAATGCCCGGTAAGACTTTTGTAAACGATAGCCAACTTAAGGCAACAAGTACGCCGTCAGCTCAGATTGAGGATGACTTCTTGAATCATACGTACCTATTGAACGGACAATCGATTGAAATTAAAGAGTCTGTTGATACTTCAAGTAGTACTTCGTCTTTCGTATTCCAGGGTATATCCTATACGGAGTACTTTAATGACGATCAGCTAAAAGATAAGGTTTTTATTGTAGAGAGAGTCAACGGTATGGCAAAGGAGTACTACGTACTTCTTGCTCTGGGGCTTTATAATGGAGGAACTGCGCCCGCAAACGCAATTGTAGTAGGTCGTGAGGTGCCGCTATCTATTACAAAGAACACAGACGGGAGGTTACAAGTACAAGTCAGCTGCGGAGGCCCTGTTCCGTGTTATAAAAACTTCACAGTCAAAGATGGTATACTCGAGCAATCAAACTAAAATGACATACGTCAAAAAAATCTTTCTTGTTATCATTGGGGTTGGTCTTGTAATTGTGGGTGTGCTCGGAGTAGTCTTGCCTATTGTTCATGGAACTTTTTTCTTACTTCTTGGCGTGGTCATTCTCTCACTTGAAAGTCGATATATTGAAGAACGCCTGCTTAAAGTTGTAGAAAGGAATAGAACCTTACACCACTGGCACAGGAAGATGGATATTTGGCTTAGGAAATTCTTTAAAAAGTAAATAAGACCTTGCGTGTTACTAATTCGAGATTCTTGTGAACGCTGGGCTATTCATCCCCTCAATAAAAGACTTTTTCTTTGAAAACTCCTTAATTCTCATTGTATCGATTACCCCGTGAATCGAGTTGGGGACCGACGGTGCTGAGACTCGTCTGTCAACGAGAAGAGTAAGTCTATTCTTTTGTCCAACACCCCATGTTCCTCCTGCGACAGGAATGATGCTATCGTTTTCTGCATCGGTGTAAGTAATCTCAAATGTTGTATCATCTAGCAATAGTATCGTAACTGGATAAGCACAACCATCATCTGCTTCACATCTGTACTTTCCTGCAAAAAGTTGAAAGATACTGACCCCATCATCTCCTTTGATATCCTGAGTGAAGGCAGTTGTGAGCAGCTGACCTCCGCCTGAAGTGTTAAAATAATACCCGGCATATCCAAATATAAGAAGCGGAACTAAGACAATAAGATACTTGTACGATGTCATTGTTTAAAAGTATAGCACCTAAATATTTCTTATCTTGTAGATTTGTGCGCACATAAAAAAGATGACGAAAGACAAAAAATATGGTAGAATCCTATAGTTAAATTACGCTATGGCAGAAAAAATCAATCCACTTTCCGGAGAAGCTGTACTACGCTTTGAAGATGTGACATTTAAATACGCAGAAAACAAACCAATACTCGTTGAGAGCAGCTTTGTGCTACGTAAGGGTTCAAAATTTACTCTTATGGGGCCAAATGGTGCCGGTAAGTCTACCCTCTTCTCGCTGATCACTAAAGAATCAAAGCCTGAGGAAGGGCGCATTATCGTCGGACAGGGTTTAAAGATTGCTATAGCTAAGCAGTTCATTCCACACACAAAATGGCAAAAGACAGTACGAGAATTTCTGGAGGAACCTTTTGATACCAAAATATACGATATAGACAAGCGCGCAGTTAAGGTTTTTCAGGCCGTTGCACTATCAGTTGATTTAGACAAAGAAATTAAAGCACTTTCTGGTGGTCAAAAAGGTCGACTCCTTATAGCTCAGGCACTTATTCAAGATCCCGATATCCTTCTCCTTGATGAGCCAACAAACAACTTGGACAAGGCAGGTGTTGCACTTCTTACAGAATTCATGAAGAACTATGAGAAGACCGTTCTTGTTATTTCGCACGATGCTCAGTTTCTTAACTCTTTCACGCATGGGGTCTTATACATTAACACACAAGAATACAAAGTTGAGCAGTATGTTGGCAACTACTTTAAAGTTGTGGAAGACATCAAGCGACAAGTTGAGCGCGCAGAACGCGCCAATGCTCAACTAGAAAAGGAGATACAAGACAATAAAGATAAGGTTAACTTCTTTGCGCTTAAGGGTGGAAAAATGAGAAAGCTTGCCGCAAAGCTTAAAGAAGAAGTTGAGGAGTTGGAGGATAGTAAGGTTGAGGTTAGAAAAGAAGATAAGACAATCAAACCCTTTAAGATTCCATGTCAGGAAGATATTGGTAGTGTCATCGCCTCCTTTAGTTCCGTTGAGGTGCTACATGATGGCAAGCCTGTCAAAAGGAATGTCTCTATTGAACTACGAAAAGGAGACAAGCTTCACATTACAGGACCAAACGGAATCGGAAAGACAACGCTTCTAGAAAAAATCGCCAACAGAAAAGAAAAAGGAGTTACCATACGAGACGGCATTACTGTTGGATATTACAGACAGGACTTTTCTACCCTCGACTTTGATAAAAGTCCCTACCAAGAACTTGCTAAGATTTTTAAACGACTTGATGATCAACTTTTGCGTAGCGTCGCAGCAAGTATGCTTCTAGGCGGACAACAGTTAGCTTCTAAGATTGGACTGCTCTCTGAGGGACAGAAAGGTTTGCTCATGTTTGCATACCTACGTCTTCAGCAGCCGGGTCTTCTTATTTTGGACGAACCGACCAACCACATTAACTTCCGTCACACCCCGGTTATAGCAAAAGCCATACATGATTACACTGGCCCAGTGATTGTGGTGTCTCACGTTCCAGAGTTTGTGAAGGAGCTTGGTATCACGCAGACATTAGACCTTGGGAGCTTGTAATATATAGCTTTTTTATAGTTATCTACAAGTAGATAGACTTTTAAATGAATATGTGGTATAATGGAAAGAAGTAAGCAATCTCACGTTTTACATTAGTGTATCTAAAATACTCCTCTGTGCACGTGTCGCTTATGGTTACCAAGTTAGTCAACAAGTAAATGAACACAAAACTTTACGTGGGTGGAATTCCTTACACATCAACAAACGATGATCTAAAGAACCACTTCGCAGCAGCTGGAACAGTAGTTTCAGCTCAAATCATTATCGACAAGATGACCAATCGCTCAAAAGGCTTTGGTTTCGTGGAAATGTCATCAGAGGCTGAGGCTGAAAAAGCTATCTCTATGTTCCACGACCAGGACTTCCAGGGACGTCGTCTTACCGTTAACATTGCGCGCCCACTCGCTCCTCGTGAAGACCGACCTCGTCGTTCTTTCTAATTAATTAGGAGAAAGTAAAAACCTCACAGAAATGTGAGGTTTTTACTTTCTAGAATTGAGTAATTGAGTTCAGATCTACTGGTTATTCAGATAGTAAAGGTAAGGAAATACTCTTGGTTACCATCACCCCCCACTACCACTGACGGTAGAATATTCACATTACTAGCTTGATTCCTTGTAACAATATCTCTGTACTTATCAAGAACATCGTTAACTAGACTAGCGTCTTTAACTATACCCTTTTTTGTGTTTCCTTTCCCGACTTCGAACTGTGGCTTAATAAGGAGACAAAAGAAAGAGCCTTGAGATCCAAATGACAGCACGCTCTGTAATATCACTTCGAGTTGAATAAAGGAAACATCTCCGACAATTACATCGTACTTTTTCTCTGTCTCAAAGTTTCGGATATCTGTGTTCTCATAAAGTTCAATCTTTTGGTTTCCACGAAGATTATCATGTAACTGCATCGATCCGACATCGACACATGTCACATGCGTCACTCCATGTTGTAGTAAAAAATCTGTAAATCCCCCGGTTGACGACCCAATATCAAGAGCGGATTTGTTAGTTAGATATCTTTTAATAGTTGTTTCATCACCGAAAATAGCTGTGAAGACACCTTCAATTTTTTCACCACCACGAGATACATACCTTCTACTCCAGGCAACTTCCACCCTGCTGTCTTCTGGCACATCCTTGCTTTGCTTGTTAACAATAGCACCGTCTATAGAGACAGCGCCACGAATAATAGCTTCTTTGGCCTCTTGTCTTGTTTTACATAGACCCTTTAGAACGAGTAGTACATCTATACGCATCTGTAATCAGTAACTAGTGCACGTTTGTTCTAGGTTGCAGAGACCCAACCCTTTGCAACGAGAGCATTTCTTGCTGCCTGAGTCTCAGCTTCTTGTTTGCTCTTACCATTACCAGTTGCAATTTTTTCGTCACCAAAGAAGATAGCAACCTCAAAAAGTTTGTCATGATCAGGCCCCTCTTCGCCCTCTACTTTATATGTTGGAGTAAAGTTATAAATCTCTTGAGACTTCTCTTGTACAAAACTTTTTGCATCTTTATAGAGACCTTTACGAATTATTTCCTCAGTTTTAATAAGTAATGTCCGAGCAATAAATGAATGTGCGGTTGCATAGCCGAGATCGAGGTACATAGCACCAACAACAGCTTCATAAGCGTCAGCTAATATGGAAGACCTAGCCCGGTGAACGTCCTTAGCCTCCCCTTTAGAAAGCCGGATGAGTTCATTGAAACCAAGAGACGTTGCGACATCTCCTAAAGTTACAGCGTTCACGAGTGCAGAACGATACGCGGTCAAATCACCTTCATTGTGGTGAGGGTATTTTGAGTATAAAAACTCTGTCACAACAAGCTCTAGTACTGCATCACCCAAAAATTCTAAACGCTCATTGTGGTGAACTTGAGACTTTGGGTTCTCATTAATAAAACTGCGATGAATAAAAGCCTGTTCAAGTAAAAGCTGGTTTGAGAATACTACATTATTCTGTTGTTGAAAGTCTTGTAGCGTCATAGAGACTGTTTTACACTAGATCATCTTGGTCACCGCCTTTTGTACGAGAGGCTTGATGTCATCATACATACGAAGAGTAGCCAGTTCATCTACAGGAAACCATTTTGCCTCATCTAGACCACCCTTGTTCTCCAAAGAAAGCGGAGTGTATGCCGAACTGACAAGGAAGTAACTAACGTGCTTGATAACCTTACCGATTTCAGGCTTATTAGCAATATACTCATTCTCACCAATTTTTTCTACAATTGAAACATCAATACCAATTTCCTTTTTTATTTCACGAATCAAGCCATCTTCCTCCTGCTCATCCTTTTGAATGTGGCCCTTAGGAAGAGTCCAGTATCCGAATACATCATGAACTAGCGCCACATGGTTCTTATTTTTACTGTTGGAATAGACAACAGCGCCTACAAGGACTTCTTTTTTAGCATTGTCGATGTTTTCATTCTTTGGCTTGGTTACCTGAGTCTTTTCTGGCTCGCCCATCTCTTTATAGATAGCACCAAGTACCCCGTTAACAAAGCGTCCTGATGTCTCTCCGCCGAATGCCTTTGCAAGTTCAATAGCCTCATCTATCGCAACCTTAGGAGGGACTTGAGTTCTGTCACCAAAAAGAAGTTCTGCGAGACCTATCCTCAGTACATTTCTATCTACTGTGCCTATTTTATCAAGTGGCCAGTCTGGAGCAGCCCTAGTGATTATGTCATCAATAGTGATACGCCTAGAAAGAGCACTAGTTATAATACCCTTTGCAAACGACATGTCCTTTACCCCTTCTCCGAACTCCTCCTTATTTCTCTCTAGAATAGTAGTAACTTTTTCCTGATCTGCTGAAAGACTTTCTTGCATATCAAGCTCAAAAAGAGTCTGAAGAGCAAGTGTGCGAGCAATATGCCGTGTACTCATAACTTAAAAAGTTGTATAAGGAACGAAGAATTGAATAAAAGAACTAATAATTGTTGTAATCTAGGCCTTTTTTGCCTTAGCCTTGACGGCTATAACCTTCTTACCTTTGTAAAATCCGCAAGCGCTGCACACTGTGTGTGATGCATTAAGCGCGTTACAGTTCTTGCAAGTAACGAGGTTAGATGCTTTTAACGCGTGATGACTGCGACGATTCGCAGTGTGTGCACGGGTGTGTCTCATTCGTACTACCATAATAGATTTAATTATACAGGAAAAGTCCTTATTTGGCAATCCACAATTTTATCTCCCCGAGAAACCCAAACACTAAGCAAGAAATACTCTAAAGTGACGATAACTCTTAAGGAGAAAGCCTTTCTTGGGTGAATTTTGTCGGTTGAGATATTGCGGGAAATAATACAAGCCTTTCTTTTTTTGTCAGAACTCACTAAGGTGCAGGCGTCTCCCCTGTGCCGCCCTCAGGTGGGGTAGTTTCTGGGGTTGTAGGCGGCTGTGGGTCATCTACTGGAGTTGGAGGGGTTTCTGATTCTGGAGTAGTGTCACTAGGTGGTGTTTCGTCTGTTGGTGGGGTGGCTTCATTGTTTGAACCAGAATCACCCCCTGTTCCTTGGTCTGTAGTGGTAGATGTGTCTCCTGTCGCGTCAGTTGTGGTTCCTGTATCACCTCCATTTGAACTTCCACTTGTTCCCTGGTCGGTTGATGTTGATGTAGTAGTTCCCATGATTATTCCTTGTTGTCCTGAGATGTTAAGGATGTTAGTGAGGGTGTTCTTATCGATACAGAGATCTTCTAGACAAAGCACCTTTGCAACGATGCGTCCATTTTCATCGATTGACCAGGTTCCATTTGCTGAAGCGATTGACTTAACGTTGAGGATGGCGACACCGTTTGCGTTAAGGTCGATGTTACCAGTTGTGAGCATGCCTGTTGTTGTGGCATTCTTTCCTGTGATATCAAGCTTCTGGAAACTGTTCTCTACGAGAACGAGTACCTTGTCCTTACCTTGTACATAGTCAGAGAGCGCGCGGCCAATTGAGGCTCCCTCACCGGTAAGCTTCATAGCATAGCCTGGCTGTGTAGCTGATACTGTAAGATAATCACCTTGCTTAACTTCACCATTCTCAGTAGTTACCTTAACTGGGATACGACCCTGGAAGGCAACTGGCACACCATTCTTAACATTCTTACCGAGGATGATACCAGGGTTGGTTGATATGATACCGACAGCTTCATTAGCGTTGTGTGCCTTACGCACGGTACTCATGGTATATATGTCATCTGTTGAAGTTGAACTGCCTGTTGACCATTCTGTAGTAGAGGTACTAAATGCTACCACTGTTCCCGCGTCCACTGCCTCAATTGCCTCGAATTTTTCAGCCAAGTCAGCCGCTGCGTCAATATCGAATCCAGTTGCGCGAATACGACCTGACACACGCAAGACTTCATCATCTATCTGAGAACCATCATTACCGATTCCGATTACATTAGTTGCAGTATTGACAATAAGCGCAGGTA